>Ga0192244_10588_pt1 | contig 13532 bp, 10 predicted proteins | sample Koala_Koa27_L3_FD_131234 | JGI IMG/M metagenome (GOLD analysis project Ga0192244, IMG submission 131234) | Enriched cells from koala feces incubated with labeled cellulose particles, San Francisco Zoo, California, United States - Koala_Koa2-7_L3 ... | reverse complement strand
AACCCAGGTTTCGCCTACGGTGTTGTAGTTGGGGTATTCTTCGTTCAGCTCTTTCATCCAGTTGCTCATGGCGTCATAGTCGGCATACGGATAAGTGTCCATGCGGATACCGTCGATATTGGCGTACTCAATCCACCAGAAGCTGTTCTGTACAAGGTAGCGATATACGTGCGGGTTCTTTTGGTTAAGGTCCGGCATAGCGGTAACAAACCAACCGTCGTTCATCTGGTCGAAGTCGTATTGTGAAGTATAAGGATCAACGTGCGGAGTCAGTTTGAAAGAAGTCTGCACGAAGTTCTTTTCATGATCGGGATTGTTGAACCAGTCTTTAGACGGCATATCTTTAATCCATGGATGCTCTACGCCGCAGTGGTTGAAGATCATATCCATTACAATCTTGATGCCGCGGTCGTGGCATTTGGATATCAGTTGCTGATACTCTTCGTTGGTGCCGAAACGCGGATCAACTTTATAGTAATCGGTAGTAGCATAGCCGTGGTACGAACCACCGGTCATGTTGTTTTCCAGTACCGGAGTGAACCAAAGAGCGGTTATACCCAGGTCGGAGAAGTAATCCAGATTTTGCTCGATACCTGCAAGGTCACCACCATGGCGGGCGTTCGGATCATTGCGGTCTACTTTGTATTCGGCCATGCCGGGGATTTGGTCATTGTCCGGATTACCGTTTGCAAAGCGGTCGGGCATCAACAGGTAGAGGGCGTCGGAAGCATCAAAACCTTTGTGTTCACAGCTTTTCTTGCCGCGTGCTTTCAGTTCATACTCTTTGACGATTTTCTTTTTGCCTTGTGCAAAAGTGAGAGCTACTTTACCGGGTTTCACATCTTTCTCCAGTCTCAGGTAGACAATCAGGTAGTTCGGGCTTTCCAGCTTGACAGTGCTGCTCAAAGAAACGCCGGGATAGTTGACAGTAACGGAAGAGTTACCGATGTCTTCACCGTAGACCATAAGTTGGAGTTCGGGATTTTGCATTCCGGCGTACCAAAACGGAGGGTCGATTTTGTTTACGTTCATAGCTGCATACGTACTAAGGGAAAGTAAAAACGTTCCCAGGATAAGGAATAATTTTTTCATGATATTAGCTTTTCGTTATTATATCCGTATTTTGGTGCTAATATAAGCAAATAGCGGAGAAAGCTGCCGCTACTCCGCTATTATATACTTTATAATGTTATGCAAACGTTTTCACTTCTTTACTGTGTCTCTGGAAGTTTCTGTCTTTTTCGTATTTGTTGGTACTGCAATCACTTTCCCCTGAAAGAAGTCATCCACTTTCTTTTTCTCGCGAAGATCTTTCAGCCAAGTTTCGGCCGCACCATAATAAGTACTTAATCCTAATATTACATTTCCTTTATCATCTGTTTCGGGTTGCTCACTGCTGTTTTTGGGACGCGTTTTAAGGAAAGCCTCCAGACAACGTTCTGTATTCTTTTTATCTTTCAACTGATATTGGTAAACATATGCCATGTCATACAAGAGCTTATGATTTTCTATATCATATTTATCATACCTGTCTTGCATCGTTTTGATTTGCTCTTTAGGCATTAGTGCCATTTTATAGCAGTCTGTGAGGCCGACATAGAGGCGTACCATGGCACTATCGGGTGGGGTAGCATATGCCACAGCTTCTTCCAGATATGCAACTCCTTGATCCTTCCATGACGTTTTGGAACAGGAGCGTCCTAAATAATATAGCAGATTCACATTACGCTTATCATATTGGCGAGCTACTTCCAGTATATCATGTGCTTCATAAAACTTTTCTACTGCGTAGTAACTGACTCCTAAATAATAACAGGTGGTAAATGTACTGTCTCCTAGGCTTAGTAACTGTTCGTATCTCTGTATTGCGGTCTGATAATCTTTCATCAGGCAGTATGCCAATGCATTTTGTTGGTTTACAACAACGTTTGTACTGTCTATTTGGCGGTATTTTTCAGTAGCTTCTATAGCATAATTATAAAATGCTCCTTCGATGTGCAGTCTTGCTGCTTTGGCAGCAGCCAGAAAATCGTTGGGATATTTTTCCTGTATGTTTTCATAGCATCCCAATGCTGCTAAAATATCATCTACCCCTTCAAAACTTTGAGCTTGTAGATGTAATGCAACAGCCGAGCTATCTGTTTCTGTAAGTAGACTGCTCTCTCCCAATGCTTCATCGAATTTCCGCTGATTCAGTAATAGAGTAATGTATTGAATACGGGCATATTTATTATCCGGATTCAGGTCCACTGCCTTTTGATAATATTTTAATGCCTGTTTGTTTTTTAATAATGACTTACAGCACTCTGCTGCTTCAATATAAGCTCGTGGATTCAGAGAATCTTGCATCACGACTTCTTCATATACCTGAAGCGCTTCCCTGTTGTTGCCAAGACTTTTCAGCGCTTTCCCTTTCTGATAGAGTAGGGGAACAGTCGGCGTCTCTTGATCAATAAGCGTCAATGCCGTCTCATAATCATAGTTTGCCATTGCTTCCTGAATGGGGTTGGTATTTTGTGCCATCAGCAATGAAGAGGCACTGGAAAAGAGTAGAATAAAGAGTTTCCGCATAGTCTTTTTATCTTTAAAGTATTGCTTAATTGGCTGCAAGTTACTAAAAAGATTTACTTTACGAAATATTCGTAGCTCCTTTTAGATAGATTAACGAATAAAAATAGCGCCCCTTCAGACGAAGGAGAGCTAAAATATACCGGATGTTTTGAATGGTAAAGATACCACTCAACGCACATGTCTTTTACATCAAGAATCCCAGCAAGATACCGGCAGCTACTGCTGAACCGATTACACCTGCAACATTCGGACCCATGGCGTGCATCAGCAGGTAGTTTGTAGAATCATATTCCAGACCTACTACCTGAGAGATACGTGCCGAGTCAGGTACGGCAGATACACCTGCATTACCGATCAACGGATTGATCTTATTATCTTTCTTCAGGAAGAGGTTGAATATCTTCACGAAGATCACACCGGAAGCGGTAGCAATTACGAATGACAATACACCCAGACCGAAGATCTTGATAGAGTCGAGCGTCAGGAACTCAGAAGCCTGAGTAGAGGCACCTACTGTCAAACCTAACAGGATAGTAATTGTATCAATCAGCGGACCACGTGCCGTTTCAGCCAAACGACGGGTTACTCCACTTTCTTTCAACAGGTTACCGAAGAACAGCATACCCAACAAAGGCAGACCGGACGGAACAAGGAAACAAGTCAGCAACAAACCGATAATCGGGAAGATTACTTTCTCCGTGTGAGAAACTACACGCGGTGGTTTCATACGGATCAGACGTTCGTGCTTGTTGGTCAACAGGCGCATGATAGGCGGCTGGATTACCGGTACCAACGCCATGTAAGAATAGGCTGATACCGCAATTGCACCCATCAGATTAGGGGCCAACTTGGATGAAAGGAAGATAGCCGTCGGACCGTCAGCACCACCAATGATACCGATTGCACCGGCTTGCATAGGATCGAAACCTATTTCCAAAGCAATCATATAAGCACCGAAGATACCAAACTGAGCAGCAGCACCGATTAGTAACAACTTAGGATTGGATATCAGAGACGAGAAGTCCGTCATAGCACCAATGCCCAAGAAGATGAGCGGTGGATACCAACCGGAGGTTACTCCCTGATATAAGATGTTGAGTACAGAACCTTCCTCATAGATACCAACTTTCAGTCCGGCTTCCATGTTGAAAGGAATATTACCGATCAGCATACCGAATCCGATAGGAATCAGCAGCATCGGTTCAAATTCCTTGGCTACCGCCAAGTATATGAAGAACAAACCTACCAGGATCATAACGACGTGGCCTACCGTTGCATTGGCAAAACCCGTGTACGTCCAGAAGTCGGCAAGGTTGTTTCCTATAAATGTGATAAATTCTCCCATATTATTCAATAATTACAAGGTCATTACCTTCGAGAACGGAATCTCCTTTACTTACATTGATCGCAGTGATTTTACCGTCTTTGTCGGCATTGATATTGTTCTCCATCTTCATAGCTTCGAGGATAATGATGGTTTGTCCTCTCTTCACTGTATCACCTACATTGACTTTGATGTCGAGGATAACACCCGGCAGCGGTGATTTAACACCTGATTTGCCAGTAGAAGGAGCAGCCGGCTTCACTACCGGAGTCGGAGCGGGGGCGGGAGTTGTAGGACGTACTACCGGTTTAACAACCACTTTCGGTGCCTTTTCCATTTCTACTTTGTAAGGGGTACCGTTCACTTCAACGTGAGCGATATTTTCGTCGATATCTCCAATGGTAACTTTGTATGTATTACCGTTGATTTTATATTTATATTCTTTCATCGTTTTATCAATTTATAGGTGATTACTTTTTCAGAGGAGTTTCACGCAATGTGTAAATCTTCGAACTCCACGGTGAATAGCTGCGTTTTACACGGGTGATGGTAAGAACGGTGTCTTCCACGTCGTGTACATCGCTTTGCATCTCGTACATAGCCATGGCAATAGCAGCAAATATTTCTCCCGGAGCTTCGCCCAGTTTCTTTTCTTTAGCTTCCTGTTTGTCAGTAATACCTTTAGCCTTCATTGCATTACGCTTACTGAGGCTTACAGATACCCTGCCAACAATCTTGAAAGCAATGAAAAGCAGAATCAAACCGCAGAATACTACACTCATGGCAGAAATAGACATACCGATACCGTCGCTATCATGCTCTTCGAATTTCTCCATCTTAGCATTGCTGTCGATAGTTTTGTTGTTGGTACTCGGAGTTACGTATTCCTCTGCACTACCGTCTTTAACTTCCCATTTTTCAGCGGCATCACTTATGCGTGCATAAGATTGGTTAGCTTGTAATACGCCTGCCGGTATGGTAATCTGATCCAGTAAATTGCGTCCTGAATCATATAAACCAATCCAGTTCTGTGTTTCCGGATTTAGCGTAAAGTTCGTGTGGAATGTACCACGTCTTGCTTCTCCATCAGCCCAGAATAATGAATGCTGACGAGGTTTCACCAAAGTCAGGACATCACCTTTAGGGATAAAGTAGCTGACAGTATCGCCCGGCTGGCTGCTGCATTTCAGATAGTAACCTGCGAGGTCGGCGCTGCCGTATGATCTGTTGAATATTTCAATCCATGCGCTGTGCAAGCCGTAATCGTCCTGATAATTACCTTCGTTGGTAATCAGTACTTCATTCAGCACCAGCTTATTGTTCGATTTCTTCTCTCTGCAGGAAGAGCATACACCTAACACCAGCAGCAAGGTAAAGAATATTCCGATTTTTGTTTTATTCATAATCGTTCTTGTTTTTAGTGTTAAAAGCCTGATTACAAAGGAATATTACCATGCTTCTTAGCTGGGTTGGACAATTTCTTAGTCTGCAACTGTTGCAAAGCGCGGATAATGCGGAAACGTGTGTTACGCGGTTCAATCACATCATCAATGTAACCATATTTGGCTGCATTATAAGGATTGGCAAACAGCTTGGTGTATTCAGCTTCTTTCTCTGCCAGGAATTGAGCAGGATTTTCCTGTTCCTTAGCTTCACGGGCATACAATACCTCAACGGCACCTGCACCACCCATTACAGCGATTTCAGCAGTAGGCCATGCGTAGTTCATGTCACCGCGGAGTTGCTTACAGCTCATTACGATGTGTGAACCACCGTAAGACTTACGCAATGTTACTGTTACCTTAGGTACAGTAGCCTCACCGTAAGCATACAGCAACTTAGCGCCATGCAGAATTACACCATTGTATTCCTGGCCTGTTCCCGGAAGGAATCCCGGAACGTCTACCAATGAAACGATAGGAATATTGAAAGCATCGCAGAAACGAACGAAGCGGCCACCCTTACGAGATGCGTTGCTGTCGAGCACACCTGCCAGATACTTCGGCTGGTTGGCAACGATACCTACGGACTGTCCGTTGAAACGTGCGAAACCGATAATGATATTCTTTGAGTAATCTTTCTGAACTTCCAGGAACTCGCCGTTGTCAACGATAGCGGCAATTACTTCGTACATGTCGTACGGCTTGTTCGGGCTATCGGGGATGATTTCATTCAGAGAATCTTCCAGACGGTCGATAGGATCGGTGCAATCTACGTAAGGAGCTTCCTCCAGGTTGTTCTGAGGAATGTAGCTCAACAGTTTACGCAACAAAGCCAAACCTTCTTCTTCAGTTTTGGCAGTGAAGTGAGTTACACCTGATTTGGTAGAGTGAACACTTGCGCCACCCAGATTTTCCTGAGTTACATCTTCACCCGTTACAGTCTTAACTACCTTCGGACCGGTAAGGAACATATAAGAAGTACCTTCCATCATCAACGTGAAGTCAGTCAGTGCAGGAGAGTAAACAGCACCACCGGCACAAGGACCGAAGATACCTGAAATCTGCGGGATAACACCTGATGCCAGGATATTGCGCTGGAAGATTTCAGCATAACCTGCCAAAGCGTTGATTCCTTCCTGGATACGTGCACCACCCGAGTCGTTGATACCGATACAAGGAGCACCCATTTTCATAGCCTGATCCATAATCTTACAGATCTTCAGAGACATCGTTTCAGACAAAGAACCGGCAGAAACTGTAAAGTCCTGTGCGAACAGATAAACCAAACGACCGTCGATAGTACCACAACCGGTCACAACACCATCACCGGGATAGTGTTTCTTTTCCATACCGAAGTTGGTACATCTGTGCCCTACAAACATATCCATTTCTTCGAAACTACCTTCGTCGAGAAGCATGGCTATGCGCTCACGAGCTGTATACTTACCTTTCTCATGCTGTTTGGCAATCGCTTTTTCACCACCACCCAGACGTGCAGCTGCGCGGCGATCGATAAGCTCTTTAATCTTTTCAAGTTGATTACTCATTTTATTAAATATAATGGGTTAATACTGTTTTTAATTATAAATTATGAATTACAAATTATGAATTGCAGATTACAAAATTACCTGTGAACGGAGTAATTTGTCATTTGTAATTCGTCATTATCTTACGGTTTTTCGCAAAGTTCCGTCAATACGCCCAGTGTTGATTTCGGGTGTAAAAAAGCAATGTTCAGACCTTCAGCACCTTTGCGCGGAGCCTTGTCGATTAAGCGAACGCCTGCAGCTTCTACTTCAGCTAATGCGTTTGCTACACCATCCTCGATAGCAAATGCCACGTGATGAACGCCTGCACCTTTGTTTTCGATGAACTTAGCAATAGTACTTTCGGGAGAGGTCGGTTCGAGAAGTTCGATTTTAGTATCACCAACTTTCAGGAAAGCGGTTTTAACTTTCTGGTCTTCTACAGTTTCGATGTTGTAGCACTTCAGACCTAATACGTTCTCGTAATACGGCAGGGCTTCTTCAATGCTCTTAACAGCAATGCCCAGATGCTCAATGTGTGAAATCTTCATAACTATATTTATTAATGTTGGTATAATGTCTTAATCAAAGGCATAAAACAGCACAAAGAAAGAGATTTCTTTCTTAATAGAGAAATTTTTCGTCAATTAATTATTGGATATTTGAAGTTTAGAAAGGTTTTTTTAGACTTCTGTTCAGAAGTCGAGCAACAGGCGGACATTAATCTGACGAGATGTCAGGTAATTGGGTACTGCAAACTGATTATTCCGGGTATCTGTCACCCAATAATAGGAGTTGACGTTGCTGATATTTAGCAAATTGAAAATATCCACCCCCAACCAAAGGCTGCGGATGCCGCGCTGATTTTCACGTTCACTGCGGTCGATAATACAGCGGGACATACCTATATCCACACGTCGGTAAGGGGATGTACGGAATACGGCAGCCTCGCGTCCGCTATGTGGAGGGCCGAAGGGAAGACCTCCGGCAAGTGTGCCTTTCAGGTTCATTTTCCACTTGCGGCTACCGGGAAAATAGTCCGTAAAATAGAGCGAAAGACGGTAGCGCTGATCGGTGGGGCGGGGGAGCCATTGTCCGTTTATTTTTTCTTCGGTTTTCATCAGGGAGAAGCTCAGCCATGAGTCTGTTCCGGGAACAAATTCACCGAACAGTTTCATGTCGATACCGGTGGCGTAACCTTTGGAAAGGTTGCGTCCGTAATAACTAATTCGTACATTATCTATATTATAAGGTATGAGATTGCTCAACGCTTTGTAATACACTTCCATGGAGAAGCGGAACGGGCGGTCCATGGCACGGAAATTATAGTCGCCACCTGCCACGAAGTGCAGGGAGCGCTGCGAACGGATGTCACGGTTCAGAGATACGGTAGCTATCCCGTCCACCTGGGTGGTATCCCGGAATTCTTTATAGAACGGTGCCTGGTAATAGACTCCGGCAGCTACTCTCAGGGTGAATTTCTCATTGAATGCCGGAATCAGGGCCAAGGAGGCACGCGGGCTGAAAATGAATTCTTTGTTCCAGTCCCAGTAACTGCCTCGTATGCCGGCAGTCAGGGTGAATAGTCCGGCAGTGGAGCGGAAGCGGTATGTATCTTGCAGGTAAAATCCATATCGTTTGCTGTCCGTCTCGTTGCGCGAACGGAGGGTGTAGAAGAGTTCCGGTCCTTCGGAAGTTTGTGGCATGGAGTATCCGGCAGAGTCGCGCATTTCCCATTCGCGCATCCGGTCTTTGATGCGCTCCCGTTTGAACTCCGCACCCCATTGCAGGGAGTGGCTTTTCAGTCGGTGGCGGCCTGTGATGGAATAACTTTGCACCTCTGCGGTAAGGTAATTGCGGGCATGTTCCATGTAAGTTCCTACGCCGATGGTTTCGGATGTTTCCTCTTCGTTGGTACTGCCGTCTACTTGCGTTCCGCTGTCCAGGGAGTTCAGCCAGTATTGCCCGGTGATGTCGTACGTTTCCTGTTCTTTCGTGTGGAAGGCGGAGGCTTGCAGGGTCAGGCTGTTCTGTTCGTTCAGCCGGTAGGTGGCGTAGGCGGTTCCGAACAGGGTGCGGAATAAATCTTTCTCCTGTCCTTCAAAATAGACTTTAAACTCACGTACATTGCTGAGAGTGCCGAAGCGGGTGTAGCGGTCTTCCGGCTGGAAGTTATAGCGGTTTTCTGAAATATTGCCGATGACGCCTACTTCCCAACGCTTCGAAGGTGTCCAGTTCAGATAAGTCTGATAGTCGATATAACGCGGGTCGTATTCTCCTTTTGTATCCAGTGTACCGAGCAGATATTGGTTGGTTTTATAACGGATGCCGTTTGTCCAGGTTAGCTTTTTGGTAGCAATTCCTACGTATGCCGAGGCTCCCAACAGGCTGACGGAGGCACTTCCTTCCAACCGTTCGGGTTTCTTGTAAGTGATGTCCAGCACGGATGACATCTTGTCCCCGTACTTTGCCTCATAGCCTCCCGTGGAGAAGCCGACGGATTGCACCATATCGGGATTGATGAAACTCAATCCTTCCTGTTGCCCGGAACGGATTAGCAAGGGACGGTATATTTCAATATCGTTGACGTACACCATGTTCTCGTCGAAACTACCGCCGCGTACGTTGTATTGTGAGCTGAGTTCGTTGTTGCTACTTACTCCGGCCTGTGTGGCTATCACGGCTTCTATGCTTCCGCCTGAAGCATCGGGGGCCAGGCGGTTTTGTTTGGTTTCTATCTGTTGGATGGTTCCGGTTTGCCGGCGGCGCTCTGTTACGCTTACTTCGCCCAGTTCAAAGTTCATCGGGGGCAAGGTTATGTTCAGACTGATATTTCCCTGTGGGCGTACTAATTTTCGTTTGCGGGTTTGGTATCCCAGCATGGAGAAGATGACCGTTACGCTGTCCCGGCTTTCGAATTTCAATGAATATCTCCCTTTCAGGTTGCTGACTGTGCCTATAGCCGTCCCTTCCAATCGTATTGTTGCCAATTCAATCGGATTACCATTTTCATCCGTAACCGTTCCGCCTATCTTGACTGTTTTCTGGGCAAGGGCGGGAGTGGAGAATAGTATTATAAGAGATGTCAGTAACCAAAAATGTCTCATACCTTTTCTATAACGGAGAAACTTCCCGAAACGTATATCAGGAGGTAAAAAAGAGCTTTTAACTTTGCTTCTTTATTTTTTATAGGTTCGTGTCACATATGTTACAACTCCAATCCGTGTTTCGTGCTATCTTTGCAGAAAAAATAGATTATGGAACAATTACATGCTCATGAAGTCCTTCACATGATGGAAGGCAACAGTTATTCGGAATCATCATTAAAAGAGGCAATCATCCAGAAATTCGGTGAGCATCAACATTTCTATACTTGCTCGGCAGAAGATATGGATGCGGATAAATTGATAGAGTTTCTGAAAGCGAAAGGTAAGTTTATGCCTGCTGATGATGGATTTACGGTGGATATAACGAAGGTTTGCAGTCATTGATGCTGATGCATCCGTCTTCTCCGTATCAAGTCCATACCAAGTCCGTGTCAAGTCCAAGTAAAGGTACTTTTATACGGACCAGATACGGACTTGGTACGGACTTGACAGGGTTAAGATAGGGCTTTGGGACTGAAAAATGAAGCAGAAGAATCTGCTCTTCAAGATGAATTTCTCTAAATGGATGTGCGGAGCAAAAAAAATCTGAATACATATTTGCAATAAAACAATTTGTACCTTTGTAGCCGAATGCAATATTGAAACTATAGGAATTGTAATAGGAATAGACGTTGGCGGAAGTACTACAAAAATTGTAGGAATCAACGGAGAACAGATACAGTCACCGATGTTTATCACTGCGACTGATCCGGTTACTTCTTTGTTCGGGGCTTTCGGGAAGTATATTTATGATAACGGTATTCAGCTTTCGGATATAGAGCAAGTGATGCTGACAGGTGTGGGTAGCGCATTTGTAGATAGTCCGTTGTATGGTTTACCCACGGATAAGGTCGATGAGTTTATAGCCAATGGGTTGGGTGCACGTCATGCCACGGATATTGACCAGCTGATTGTGGTAAGCATGGGAACGGGCACTTCTTTCGTAAGAATCAACGGAGAAAAGATAGAGCATATTGGTGGTATGGCAATTGGCGGAGGTACTTTGCAGGGACTTTCCCGTTTATTGCTGAAGACGCATGATTTTAGGCAGATTGCAGCAATTGCCGAGAAAGGCGACGTTACCCGTGTAAACTTGCAGATTGGAGATATTTGCAATCGTCCTTTGCCGGATCTTCCGGTGCATGCCACTGCTTCGCTGTTCGGAAAAGCGGATAGCAACGCTTCGCAGGAAGATATTGCAAAAGGGATTATTTATATGGTGCTGCAAACGATAGGTGGTGCAGCAGTGCTGTCTGCGCTGAATGGTCCTATCAAAGATTTCGTATTGATCGGTAATCTTACTAAATTTCCGCAGTGCCATGAGGTCTTTCCGAATATGGAAAAGATATATGGGGTGCGCTTCCATATTCCGCCCTATGCGGAGTATCGGACGGCGATAGGGGCGGCACTGGCATATTTATCTAAGCATTAGCAGCCACTTCCATACAGGGATCACTTCTATTCTTGAATGATTACCCATTTTGTAGCACGTTCAGAATGCTATCCTTGATCGTTTTTACCCGAATTGTATGTAAAATACCTAGAAATTTCAGATGGAACTTTTTGCTCTTCAAGAAAATACTCCTATCTTTGCGCCCGAATTTATGAGCTAATATAATGTCTCACTCAATTAATTATTAAACAACTTATTTTATTTAATGGAAAACTTAAAAAATGTAGCGCCTGTTGAAGACTTCAACTGGGATGCTTATGAAAATGGCGAAACCTTCGGTGGTGCCAGCCACGAAGAGTTGGAAAAAGCTTACGACAGTACGCTTAACAAAGTTAACGACCGTGAGGTAGTTGACGGAACTGTAATCGCGATGAACAAACGTGAAGTTGTTGTGAACATCGGTTACAAATCAGACGGTATCATTCCTTTGAATGAATTCCGCTACAATCCTGACTTGAAGATCGGTGATACTGTAGAAGTATACATTGAAAATCAGGAAGACAAAAAAGGACAGTTGGTTCTGTCTCACCGTAAAGCTCGCGCTACTCGCTCTTGGGATCGTGTGAACGCTGCTTTGGAAAACGAAGAAATTATCAAGGGTTACATCAAGTACCGCACAAAGGGTGGTATGATCGTAGACGTATTCGGTATCGAAGCTTTCTTGCCGGGTTCTCAGATCGACGTGAAACCTATCCGCGACTACGATGTATTCGTTGGCAAAACTATGGAATTCAAGGTTGTTAAGATCAACCAGGAATTCAAGAACGTGGTTGTTTCTCACAAGGCTCTTATCGAAGCTGAACTGGAACAACAGAAGAAAGAAATTATTGGTAAGCTCGAAAAAGGACAAGTTCTTGAGGGTACCGTTAAGAATATCACATCTTATGGTGTATTCATCGACTTGGGTGGCGTAGACGGTTTGATTCACATCACTGACCTGTCTTGGGGCCGCGTAAGCGATCCGAAGGAAGTGGTTGAACTCGACCAGAAGCTCAACGTTGTTGTCCTTGATTTCGACGATGAGAAGAAGCGTATCGCTCTCGGTCTGAAGCAACTCACTCCGCATCCTTGGGATGCTCTTAGCGCTGAACTGAAAGTGGGTGACAAGGTGAAGGGTAAAGTAGTGGTTATGGCTGACTACGGTGCATTCATCGAAATCGCTCCGGGCATTGAAGGTTTGATCCACGTATCTGAAATGTCTTGGTCACAACACTTGCGTTCTGCACAAGACTTCATGAAGGTAGGTGACGAAGTGGAAGCAGTAGTTCTGACTTTGGACCGCGAAGAACGTAAGATGTCTTTGGGTATCAAACAACTGAAGCAAGATCCATGGGAAACTATCGAAGAGAAGTATCCTGTAGCTTCTAAGCACACTGCAAAAGTTCGTAACTTCACTAACTTCGGTGTATTCGTTGAAATCGAAGAAGGTGTTGACGGCTTGATCCATATCTCTGACCTGTCTTGGACTAAGAAGGTTAAACATCCTTCTGAATTCACTCAGATCGGTGCGGACATCGAAGTTCAGGTACTGGAAATCGACAAAGAAAACCGTCGCTTGAACCTTGGCCACAAGCAACTCGAAGAAAACCCCTGGGATGTATTCAAAACAGTATTCACTGTAGGTTCTGTACACGAAGGTACTATCATCGAAATGCCGGATAAGGGTGCTGTTGTTGCTCTGCCTTATGGCGTAGAAGGTTTCGCTACTCCAAAACACCTCGTTAAGGAAGATGGTTCTCAGGCTCAGATGGATGAGAAACTGTCATTCAAGGTTATCGAGTTCAACAAAGATGCTAAGCGTATCATCCTTTCTCACAGCCGTATCTTCGAAGATGCTGCAAAGGCAGAAGAAAGAGCTGAAAAGAAGGCTGCTGGTAAGAAGCCGGCTGGCAATAAGAGAGAAGACGCTCCGGCTATTCAAAACCAGGCTGCTTCTACTACTCTGGGCGACATCGACGCTCTGGCTGCTTTGAAAGAGCAAATGGAAGCTGGAAAGAAGTAATCACTTCTATAGATAGATAAAGACGAGAGGGCACTTACTTGAAAGTGTCCTCTCTTTTTTTTATATTT
>Ga0192244_10585_pt1 | contig 13580 bp, 8 predicted proteins | sample Koala_Koa27_L3_FD_131234 | JGI IMG/M metagenome (GOLD analysis project Ga0192244, IMG submission 131234) | Enriched cells from koala feces incubated with labeled cellulose particles, San Francisco Zoo, California, United States - Koala_Koa2-7_L3 ... | reverse complement strand
ATTAGTAGTAAAAGACTTAATAGACAGACTGATAGACCTGTCTTTTGCTGAAGATATAGGTGATGGGGACCATACTACCTTGTCATGTATTCCCGCAGATGCAATGGGAAAATCAAAGTTGTTGATTAAGGAAGAAGGTATCTTAGCTGGCATTGAAGTGGCTAAAGAAGTATTTCGCCGTTTTGATCCCACAATGAAGGTGGAGGTGTTCATTCAAGATGGAACTCACGTGAAACCGGGTGATGTGGCTATGATGGTGGAAGGTAAAGTTCAGTCACTTCTTCAGACAGAACGCTTGATGCTGAATATCATGCAACGCATGAGTGGCATTGCTACTATGACCAATAAATATGTGAAGAAACTGGAAGGTACGAAAACTCGTGTACTGGATACCCGTAAGACAACTCCGGGTATGCGTATCATGGAGAAGATGGCTGTAAAGATAGGAGGAGGATGCAATCACCGTATCGGTTTGTTTGATATGATTCTGCTGAAAGACAACCATGTGGATTTTGCAGGCGGCATACACAATGCGGTGTCCCGTGCTAAAGAATATTGTAAGGCAAAGGGTAAGAGCTTGAAGATTGAATTGGAAGTGCGTAATTTTGACGAATTGAATCAGGCGTTGGCAGAAGGTGTGGATCGTATTATGTTTGATAACTTTACACCTGAAGATACTCGTAAAGCTGTAGAGATAGTAGGAGGACGTTGCGAAACCGAGTCTTCTGGTGGTATTACTTATGATACTATGTTACCCTATGCGCAGGCAGGAGTGGATTTCATTTCTTTTGGTGCGTTGACCCATTCTGTAAAAGGATTGGATATGAGCTTCAAGGCTTGTTAAGGAAATGTTTTATGATAAGAAAGAACTTCAAATTTTGGATCTTTTTTTGAAATATGAATGACGTAAGTGGTACGAATAAAATTAAAATAAATTCGTACATTTGCGTCATTGATATTAGTTTCTTTTATTTTCTTCTTTAAATCGGGTAGGTGTCATTCCTTTTACTTGTTTAAAGGAGGTACTGAAATACCTCGGATAGGAAAAGCCTACCTCGTAAGATATTTCGTTGATATTCATGTTGGTATTTGTAAGCAAGTAAACAGATTTTTCTATGCGTAGTTTATTGATATAGTCATTAACGCCCAACCCGGTTAGAAGTTTTACCTTATTATATAAGGATGCTCTGCTCATAGCCATTTTATCTGTGAGAAACTTAATGGAAAGTTCCTCTCCAGCCATATTTTCATTAATAAGTATATTGAGTTTGGCGATGAATTCCTCATCTTCTTTACTGTTTTTCTTTTGAGACTGTTCTGTTTCTATCCTTTTTTCGTTTTTTTCTTTTACTAGCCTATTAGATGATAATTCCGTTGCAGGAATGTTTTCTTCGACTGGTATTTTTTCTTCTTTGTTTTTTAAGATGTCGTTCAATATAGCTTGTAGGAAGTGGTTCATATTGCCTTTCATATATTTCTCTTTCCGTCGGAAATAAATGTAGCCTATACCGGCTGTGGTAATAATAAACAAGATGGCGGCTATGCCGATGAACCAGCTGGTCTTATACCAAGGAGGAGTAACGATTATGTTTATCAATTTTTGGGGTGTGGTATGATTCCCGTCTTTAGTATTGCAAGAAACCCGTATTGTGTAGTTGCCTGCGGATAGAGAGGATAAATTTAAAGTTGGATCGTAAGTTTCAATCAATTGTTTGCTTCTACTTTCAATTATGTATCGGAGCAGGTATTTTTGGAATATGTCTCTGTTCTTTATTCGAAGGTGGATGGAAAGAGAATTGTAGTTCCAAGGTATGTTTATTGTATTCTCTTTGATTTTTTTTAAATAAGGACTACCGTTAAGGAGAATGTCGGACAGGTATATTTCTGGTATCTGAGTTTCAGTTTCGGGAATGTTTGTGTTGATTTTTACCAATCCTTCGGATCCACCTAGATAGATGTAATTCTTATTAGATTGTTTTTGGTATGCGAATAAAATTTCGTTAGATGGGAAACCATCAGAACTATTCCAGATAGTAAATTTATTTTCTTTGATAATATAAGAATATAGTTGATTTTGAGCACAGATCCATAGACGTCCTTTTCTATCGGCAATGAGGAAGGATATGTTATTAAATAGTTTGGTGTGTATGCGATGGTATTTTCGACTTTTCAAGTCGAAGAATCCAAGTCCTTTGTCGGTTCCGGTCCATATTATATCGTTGTTGTCATAAGACATGGAAGTGATGGTTTCATTTTTTTCCAACTCGAATAGTAATCGGATACTGTCATTTTGTTGATCTACCCAAAAAGCTTGGTGAGCGTATTTTAAAAGAGAGAATTTATCGTTGGAGTATGATAGACAAAGTGCATTATTAGAGAAGTCGTAGTGACGATCTGTTTGCATCTTTGAGAATGTGTGGTTATGTGTATTATATGCATATGCATTACGACTGATTATATATATTTTGTTGTTTGCCACTTGATTGGCCAAAGGAAGGTAACCATAAAAACATTCTTTATAGTTGGTCTCTTTATCTATAATGGTGAAAGGACGATATTGCTGCGTCTTTTTATTGAACAGGAAAATGCCTTTGGTATACAAAGAAACCATTAATTCAGATTCAGATATTTCAGCAATGGAAATAACTTTATCTCCGTAGGTTGAGGGGAAATGGGTAAATTTGTCAGTAGAAGGGTCGTATAGGTTGATACCTCCTCCATCAGTTCCAATCCAAACTTTTCCATTCTTTTCTTCGTAAAGGCTGATGATTGATTTTTCACTGAGTCCGTTGGGATTGTTTAAAACGGCATCTTTATATGTCTTAATGTACGTTTCTTTAATACAGAATATGCCTCCGCGTACGCTTCCTGCCCATAAGTTTTTTTCTTGGTCTTTATAGAGCAAGGTGATGGAGTTTACTGGTAGGGAAGAATAGTCTCCTACTATATGTTGAAGTTGTGAGAATTGTTGAGTATGGGGAGCAAATTGGTTGATGCCACTTCCGTCTGTAGCCAACCATAGTTTGCCATTGTGTTCTGTTATGTCTAAAATATAATTGTTGTTTAATCCGGAATTTGTTTGAGTATAGTGTTCTTGGATTTTTCCTGTTTGGTCATAGCAATATAGTCCAGATCCATAAAAGGATGTGTAAATATGCTGGTCAAGAGTTATGTATAACGATGTCAGCAGGTTAGGACTGCTTGGAATAAAAAGACTAAATTGTTGAGTTTGACAGTTGTACGAGTAGATTCCTTTTCTTCGGGTACCTACTAAAATTTTGTTTTTATCGAGATAAACCATTTTTTGGATTCTATAATCTACCATGTTGATATTTTTTTTCTTTTCTTGTTTTTTAATGTGAATGATCTTTGTTTTTTTACTATGATAGTCGTAGCAATATATGGTATTCTCGCTGCCAAACCATATTCCACCTTTTACTTTGATAGAAGAATAGATCGCTTGGGAAATGGTAGTATTAAATCGGTCCTGTTCGGCATCATAAAGGGCTAACCCTTTGGGAGTTGCTATCCAAAGATTTCCTAATGAGTCTTCTGTCAGATGATTGATATAATTACTAGGTAGAGAGTGGGGATCGTCTGAATGGTGCAGATAGGTTTTGATTCCCTCTTGAGTATAACTGTTCAATCCATTTTGGGTACCTATCCATAAAGTACCTTTATGGTCTAGCAGGATGGATTGGACAGTAGCTTGGGAAAGTCCTTGCTCTATAGAGAGCTGGGTGAACGAATAATTGACACTGTGTTCGGAAGAGAACAATTTTGTGTCTGCCCATAAGAATAAAATGATAATTAAGGTCCGATACATTGTATTTTTTATTTTTTGCAAAAATACATTTTTTTTCTTTTGATAAGAATTTAAGGATTATTTTTCAGTATGAAGTAATAAGAATACTAAGATATTTTAGAAATAAAAATTGAGAAATATCCCCTTATTAGACAGAAATGGACTTGATTTATACAATTTCTGATCTCTTTAGTTGATAAATAGACTAAGTTTGCACAGTTAAATTTTTAAAATAAGTTTTGTGAACCAAAATTAATGTAGTATGAAAAATGTTATACTTTTATTATTGTCGGTATGTGGTATGCTTGCTTGTACTCATACACCGAAATGGGAATTAGTGTGGGAAGATAATTTTGATGGTGCGGAACCTGATACCACAATATGGAGCCGCATACCTCGCGGAAGACCTGATTGGCAAAATACTCAGTCATTTGATAATCGTTGTTATGAAATGCGTGATGGTTGTTTAATATTAAAGGGAATTGTGAATGATAATATGGATGTAGATACGGCGAAGTATCTGACTGGGGGATTGTGGACAAAAGACAAGCATGCTTTTCATCGGGGACGCATCGAAGTAAGAGCTAGATTGCATGGGGCGAGAGGAGCATGGCCGGCTATATGGACTTTGCCTTATGAAATTGATAAATATGTTTGGCCTATGGGAGGAGAGGTAGATATTATGGAACGTTTGAATTATGATTCTATTGTTTATCAAACCGTGCATTCGCACTATACTTATACATTGGGGATAGAGAATAATCCGAAACATGGAGGCACTGCATCCATTAATCCTGAGGACTTTAATGTATATGGGGTAGATTTTTGGCCGGACAGTTTGGTGTTTCATGTGAATGGAAAACGACATTTTGTTTATCCTCGTATCGAAACGGAACAAGAAGGTCAATTTCCTTTTGATATTCCCCAATATTTGTTGATTGATATGCAATTAGGAGGTACTTGGGTAGGACCAGTGGACTCTACGGATTTACCAGTGGAGATGGAAGTGGACTGGGTACGTCATTATCAATGGAAATAAAGCTATTCTGATATTTGTTGTTGTAATACAAATTATAAATAACCTATTAACTTAATTAAATTGAAATTATGAAAAGACAAAGGCAAAAATTATTTCGCGTGGTTTTGGCAGGCGTCCTGATGATATTTTCATTTATGGTATACGCACAGGAACGTATAGTGACAGGTAAGGTGTATGATTCATCCGGTGAGTCTATTATAGGAGCTAGTGTAATGGTACAGGGTACTATGCAGGGAGTGGTGACTGATATAGACGGTGCTTTTCAGTTGAAGGTGCAACCTTCCCAGTCTTTAGTGATTAGCTTTTTGGGATATCAGGATGTGATCCTGCCGGTAGGAAGTAAAAATAATTTTAAAATTATTTTGGAAGAAGACTCCAAAAAGCTGGACGAAGTGGTGGTGGTAGGATACGCTACTCAGAAGAAAGTGAATTTGACAGGATCTGTTGCTTCCGTATCAGCAAAAGATATTCAAGATATTCCGGTGGCTAATACAACTACTTTGCTGCAGGGACGTTTGCCAGGTTTAGTACTAACTCAGAACGGTGCACAAGCTGGTAATGATAATCCAGAAATCAGGATTCGTGGTATTGGTACCTTTGGGAATAATAATCCGATGGTGTTGATTGACGGGGTGGAAGGTAGTATTTCACAAATTGCAGAAATCCCTTCTGCCGATATTGAGAGCATTTCTGTATTGAAGGATGCGGCATCGGCAGCTATTTATGGTGTGCGTGCTGCTAATGGCGTTATTTTGATCACTACTAAGCGGGGACAGGCATCAAGCAAAGTGAAGATTTCGTATTCAGGTAGTTATACTTTGCAGACACCAGGTATTGTTCCCGATTATGTGGATGGTTATAATTGGGCTTTGATGAAAAACGAAGTGAGCACTGGAACTTTTTCACCGGAAGCTTTGCAAAAGTTGCAAGACGGATCAGATCCGGATCATTATGCAAATACCAATTGGCTGGATGCTGTATTGCGTAATGCTAGTATGCACCAGCATCATCTGTCTGTATCAGGAGGTAATGAGAATACCCGTTTTATGACTTCGGTGGCCTATTCCAATCAAGATGGTATCATGATGAAGACAGGAGTAGAACGCTTTTCTTTTCGTTCGAATATTGATACTCGTTACAAACGTTTTACTTTTGGATTGAACTTATCCGGTAATAAGAATAATGTGACTACTCCTGCTGTCGCACCTTCCGGCGAAGGTGGAATCATGCGTTATGTATCCTGGTTTACTCGTCCTACTGTGCCGGTGATGTATTCTAACGGACACTACGGCTATGTAGATGGTTCGTCATTGAGTGCCGAACTGATGAAGAATCCTGTAGAGTCAATGTCTTTAGGGCACCGCAGCAATGAGTATTGGCGTTTTAACGGTAAGGTTTTTGCAGGTATTGATTTATGGGACGGATTGAAGTTCCAGACCAGTTTTGCTTATGCTTTTGATTTAAATGCAACGAAATCTTATTCTCCCAAATCTCCTGCCCGTTATGATGCAGAAGGAAATATTAGAAAAGCGGCAGGGGAAACGAATAAGGAGGAGGATTATTGGTATCGCAATGCAACATGGACGAGTGAGAACCTGTTGACTTATAACAAACAATTTGATAAACATAATGTTAATGTGTTGTTAGGGCACTCTGTTATTGGCTCGCGCTTTTATAAAACGACTGCTTCCATACAGGGCTTTCCTACAGAAAATATTTATGAACTTGATGGAGGAACAATTAATCCGGGTGCAAAAGGCAATTCGGAAGAATATAAACTCCAGTCATTTTTTGGTCGTGTGAATTACGGTTATGATGACCGTTATTTGTTTGAGTTCAATATTCGCCACGATGGTTCATCACGTATGCCTAAAGCCAATCGTTACGCTACATTTCCTTCCGTATCAGGAGGATGGGTGTTTTCGAATGAAGAATTAATGAAAGACTATAAAAACTTCTCCCTTGGAAAGTTGCGTTTATCATGGGGTAAGTTGGGTAACCAGGAAATCGGTAATTATGCTTATGCGGCTACTTTGGGCGCAAGCGGAAATTATTTCTTTGACCAAGGTGGGGACAAACAGGCTGGTATGGTACAGACTTCTGTTCCAAATGAAGACATCAAATGGAAAACGACCCGCTCCATCAATGTGGCCCTTGATCTTGGATTCTTTAATAATAGGATACAGACTACTTTTGAATGGTTTGATAAGAAAACTTCTGATATCTTGATGCAATTAGCTATGCCAGGCATATTCTTAGGTTCTCTTAATGCTCCTTATCAGAATGTGGGTGCCGTCCGCAATCGTGGTTGGGAATGGAATGTGAATTACTCGGATAGTAAAGGCGATTGGGTTTGGAATGTAGGTTTCAATTTGTCACACGTGAAGAACGAAATTCTGGAAATGGGCGGTTTGGAAGAAACAATAAGTGGGCAAACGATCAATCGTATTGGCAATCCTATTGGCGCTTATTTTGGATATAAAGCGATTGGTATGTACCGTACAGAAGCTGATTTACAGCGTACTAATTCAAAAGGGGAAGTCATTAAACAAAATGGTGTGGCTCCTAAATTGGGCGATATTATGTATGCTGATTTGAATGATGATGGTAATATTACTGCTGATGATCGTGATATTATTGGCAATCCTTTTCCTAAATATTCTTATAGCTTCAATTTAGGAGCTTCTTGGAAGAATTTTGACTTGTCTACTTTTTGGCAAGGAGTGGGAGGTATTTACCGTTACAGTTGGGAAACTTCTACCGATATTCGCGGTAACTTAACCGAACGTTGGTTGGATCGTTATTCTGCCGGCAACGTAAATGCTTCTATGCCGGCATTGGGTAATACTATGAATGATTCTTATTCTTCATTCTGGTTAGAAAATTCCAGTTACTTACGTTTGAAGAACTTGGAATTCGGCTATACATTCCGTCAGCCTGGACTTGTTAAGATGGGTGTTTCCAGTGTCCGTGTTTATTTTGCCGGAAGCAACCTTTTGACATTTACGTCTTTGAAAAACTGGGATCCGGAAAAAACATCGGGTGATGCTAGAAATGACGTACATCCCAATATGCGCACTTATTCATTTGGGCTAAATATTCAATTCTAACTTATAAGGAGGATATACATTATGGTAAAAAGTACAAAAAATATATGCAGAGTTTTATTTTTTTCTGGAGTGTTATTGGTTACCAGTGCATGTTCAGATAGTTTTTTGCAGACGGATTCTCCGAATCAGCCTTCTCAAACCACTTATTGGCAGACCGAATCGGATGCATTGATGGCTTTGACAGCTTGCTATGATGCCATGCAGAGCCAGAATTTATATGATGACAATATTGATGGCTGGAAGTTTGGATTTCTAGGACGTGAAACCAGTACGGATAATGGAGACCACACATGGGGTGATTGGATGCTGGGAAGTTCTATCTCGAAATGTGCTTCTTCCACTACCGATGAATGCTTTTCTATGTACTGGAATGCTAATTATGAAGTGATTAAGCGTTGTAATATGTTGGTAGAGAATGTGGAACGTATTCCGATGGAGGCTGAAAAGATAGATGCATACAAGGCGGAAGCAATAGCATTACGAGCTTTGATGTATTGCAATCTGACCTCCGTATTCCGTGATGTCCCTTATCTGACGAAACCTTTAACTTTGGCTGAAGCACAGGCTCCCAAGGCGGAACGTAGCCAGATTATTTCGCCCTTGCTGGAAGATTTGAAGACTTGGATTCCTAAAATACCAGTTATAGGGAAAGCGCAAAAAGGACGTATGTCCCAAGAAGCAGGTTATGCCATTATGGGACGAATTGCTCTTTTTAATCAACGTTGGGACGAGGCAATAACGGCTTATAAAAATGTAGTAGGAAAAGTGCAGCTTTTTAAGTCGGGTGACGGAACTGATTATGCTGCCAATTATGCTGATTTGTTTAAAGAGCAAAATGAAACGGCAGCAGAAGTATTGTTGAGTGTCCATTTTAAAGGTCCGGGATTAGGTGAAGGAAGTTGCTTTGGGGTTTGTTGGTCTGCTCCAATGAATGCTATTGAAGGTTCTATGAACTTGTGTGATGATTTTTATTGTATAGATGGGTTGCCCATCGATAAGTCACCTTTATTTAAAGGAAGTCTTGTTCAAGGAGCCCATACGAAGGCTAATCCGGATATGGGACGTTATGAGAATCGTGATCCTCGTATGAAAGGTACATTGATGTTACCTGGTATGGAATGGAACGGAAAACTGTTTACTAATAATTTGCCGGCAAGTTCTACCTGTTGTATTCGTAAATGGTACACTCCAGAAGATACAGTTAATGAATATGACGGTAGTCTTGACTTCTATGTTATCCGTTATGCAGAGGTACTTTTGTCACTTGCTGAAGCTATGATTGAGAAAGGTGGTTATCCACAAGCCGAAATAACAGGATATATTAATGAAGTTCGTGCTCGTGTTGGTATGCCAGCGGTAGAAGTAGTGGAAGGAACTAATTTGAATAAAGAAGAATTGCGCGCCATTGTACGTCACGAACGCCGTGTGGAATTGGCTTTTGAAGATTTGCGTTTTGCAGATCTTTACCGTTGGGGAGAATTTGAAAATGCTCAAAAGCGTATGCAGAAAGACCAGTCATTCTATGGCTTTGGAGTAGTTTCGCGGGGTAATCTTCGTGGTGCGCAAGATTTGGTTTGGCCTATTCCGCAAGGTGAGATTGATACGAATCCGATGTTGGAGCAACATAGTGAATGGAAATAAGAATGATTGAATTATCTATTGTAATATAACTGTGATGAGGTAAGAGATTGTTAAAAGGTATTTTCTTGAAATAAAGGACAAGTATGTGGTGATAAGGCTGTAACTTGTCCTTTATCGTTTGTTTCCTATTATATATGTTCTATTTCATAACGTAGCATATTTTGTTAAATTACAATGTGATGTTATTTATCTTTTCGTCTCTTTGTTTTATCTTTGTCGTTGAATATTATAAGTAATTAAGTATATGAAGAAAAAGAATGTTTTTAAATGGTGGGGAGTTGTTTTGTTATTATGTATGTGTTCTGTTCATGCTGAGGCGCAGGATTTGAAATCTATATTGACAGGAGTGGCAAAGGCGGCAATTGGTAACAAGGCTACTACGGCTCATTCTATTGTGGGGACTTGGTCTTATCAGGCTCCTGAATGTCAGTTCGAGAGTGATCAGTTACTGGCAAAGGCTGGTGGAGAGGTAGCGGCCAAAGAAGTGGAAGAAAAATTACAGACTATATATGATAAGATTGGTTTGACTAGTATTAAGTATATTTTCAAGGAGGATGGTACTTATTCATATATATTGAAAAGACGTACGGTAAGCGGCACTTATGTTTTTGATGAGGAAGCTAAGACGATTATTATGAAAAGTAAGTTGGGCATACAGACGGTAGCTTATGTGACAGTGACAGGCAATAGTATGAGTCTTGTGTTTAATGCCGATAAGTTGATGTCTATTCTAAAGGTGATTACTGGAGCGGCTTCCAAAGTAAATTCTACAGCTGCCACTCTTAACAGTGTAGCTGAAGCTTATGACGGGCTGATGTTAGGATTTGAATTGAAAAAGTAGATGCTTTTTGTAAAATATGGGATACAAGTCTTTTATAAAAGTTGAAAAATTGTGATTGGAAATAATGTTTAAGGATAAAACCGTTTTAACCTTATTATTATGGTTAAAACGGTTTTTTTATTAACATGTATTGTTTTTGTATATACTGGTCATGAATGTAATATATTGCATATATGTGAGAACGGTTTATTCTTGCTCTTTCAGTGCTGCGAAAATCAAACCTTCCAGTTCTTCCGCCAGTTCGGGGTTATCCTGAATCGCTTGTTTGGAAGCGTCACGTCCTTGTCCCAGTTTGGTTTCGTTGTAGCTGTACCATGAACCGCTTTTCTTGATGATGCCTAAATCAGCACCCAAATCAATGATTTCACCAGCTCTTGAGATACCTTCACCAAACATGATATCGAATTCGGCTTTACGGAAAGGAGGTGCCACTTTGTTTTTCACTACTTTTACTTTAGTCTGGTTGCCGATTACTTCTTCACCATCTTTCAGTTGAGTGGAGCGACGGATATCCAAACGTACGGAAGCATAGAATTTCAGAGCATTACCACCGGTAGTTGTTTCTGGATTACCAAACATGACACCGATTTTTTCACGCAACTGGTTGATAAAAATACAAGTTGTATTGGTTTTGCTGATGGCTGACGTAAGCTTACGCAAAGCCTGAGACATCAAACGCGCTTGTAAACCTACTTTGTTATCACCCATATCTCCTTCAATCTCAGCTTTTGGAGTCAATGCCGCGACAGAGTCGATAACAATGATATCAATAGCGGATGATCGTATTAGCTGCTCAGCAATTTCAAGTGCCTGCTCACCGTTATCGGGTTGTGATATCCATAAGTTATCTACATCCACTCCCAGTTTGGCCGCATAGAAACGGTCGAAAGCATGTTCGGCATCAATGAAAGCTGCAATGCCGCCTGCCTTCTGAGCTTCAGCAATGGCATGGATAGCCAATGTAGTCTTACCGGATGATTCGGGACCATAAATTTCTATGATTCTACCTTTGGGATAGCCGCCTACCCCTAATGCGGCGTTCAAGGCGATAGACCCGGTAGGAATCACTTCCACTTCCTGTACGTTGTCATCACCCATTTTCATGATAGAGCCTTTACCAAAAGTTTTCTCTATCTTATCCATTGCAGCTTGCAGTGCTTTCAGTTTTTCACTATTTCCGGCACCTGGAGCTGCTGAGAATGGAATTTCTTCGTTATCTTTTTTTGCCATAAATCTGTTGGTTTATAAAATTTGTTGTGCGTGTTCTTTTGTTTTCACCTCTTTGGGAGAGATGATACGTTCAATCACGCCTTCTTCGTTGATGATGAAAGTCGTACGGAATATACCCATATATTTACGTCCGTACATACTTTTTTCTCCCCATACTCCGAATTGTTCTACCAACTTCTTGTCGGTATCGGCAATAAGAGTAAAGGGCAGCTCGTTCTTTTCAATGAATTTCTGATGCGATTTGGCATCATTCACACTGACACCGATTACTTCATAACCATGGGCGCGCAGTTCCGCATAATTATCACGCAAGTTACATGCCTGGGCAGTAACAACCCGATGTCATATCTTTAGGATAAAAATAGAGTACTATCTTTTTTCCTTTGTAATCACTTAAACGAATTTCTTCTCCTTTTTCGTTCAAGCCTAATATTTCTGGGACTTTATCTCCTATGTTCATTTTTTTAGTGGTTAATGATTTATGGTTATTGTGGCCGCAGGTATGAATTACTTACCATGGGCCGTTAATCACTTTTTAAAGTTCTAAATCACCATCAAATACTTCATGCCAAGGCAGCCCTTGTTTGTTCAGTTGTTCCATAAATGGATCGGGATCAAACTCTTCTACATTCCATACTCCTGGACGTTTCCACAATCCTTGCAGGAACATCATGGCTCCAATCATGGCAGGAACTCCTGTTGTATAGCTCACTCCCTGCATTCCAGTTTCTTTGTAAGCTTCTTGATGGCTACAGTTGTTGTAAACATAGTAAGTACGTTCTTTGCCATCCTTTACGCCTCGGATGCGGCATCCGATAGAAGTTTCGCCTTCATAATTTTCTCCTAGATCCTGTGGATTGGGGAGTACGGCTTTTAGGAATTGTAACGGAACAATTTTCACTCCGTTATAATCTATTTCGTCAATACGGGCCATACCGATATTCTGGATGACACGCAGATGAGTCAGATATTCCTGACCGAAAGTCATCCAAAAGCGAGCACGTTTGATAGTCGGGAAATTCTTAACTAATGATTCCAGCTCTTCATGATACAGCAAGTAGGAATCACGAGGACCGATATTGGGATAAGTCAGATCCTTGTGGTATTCCAATGGTTTGGTGGTCACCCATTTGCCTTCTTCATAATAACGTCCGTTCTGAGTAATTTCGCGGATATTGATTTCAGGATTAAAATTGGTAGCAAACGCTTTGTGATGGTTACCGGCATTACAGTCCACAATATCCAAGTAGTGCATCTCGTCAAAATGATGTTTTGCAGCGTAGGCTGTATAAATACCACTTACTCCCGGGTCGAACCCACAACCCAGTATAGCTGTCAGTCCTGCGTTTTCAAAACGTTTCTTATAAGCCCACTGCCAACTGTATTCGAAATGAGCTTCATCTTTCGGTTCATAGTTTGCTGTATCCAGATAATTCACTCCAGCCTTCAGACAAGCTTCCATGATGGTCAGATCTTGATAAGGCAGAGCTACATTGATGACGATTTCGGGTTTGAAACTATTAAACAGGGCTACCAGTTCGTCTACATTGTCCGCATCTACCTGTGCAGTCTTAATAGCTGGATTGCCGATAGCTTTTACGATTGCATCACATTTTGATTTTGTACGGCTGGCGATCATGATGTCAGTGAATACATCCGGATTCTGAGCCACTTTGTGTGCTACGACAGTACCTACACCGCCTGCACCGATAATTAATACTTTACCCATTTGCTGTTTTTTATTCTTGTTAAAATAAAATGCCCGGCAAACATTACCGTTCACAGGGCAAAGATAACAAAATATTTTGGGTATTAGTTGATATGATCTAGTTTCTTATTGGTGAAATCTATTGTTTTTCTTTCGTAGGACCATGTTTCATGGCCACCCGTGACTATATGAATGCGTATGGGATT
>Ga0192244_10501_pt1 | contig 13620 bp, 8 predicted proteins | sample Koala_Koa27_L3_FD_131234 | JGI IMG/M metagenome (GOLD analysis project Ga0192244, IMG submission 131234) | Enriched cells from koala feces incubated with labeled cellulose particles, San Francisco Zoo, California, United States - Koala_Koa2-7_L3 ... | reverse complement strand
TTCTTGCCTGTGGGCTGGCACGATGCCAATGTGGCGAGCGCAGCCAGCAATAGCAGATGTTTCATAAGTACATTTTTTTTAAGGGGTTAATAAGTTAGCTGGACGCAAAAATACAAGGTTTGTAGTTTGTACAGGGGGTGAAAATGTATCTAATCGTGTGATGATATCGGTATTGGCCTGTACTTTTTCATCTTTTTTTAAACGGGTAGGGTAGATTTCCGTAGATTTTCAGCATAGAATGTGCTATCTTTGTTCCCTCGCAGAAAGGATCATCATGGAACAGGAGAATTTCGATATACGCAACCAGCACCTCACCCAGCAAGAACGCGATTTTGAGAAAGCCTTGCGCCCGCTTACCTTTGAGGACTTCAGCGGACAGGACAAGGTGGTGGATAACCTGCGTATTTTTGTAAAGGCGGCACGCCTGCGCGGCGAAGCGCTGGACCATGTGCTGCTGCACGGCCCTCCCGGACTGGGAAAGACTACATTGTCGAACATTATTGCCAACGAACTGGGAGTGGGGTTCAAGATTACATCGGGGCCTGTGCTCGACAAACCGGGCGACCTGGCGGGTATCCTTACCAGCCTGGAGCCGAACGATGTGCTGTTTATTGACGAGATACACCGCCTGAGTCCCGTGGTGGAGGAATATCTCTACTCGGCCATGGAAGACTACCGTATCGACATCATGATTGACAAGGGTCCCTCGGCACGAAGCATACAGATAGACCTGAATCCTTTTACGCTGGTGGGTGCCACCACACGAAGCGGATTGCTTACGGCGCCTTTGCGTGCGCGATTCGGTATCAACCTGCATCTGGAGTATTACGACGACGATGTGTTGAGCGGCATCATCCGCCGTTCGGCCGATATTCTGAATGTACCTTGTTCTACCAGGGCTGCTGCCGAGATTGCAGGGCGTAGCCGTGGCACGCCCCGTATTGCCAATGCTTTGTTGCGTCGTGTGCGAGACTTTGCCCAGGTCAAAGGCTCGGGGAGTATTGACACCGAGATAGCCCAGTTTGCGCTCGAAGCACTCAACATTGACCGCTACGGGCTGGACGAGATAGACAACAAGATTCTGACTACCATCATAGACAAGTTCAAGGGAGGCCCCGTAGGGCTTACCACCATTGCCACGGCGTTGGGCGAAGATGCCGGTACCATTGAGGAAGTGTACGAACCTTTCCTCATCAAGGAAGGTTTCCTGAAACGCACGCCCCGCGGACGCGAGGTGACGGAACTGGCGTACAGGCATTTGGGAAGGAATAAGTATGAGGGCAGGCAGCAGACGTTGTTTGATAACTGATTAGATTCACCACAGAGGACACAGGGTTTCACGGAGTTCTCTTAGTTTGTTAAAAGCTCAGTGGTACTCTGTGTCCTCTGTGGTAAAAACGGATAATACAGAACAGAATGGCTAATTTGAAATCGTTGGCAAAGGAAACCGCCATTTACGGCTTGAGCAGTATCGTAGGACGGTTTCTGAACTACCTGTTGGTACCGGTCTACACCATGGCCATGTCGGCCGAGTCGGGCGGTTACGGGGTAGTGACAAACATATATGCCTGGGTGGCACTGGTACTGGTGTTGCTTACGTTTGGCATGGAAACGGGTTTTTTCCGCTTTGCCAACAACGGCAAGGACGACCCGATGCGCGTGTATTCCACCACACTTTTCGGGGTAGGTAGCGTATCGCTTGCTTTCCTGCTGGTAGGGCTGGTGTTCCTTCAACCTGTTGCCAGCGTGCTGGGTTATGCCGGCCATCCGGAGTATGTGGGCATGATGATGGCCGTGGTGGCGATGGACGCTATTCAGAGCATCCCTTTTGCCTACCTGCGTTACAAGAAGCGCCCCATTAAGTTTGCCGCGTTGAAGTTGTTGTTCATTTTCCTGAACATTGCCCTGAACCTGGTCTACTATGTATGGATGAAGGGCAGCGACGTAGGCTATGCCTTCCTGTTCAACCTGGTGTGCACCTCCACCGTTATGTTGTGTCTGGTGCCCGAGCTGCGCGGGTTCCGCTATGTCTTCGACCGTGAACTGATGCGCCGTATGCTGGCATACAGCCTTCCCTTGCTGGTGCTGGGGCTGGCCGGTATCCTGAACCAGGTGGCCGACAAGATTATTTTCCCCTACGTGTATCCCGATGCGGCCGGCGCCAAGGTTCAACTAGGCATTTACGGTGCGGCCAGCAAGATAGCCATGATTATGGCCATGCTTACGCAGGCATTCCGCTATGCCTACGAGCCGTTTGTGTTTGGCAAGAGTCGCGACAAGGACAACCGCGAGGTCTATGCTTCGGCCATGAAATACTTCATTATCTTCACCTTACTGGCATTCCTGGCGGTGATGTTCTACCTGGATTTACTGAAGTTCATCATTGGGCGCGACTACTGGGAAGGCCTGCGCGTGGTACCCATCGTCATGGCGGCCGAAATTTTCATGGGCGTGTATTTCAACCTGTCTTTCTGGTACAAACTGATTGACGAGACGCGCTGGGGAGCCTATTTCTCGCTGGCGGGTTGTGCCGTGCTGGTGCTGATAAACGTGTTGCTCATTCCCCGTTTCAGCTACATGGCTTGTGCGTGGGCGGGCTTTGCCGGATACGGTACGGCCATGCTGTTATCGTATTTTGTAGGGCAGAAAAAGTACCCCATCCGTTATGATTTGAAAGCCATCGGACGCTATGTGCTGCTGGCCGCTGTGCTTTATGTGGCGGCCGAATATGTACCTGTTGACAACCTGTGGTTGCGCATGGCTTGGCGCACGGTGCTGTTGCTGGTGTTTGCCGCTTATATTGTAAAGAACGACTTGCCGCTCAGCAGGATTCCGTTGCTGAACCGGCTGGTAAGAAAATGATACCCGAATCTTTGATAAGAAACTAGCTATCTGAATGCTATGAAGACAAAACTCTTGCTATCACTCCTATGTATCAGCCTTGCCGGGCTTGTATATGCCGACGAGGGTATGTGGATGTTGGGAAACCTGAACAAGGAAACACGTAAGACCATGAAAGAACTGGGACTGGAGCTCTCGGCCAAAGAACTGTATCACCCCGGTAAGGCTTCACTGAAGGATGCGGTGGTGAGTTTCGGCGGTTTTTGTTCAGGCGTGGTAGTGTCCGAAGATGGTTTGGTGCTGACCAACCACCATTGCGGATTCAGTTGCATCCAGCAACACTCCAGTGTGGAGCACGACTATCTGAAAGACGGTTTTGTGGCCCGTACCCGTGCCGAGGAATTACCCAATCCTGAGTTGTACGTGCGTTTCCTGTTGCGTCAGGAAAATGTGACCCGCCGGGTGCTGAAAGGTGTGACGTCCGACATGGATGAGGCCACACGCACGGCGATGACCGATTCGATAGTGGCCCTTGTGGAAGCCGAGGTTTCGCGCAAGGATTCCACTCTGACCGGTGTGGTTGATGCCTATTATGGCGGCAATGAGTTTTGGCTTTCGGTGTATCGCGACTATACGGACGTGCGACTGGTGTTTGCACCGCCTTCGTCAGTGGGCAAGTTTGGCTGGGATGCCGACAACTGGGAGTGGCCACGGCATACGGGCGATTTCTCGGTATTCCGTATTTATGCAGACAAGGACAACCGGCCGGCCAGTTATTCGCCCGACAATGTGCCTTACCATCCGCAATATGTGGCGCCCATTTCACTGGAGGGTTATAGCGAGGGTGACTTCTGCATGACGTTGGGCTATCCGGGTAGTACGGAGCGCTATATGTCGTCGTTCGGCATCGAGGAGAGAATGCGCGGTATGAATCAGGTGCAGATTGACGTGCGCGGCGTCAAGCAGGTCATTTGGAAACGCGAGATGGACCGCCGCGACAGCATCCGCATCAAGTATGCTTCCAAATACGACGAGAGCTCCAACTACTGGAAAAACAGCATCGGTGTGAACCGTGCCATCCGCAAGCTGCATGTGCTCGATAAGAAGCGGCAGATGGAAGACGAATTGCGCCGCTGGATCCGTGAGACGCCTGCCGAACGTGCACACTTGTTGCACCTGTTCACCGACCTGGAACTGAACTATAAAGACCGCCGCGAGACCAATCGGGCGCTGGCCTACTTCATGGAGGCTTTTCTCAATGGTCCCGAACTGGTGCAACTGGCCCTTTCCATTCTGAACTTTGACTTTGAGGGCGAGCAGGAAACCGTGGTGGCCAATCTGAAAGCCATTATCGAACAATATGCCAACCTGGATTTGGATATCGACAAAGAGGTGTTTGCCGCTATGATTGAGGAGTATCGCAGCAAGGTGGATGCCGACTATTTGCCTGCGCTTTATCAGGAGATAGATACGCTCTACGGGGGCGATGCCCGTGTGTATGTGGATAGCTTGTATGCCCGTTCGGAGCTGGTGACACCCCGCGGCTTGCAGCGCTTCCTGGAGCAGGACACCACGTTCCAGATGTATAACGACCCGGCCATTAACCTGGGGGTAGACCTGCTGATGAAGGGCTTTGAGATGAACCTGTTGATGCAACAGGCCAACGAGGGAATTGACAGGGGCGAACGCCTGCTGAACGCCGCCGTGCGACGCATGTACGATGCGCGCAACTTCTATCCCGATGCCAATTCCACTTTGCGTCTGAGTTTCGGCACGGTGCGCGGTTATGAGCCTTTCGACGGGGCACACTATAATTACTATACTACCACACAAGGTATTTTGGAAAAGGTGCGCGCCCATGCCGGGGATGTGGACTTTGCCGTGCAGCCCGAACTCCTTTCCCTGTTTGCCTCAGGCGACTTCGGCCCTTATGCCGACCGTGACGGCCGGATGAAGGTGTGCTTCATTTCGGACAACGACATTACGGGCGGAAACAGCGGCAGTGCCATGTTCAACGCCCGTGGCGAACTCCTGGGCCTGGCCTTCGACGGAAACTGGGAGGCCATGAGCAGCGACATTCTCTTCGAGCCGAAGATGCAGCGCTGCATCGGGGTGGATATCCGTTACATCCTGTTTATCATGGAGAAGTATGGCAAGGCTTCGCATCTGGTGGAGGAGATGCGGCGGTGAGGCTTTTAGCCTTGCCCGCTTGAAATCTGGAGTTCGCCGTCAAGGGTCGTTTTCAAAATCCGTTCTCCTTTCGGGGTGATGAAATAGCATATATTGCCTGTCTGTACCAAGGCCAGGCCGTTACAGAAGTCGGTGACACGGTCGTATTGGCAAGGGATGATTTCTTCTCCCCGGTTGTTGACGTATCCCCATTTTCCGTTTAGTTCGACTCGAGCCATTCCTTCGTTGAAAGAATATGCATCCGTGTATTTGGGTGGCACGATTTCTTCGCCTTGTTGGTTGATGTATCCGCGTTTCCTGTTTAAAACGACTCCGGCAAGTCCTTCGTTGAAAGAATATGTATCCGTGTATTTGGGTGGCACGATTTCTTCGCCTTGTTGGTTGATATATCCCCATTTCCCGTTGAGTTTGACCCCAGCCATTCCTTCGTTGAATTCCCATGCTACAAAGTCATATTTGAGTGGTACAATTTCTTGTCCTAATTTGTTGACAAATCCGTATTTCCCGTTTAGTTTGACACAGGCCATTCCTTCGCTGAAATTTTCTGCATAATCATATTTTAGTGGTACAATTTCTTCTCCCAGTTTGTTGATATATCCCCATTTTTCGTTTAGTTGGACCCAAGCCATTCCTTCGTTGAAATAACCTGCATTGTCATATTTTAGTGGTACAATTTCTTCTCCCAGTTTGTTGATATATCCCCATTTTTCGTTTAGTTGGACCCAAGCCATTCCTTCTTTGAAATTTCGCACATCGTCATATTTTAGTGGTACAATTTCTTGTCCTAATTTGTTGACATATCCGTGTTTTCCGTTTAGTTCGACTATAGCCATTCCTTCGTTGAATTCCCATACAAAGTCATATTTCGGAGGAACAATTTCTTGTCCTAATTTGTTAACATATACGTATTTCCCGTTTAGTTCGACCCCAGCCATTCCTTTGTTGAATTTCCCTGCTACAAAGTCATATTTGAGTGGTATAATTTCTTGTCCTAATTTGTTGATAAATCCGTATTTCCCGTTTAGTTTGACACAGGCCATTCCTTCGCTGAAATTTTCTGCATAATCATATTTCGCCGGAATAACCACCGTTCTTAATGAATCTTCCTTACCAGTAATCCCTACATATCCATATTTCCCTTCTGAATTTGTGTATAGAGTGAATAAAGGCGTATAATCCACCTCCTTTACTTCCTTTGGCGCATCTTTCATAAAAGGTATCGCCAGTAGCCCGGCTATCACTACCATCACCGCTACCACTATTTTACGTAGTTTCCGTGGTTGGGATTTCTTTTGCCTTTCTTTCGGCATGGCCTTGCCTTCTCCAGGCTTTGTCACCTCCTCGTCCACGCTTTGTAATAGCTTCATAAACTCTTCCACACTCTGTGGCCGGTCCTTTGGACGGGGACTCATGGCTTTTTCGATGGCTCGAGCTGTGGATGTCGAGATGTGTGAGGGTAGGGCAGGCAGTCCGTCATTGTTCACGTCGGTGGCGGCAGGAGGCACTTCGCCTGTGAGCAGGGTATAGAGCGTGGCACCGAGCGAATAGATGTCCGTACAGGGCTGGAAACGGCTTACACCGCCGGCGTTGTACTGCTCCAGCGGGGCATAACCTCGGCTGATGCCGGCGGGTGTGCTGCTGGTCTGGCTGCCTTCTTCGTCGTAGCGCTTGGAAATGCCGAAGTCGATGAGTACGGCCGTCTGTCCGCCTTTGAGCAATACATTGGCGGGTTTGAGGTCGAGGTGCAGGATTTTCTGCCGGTGCAGGTATCCCAGGGCATCCGCCAGTTGGCGGATGTAGCCCAGTGCCTCGGCTTCGGGCAGGGAGCCGCGTGCGCTTACCAGGTCTTTCAGCGAACCGTCTTCAATGTACTCCATGACGTAGTAGGCCGTACCGTTTTCCTCGAATACGTTGTATATGCGGATGATGTGTGGATTGTCGAGCGCCGCCAGCGTCTTGGCCTCCTTCAGGAACTTCTGTCGGAAGCGGTCTACCTGCTGGCGTGCGCCTTCGGAAAGGACACTGACCTGCGAGTCTCCTTCGTTCCGGTTGCAGAGCTCTTTCATGAAAAATTCCTTGATGGCCACCCGCCGTTCCAGCCCCTGTTGGAGGCCGAGGTAGGTGATTCCGAATCCGCCCTGTCCCAGTACGGACAGGATGCGGTATTCTCCCTGGTGCAGAAGCGTTCCGGTTTGCAATTGCATAAGTCAGTGGTATGAATGGTTATACGCTTCCAAAGGTAAGGAATTTTGCCGAAAGGCGGATTAGTTGTCCGCATTTTTACAGCAAATCATGGCTTTAAGTGACGAAGTCCTTATCTTTAATGTGTACCAATTTTCAAAAGGGGGTGTTGGATTGGGTTCATTCTTGAAGTATGCCGTCAATAACTACCTCCAATACGCGTTTACCTTGTTTATTTATAAAGTAGCAAGTATTTTCCGTTTGTACCAGGGCAAGTCCGTTACAGAAGTTTGTGGCGAAACTGTATTGGCAAGGGACGACTTCCTGTCCCTGCTTGTTAATGTAACCATATTTCCAGTTTAGTTTTACACAAGCCAATCCTTCGGAAAAACTATTTGCACTATTGTATGTTTTGGGAGGCACAACTTCTTTGCCTTGTTTATTGACAAAGCCGTACCCGCCATTCATATGGATTTTTGCCAGTCCTTCGGAAAATGTGCTTACTTTTCCATATTGGGGAGGAATAATCATTTCTCCTTGTTGGTTGATAAATCCCCATTCTCCACCAATGTTGACTTCTGCCAGTCCTTCACTGAAAAATCCTGCGCGGTCGTATTTCAGTGGCACGACTTCTTCTCCCAGTTTGTTGATATATCCGCATTTCCCGTTTAATTCTACCATCGCGAGGCCTTCGCTGAACGACCCTGCCCCATCATATTTGTGCGGTACAATTTCTTTTCCCGACGGGTCGATGTATCCGTATTTCTTATTGGATATAACCATGGCCAGGCCTTCACTGAATGGATATGCATAATCATATTTGCATGGTACAACTTCTTCTCCCGACTGGTTGATATATCCGTATTTCCCGTTTGATTCTACCAAAGCCAAGCCTTCGCAGAAATCATTGGCATGCTCATATTTAGGTGGTACAACTTCTTCTCCCAGCTGGTTGATATATCCGTATTTCCCGTTTAATTTTATTTGGGCCAGTCCTTCACAGAAATTAGCTGCATACTCATATTTGAAGGGTGTTATTTCCTGTCCTTGTTTATTGATATACCCGAATTTTTCGTTTAGTCTTACTGGGGTCAGTCCTTCACTGAAAGATTCTCTGAAAGCCAGCCCGTTCGTATATGCATCGTATTTCAGCGGTACGATTTCCTGGCCCAGTTTATTGATATATCCGTATTTCCCGTTCAATTTTACCGCAGCCAGGCCTTCGTTGAACTTCCATGCGCCATCATATGTAGCTGGTATGACAACAGCCTTCAAGGAGTCATTTGTGTTGACAACCCCTACATATCCGTACTTCCCTGCTGTGCTTTTATACCGGGTGAACAAGGGGGTATAGTCCACTTCCTTTACTTCTTTGGGTGTATCTTTGGTAGAAGGTATTGCCAGCAGCCCTGCCACCACTATTATCGCTGCTACCACGCCTCCTATTATTTTGTACAAACGGTGCGGTTTGGTGTTTCCGGTATTTTCTTTCTTTTCTTTTGGGGATGGTACAGGCTCTTTTTTGATAATCTTTGTTATTTCCCCGTTTCCGCTTTCCAATAGTTTAAGGAACTCCTCCACACTCTGCGGTCGCTCCTTCGGCCGGGGCTCATGGCCTTTTCGATGGCGCGAGCCGTCTGCGCCGAGATATGCGGGGGTAGGGCAGGCAAGCCGTCGTTGTACACATCGGTGGCGGCGGGAGGCACTTGTCCGGTAACCAGGGTATAGAGCGTGGCGCCCAGCGAATAGATGTCCGTGCAGGGTTGGAAACGGCTTACACCGCCTGCGTTGTATTGTTCCAGCGGGGCATAGCCGCGGCTGATGCCGGCGGGTGTACTGCTGGTCTGGCTGCCATCTTCGTCGTAGCGTTTGGAGATGCCGAAGTCGATGAGCACGGCCGTTTGTCCGCCTTTGAGCAACACGTTGGCGGGCTTGAGGTCGAGGTGCAGGATTTTCTGCCGGTGCAGGTAGCCCAGGGCGTCAGCCAGTTGGCGGATGTATCCCAGTGCCTCGGCCTCGGGCAGGGAGCCGTGTGCGGTCACGAGGTCTTTCAGCGAACCGTCTTCAATGTACTCCATGACGTAGTAGGCCGTTCCGTTTTCCTCGAACACGTTGTGTATGCGGATGATGTGCGGATTGTCGAGCGCGGCCAGCGTTTTGGCCTCTTTGAGGAACTTCTGCCGGAAGCGGTCTACCTGCTGGCGTGCGCCTTCGGAAAGGACGCTGACCTGCGAGTCTCCTTCGTTCCGGTTGCAGAGGTCTTTCATGAAAAACTCCTTGATGGCCACCCGCCGTTCCAGTCCCTGTTGGAGGCCGAGGTAGGTGATTCCGAACCCGCCCTGTCCCAGTACGGACAGGATGCGGTATTCTCCCTGGTGCAGAAGCGTTCCGGTTTGCAATTGCATAAGTCGGTGGTATGAATGGTTAAACGCTTCCAAAGGTAAGGAATTTTGCCGGAAAACGGACGGGACTGTCCGGCTTTTTTACAGCACGCCGCGTATGCGGTCGTCGAAGGCCGAGAGGGCAGCCTTGGCGCCTTCGCCCATGGCGATGACAATCTGCTTGTAGGGCACGGACGACACGTCGCCCGCGGCATAGACGCCCGGCAGCGAGGTACGGCAGGAGGTGTCGGTCTTTATCTCGCCGATGGGCGTCGTTTCCAGCTGGTCGCGGAAGGGCGCACTGTTGGCGGCCAGGCCTATCTGTACGAAGATGCCGTCCAGCGGATGGTCGTGTTCCTCGCCCGTCAGGCGGTTTTTGACGCGCACCGAGGTCACCTTCCCGCCGTTGCCGTTCACTTTCAAGGTCTGGGCGGAGGTGAATATCTCCACGTTGGGCAGGCTGCGCGCCTTGTCTTGAAGCACCTGGTCGGCCTTCAGCGTATCCATGAACTCGAAGACGGTGACTTTGCGGCAAATGCCTGCCAGGTCGATGGCTGCCTCGATGCCCGAGTTTCCGCCACCCACCACGGCCACGTCCTTACCCTGGTAGAAGGGGCCGTCGCAATGCGGGCAGAAGGCCACGCCACGCCCGATGTATTCGGCCTCTCCCTCTACGTTGAGCCTGCGCCAGCTGGCTCCGGTGGCGATGATGACGGCCGGGGCGGTGAAGGTTTCGTTACCCTTTACGCGGACGAGCTTGGGACTGCCCTGCAACTGCACTTCCTCGATGTGGCGGTGGTCGAAGATGTCTACCGGATAATGCTCCATGTGCCGGCGCAAGGCGTCGGCCAGTTCGGCGCCGGTGGTCTGGGGCACGGAGATGAGGTTTTCAATGCCCACGGTTTCCTTTACCTGCCCGCCGATGCGTTCGGCCACCACGGCCACGCTCAGGCCCTTGCGTGCGGCATATACGGCCGCCGCGCTTCCCGCGGGCCCTCCGCCCAGCACCAGCACGTCGTAGGCGCGGTTCACTGGAGCGGCATCGGCCTGGGGCGTGCTGCCGAAGCGCTCTTCCAGTTTCGTCAAAAGTTCGCCCAGGTCGCCGCGGCCCACGTGGAGCAGTTCGCCGTTGGCATAGACCGAGGGCACGGCTTGTATGTTGAGGCGTTCCACCTCGTCGGGAAACAGGGCGCCGTCGGTCATCTCGTGCGTAATCTGTGCATGGTTCAGCGCCAACAGGTTGAGTGCCTGCACCACGTCGGGGCAGTTGGTACAGGTCAGCGACACGTAAGTTTGCAGATGCAGCGGGCCGTTCAGGGCGGCGATGCGGCGTTGCAGGGTCTCGTCGGGCAGGTTCTTGCCCTTGCCGTCGGCGTTGAGCACGGCCAGCAGCAGCGAACTGAACTCGTGTCCGTTGGGGATGCCGCGGAAGCAGATGCCGGTTTCCCGGCCTTCTTTCAGGAGGCTGAATTCCAGGCGGGTGTCACCGATGGTTTCGGGCTGGCACGACAGCTTGTCCGAGCACGAGGCCACATCGGCCAGGAAGTCGAGCAATTCTTGTGCCTGCGGATGGGACGGGTTGTAAACAATGTGGAATGTGTAGCGGGCTTCCAGCTGCTGGAAAATGCCGCGCACTTGGGTCAGTATGCTTGTCTCTAACATGGTGCAAAAGTGTGGGGAATAAAGGGTGTATAAACGATGTTTTTCGGGGGGATAGTCGGGGCATTTGCTTCCGACCTGTTACGAGCAAACTTCCAACAGGTCAGGAGCGCGCTTGTAACAGGTCAGAAGTTTGCTCGTAACAGGTTAGAAGCAGCCCCCCTTCAGAAGTATCTGTGAGGCCGTTTTTTCAGAGGTTCCGGCCGTTGTCCGCCCGGTTTCCCGGAGTGGGGTGTCGTCCCGCTGTCCGGTGTAAAAGAAAGGCTCCCTTTCTTCCCGTTCCCGCAAGGGGAGAGGGGAAACGGAAGGGAGCCCGGGAGGGAGAATGTTCAGATTTTTCCAACCAGGTCGATGCTGGGCTTCAGGGTTTCGGCACCCTGTTTCCACTTGGCGGGGCACACCTCGTTGGGGTGACTGGCCACGAAGAGGGCGGCTTCGACCTTGCGGAGCAGCTCGTCGGCATTGCGGCCGATGCTGTTGTCCTGTATCTCGGCAATCTTGACGCGTCCTTCGGGGTTTACGAGGAACGTGCCGCGGTAGGCCATGCCGTCTTCCTCAATCATTACGCCGAAGGCGCGGCTCAACACGCCGGTAGGGTCGGCCAGCATGGGATACGTTATCTTGCGGATGCTCTCGGAAGCATCGTGCCAGGCCTTGTGTACGAAGTGCGAGTCGGTGCTGACGGAGTAAACTTCCACGCCCAGCTTTTGGAACTGTTCGTATTTCTCGGCGATATCCACCAGTTCGGTGGGGCACACAAAGGTAAAGTCGGCGGGATAGAAAAAGAAGATGGCCCACTTGCCCTTTACATCTTCATGGGCTACGGTCTTGAAGCCTCCGTTGTGGAAAGCCTGTACTTTGAACTCGGGGAGTTGTGAATTGATAATCGGTTCCATAAATCATCGGTTTTTAGTCCGGTGCAAAAGTAAGCGTCCGGTGCGGCGGTTGCAATCGCCATTTCCCGGTATTTTCACTTACTTTCGCAACGGGGTTCAGGTTAATTCTTTTGTTCGTTGTTCACGCTGCAAAAGTAGGGTCTTTCCCGAAAGGAGGCGAAAAAAACGCGATAGAATGTCTTTATGGGCCGATAGACGGGCTCTATACCACCTGTTGCGTGGGCTGTGCGGTGAGCATTTCGTCGGGCACGGACAGCCGTATTGCCTGTATGAGCATGTCGAGCAGGGTGTGGCGGATAAAGTCGCGTCCGGTGAGCAGCACAATCTGGCGGGTGGGGCGGGGAATGGCAAAGGGGCGCACCAGTTCCTGTTGTGCGGGGTTGAGCTGGAGCACGGCCAGTGCGGGGATAAAGGTCACGCCCTTGCCGCCCTCCACCATGCGCATGAAGGTTTCCATGCTGCCCAGGTGGTAGGCCAGCTGACTGGCACGGGCGCTCTTCAGCTGGCAGAAGCGCACCAGCTGGTCGCGGAAGCAATGACCCTCGTCGAGCAACCACAGTTGCGTGTCGGCCAGGTCGGACGTGCGGACAGTGGACTGTGCCGAGAGGGCGTCCTCACGGGCCACGTAAGCGTAGAACTCTTCGTAGAACAGATGCTGCTGCTCAAAATTGTCCATGTCGTCCAGCCGGGCCACGATGCCGGCGTCAATTTCCCCCTTCTGTAAGGCCTGCTTGATGTCGGCAGTCTTCATTTCGGATACGCGGATGTCCAGCTGCGGATATTTCTTCATCAGTTGGGGAAAGAAGCGGGGCAGCAGGTAGGGCGCAATGGTGGGCAGGATGCCCAGCGTAAAGGTACCCGACAACGATTGCTTTTCCTCGGCAATGATGTCGCGGATGTGCCCGGCCTGTTCGAGCACGCGCCGGGCCTGTGCCAGAATCTGCACTCCTACGGGAGTGGGACATACGGGCTGCTGGGTACGGTCGAAGATGCGGGTATCCAGTTCCTCTTCCAGCTTCTGAATCATGGCGCTCAGGGTGGGTTGTGTGACGCGGCAATGTTCGGCCGCCTTGCCGAAGTGGCGGAAACGGTCGAGTGCAAGGATGTATTCCAGTTGTTGTAGGGTCATGGTAATCAGTTTTTAGGGTTGCTTGATAGATACGCTCGATGCAAAGATAGAAATTATCTGTTTGACACGTACCGACTGGCCGCTTATCTTTGCACCAGACAACAGAAAAAGAGTACGAACCTTTAAAAACAAATGAATTATGAAAACTTTAGACTATCTGAACCTGGACGAAAAGAAAGTATCGAACGTATTGCCGGCTTTGCAGCAGTTGCTTGCCGATTTCCAGATATACTATGCCAACCTCCGCGGTTTCCACTGGAACATCAAGGGACACGGATTCTTTATCCTGCACAGCAAGTTTGAGGAGTTGTACGAAGACACTGCCCGCAAGGTGGACGAACTG
>Ga0192244_10570_pt1 | contig 13784 bp, 12 predicted proteins | sample Koala_Koa27_L3_FD_131234 | JGI IMG/M metagenome (GOLD analysis project Ga0192244, IMG submission 131234) | Enriched cells from koala feces incubated with labeled cellulose particles, San Francisco Zoo, California, United States - Koala_Koa2-7_L3 ... | reverse complement strand
TATCAAGAACGGTTTCCGTAAATCGAAAAACAGTAGTATTGTGCTGGTGGCCGAAAGCGAACTGACTGGAGGGGCCATGCACTATGCCGAACGCGTGAAGAACGAATATCCGCAATATGATGTACGTGTGACGATTTTGGGGCACTTGCAACGGGGAGGAAGCCCCACGGCTCACGACCGTATTTTGGCCAGTCGTTTGGGTGCCGCCGCTATCGATGCCATCATGGAAGGACAACGCAACGTGATGATTGGCATTGACCATGACGAAGTGGTATATGTACCTTTCACCAAGGCCATCAAGAACGACAAACCTATCAAGAGAGAATTGGTCAACGTATTGCGTGCACTTTCCATCTGATTGTAGTCTGCACGGATAAACGGGACTTTTATCAATAAAAACGCGGATAATGTCAATAGCACAGTTGCCGTTTGGGCAAACCTCTGTGTGTGGGCATTATCCGCGTCTGTTTTTGTCCGGTTAGTCGACTAAGTACTGTTTTGTATGCCGGTTATTCTATGCCATATACTTCCCGGTAAATGCTTTTTTTTACCTGTTCAAAGTCTTTGTCGCATTGCAGGTCTCCATAAACCATTAAGTACATGGGCAGAAAATCGTCGCCTTGCTTGTAGGGAGGTTGCTGGTAGGGATGGTTCCATAATGTAAAGCCTTGACGTTGGTAAAATCCGATACGTCTTTGGGCCATTTCGTTGTCGGGCATTTCTACTTCAAGCACAATGGGACGTTTCAATGTCTGGCACAATTGCGTTAAAGCCTTTTGCCCAAATCCACCGTTGCGTTGCTGAGGGTCGATGGCAAAGTGTTCGGCATAATAGAACGTGTCAAAATCCCAGTAAGTAATGACACCGATAGGGGTACTTTCGTTAAAAATTACGTTGTTGTAGAAGTGTTTTTTGCTATCGGTGTATTCGCGCCATTGCTTTAAGGGACGGTATTCGTTGTCGGGAAACGAAGCAACCAATAGCTTCTCTACGTAGTTGTATAACTCCGGGTCGGATGTCGTTATCCGTTGTAATCTTAGCATGTCGTTTGTGTTTTATGGTTCGGTATAAAAGGTAATGAGTCTCTGAAGTGCGCGTTGGCATACCGGGCAGAATTCGGGGTACTCATTGGTACGCATGCGGCAATTGTAGGACGCACGGTAAATGCCTTTGGCCGAATAGGCTGCTCCTTCGTATACGCCTACCGGATATTTTCCTGTTTCTTCAAGAGGGGTCGGAACCGGAGTGCCTTCCGGCAACATGTCTTCCCATTTCGAGCCGAAATCTACGCGGGTACTGACATTCTGTTCCCACGGTTCAACATGGAGTGGATAGGTATCTGTCATAACGTCGTCATCGTAGAAATATTCGTCGGCCAAGCCTCCGAAACTATGCCCGAATTCGTGTACAACCACCGGGCGGAAGTCGGAATGGTGAGCCGTGGTAAGGGTATATGAATTGTAGATTCCACCACCACCGTATTCCTCCGTATTGGCCAGGATGATGATGTGTTCATAGGGGATACCGGCCAGTGCGTCGTGTACCGACTTCAGGCGCGAAGTAGTGAGGTAGCGGTCGGAATAAAACGTGCTGAAATGTGAGCTGAATGCTGTGTTCTTCCATATACCCAGTCGGGGTACACTCACTCCACTGTCCTGTGACGGACTTGCCACCGCTACGATGTTGAACCGCTTTTGCATGCTTTTGAAAGGTTCGTGCGAAAACAGACTTTCGCAGGCTATTTCGGCATCTTGATAGAATGTCTCCATTTCATCGGCTGTATAGCCTTCGGCCAGTATGGCGACGTCGATGCAAGTTTCCGGTTTGCCTTTTTTCTGGAGATATTTGTGGGGAGTGACATGCTCCGTTCCCTTTTGCTGTATCAGAATATCGTCGGGGTTAACCGTATGCTTCATACTGGTGCGTACATTTCTACGCGAATCCAGCAGGGTGATTTCTATTTCTACCGGTTTGAGCGGATAGGGTACCAGGAATGTGTTTTCAAACCCCTTGGTGGTGTGTTGGGCTTCATCGGTTTCCAGCCATTCCTGGAACAAGGAAGAGAAAGAGGTCTTGTAAATAACCGTACCGCTGGCCGCATCTTTCATTACAATTTGTCCGTTTCCTTGCAGGGGGAGTTCGGACAGATGGTGCTTGCGCCCTGCCCATGCTGGCAAAGAGGACAAAGCGTCCAGGCAAACTTCTTGCTTCGTGGCATTTCCGGTAAACAGATAGTCTATCCGTAAAGTCCTGTCTTCAAAATAATCGCTGAAAACCTGTGCCTGCACGGCAAGTGCAGCCAATAGACAGAAAAGGGTGGAAAAGGCTTTTTTATCATGGTATGTCGTTTTATTTTTTCACAAATATACGGCCTTTACTTTGTTTCTGCAATGCCGTGTGGTGAAGAAAAGTCTTGCAATACCCGTCTGTACGCATTACCCTGCTTTTTTATTGTTTTTTTAGTAAGAAAAGTAATAAACTGTATTTTTATTGGGAGGGAAATGACTAACTTTGCATAATAATGTATGAAAATGCAAACGATATAAGTCTATTTATTAATCGAAGTACAATATGGGACATCATCAATTGGATAGTTTGGATGAGCAAATCCTGAAGCTGATAGCCGACAATGCACGTATTCCTTTTCTGGAAGTGGCGCGAGCCTGCAATGTTTCGGGGGCGGCTATTCATCAGCGTATTCAGAAACTTACGAACCTGGGAATATTGAAAGGGTCGGAATATATCATTGACCCTGAGAAAATAGGATATGAGACGTGTGCTTACATTGGTATCTATTTGAAGGACCCTGCCACCTTTGATGAGGTGACAAAAGCCCTGGAGGCAATTCCCGAGATTGTAGAATGTCACTTTACTACCGGCAAATATGACATGTTTATCAAGCTCTATGCCCGTAACAACCACCATTTGCTCAGCATTATCCACGATAAACTGCAACCTTTGGGATTGGCACGGACAGAGACATTGATATCTTTCCACGAAGCAATCAAGCGGCAGATGCCTATCATGCCGGAAGAAACAGAGGAAGAGTAATTTTTTCTATCGCCGCAGGTAATTTACAAATGCATAAGGGCAGGGATGTTTCTCATCGGTTGGGTGAGATTCCCTGCTTTTTTCGTCCCATACGGCGGGGTCTATTGCGGGGAAATAGGTATCTACAAGGTTGGCTTCTGCGTCTATTTCCGTGAGACACAATTCATCGGCCAGCGGAAAAGCCTGGCGGTATACGCTCGCTCCACCTATAATATATACGTGCTCTTCTGGAGGACAGGCTTTGAGTGCCTCTTCGAGCGACGGGTAGCTCTCGGCGCCGGGAAAATCCAGGCTTTTGTCGCTGGTCAGCACGATGTTCCTGCGGTTGGGCAATGCGCCTTTGGGTAGCGACTCAAAAGTCTTGCGTCCCATGATGATGGTATTTCCGGTGGTTAACGCTTTAAAGCGTTTCAAGTCGTTGGGCAGCCAGAACAACAGTTTGTTTTGGTAACCGATGCCCATGTTGCGGTCTATTGCGGCAATGATGCTGATCATGTATGCTGGATGTATATAGGGTTATACGGATACTTTTCCTGCAATGTGCGGATGTGGATTGTAATTTACCAGTTCAAAATCATCGTATTTGAAGTCGAAAATGCTTTTCACTTCCGGATTCAGTTTCATTTGTGGCAAGGGCCTGGGTTCGCGTGTGAGTTGTAGCTTGACTTGTTCCAGGTGATTGAGGTAGATATGTGCATCGCCCAGGGTGTGGATAAAGTCGCCGGCTTTCAGGCCTGTGACCTGTGCCATCATTTGTAGCAGCAGGGCATAGGACGCTATGTTGAAGGGTACTCCCAGAAAGGTATCTGCACTGCGTTGGTAGAGTTGCAGGCTCAGTCGTCCGTTGGCCACATAGAATTGGAAAAAGGCATGGCAGGGAGGCAGGTTCATGTTGTCAAGGTCGCCTACATTCCAGGCGCTGACAATGATGCGGCGTGAGTCAGGATTGTGCTTAATGGTGTCTACTGCCTCGCTTATCTGGTCGATGAACCCTCCCTTATAGTCGGGCCACGAGCGCCATTGGTAACCGTATATATGGCCCAAATCCCCCTTCTCGTCAGCCCATTCGTTCCAGATGCGTACGCCGTTTTCTTGCAGGTATTTCACGTTGGTGTCTCCTTTGAGGAACCAAAGCAGTTCGTGGATGATGGATTTTAGGTGAAGTTTTTTAGTGGTCAGGCACGGGAATCCTTCTTCCAGGTTGAAGCGCATCTGGTGGCCGAATACGCTGATAGTACCCGTACCGGTTCGGTCGCTTTTCTCGACGCCTTCGGTCAATATGCGGTTAAGCAGGTCTAAATACTGTTTCATGGTTTTCTATCTTTCGTTTGCTTTATGCGAAGTTATAAAAAAAGTGTCATCAGATTGGCAACCCAGCCTACGAATTTTTTCCAGGCTGAGCGTTCTTTCCATACTTCAGGGGTAAGCAGGGTGCTGTTCATCTTGTCTTTCTCGAACATGCGGGTTAGTTGCCGGGTGGTCGACGGGGCAAAGATAAAGGCGTTGGTCTCGTAGTCGTATCGCAGGCTTCGGCTATTGAGGTTGGCCGTTCCTACGGTACAGAAAACACTATCTACCATCATGACTTTGGAATGATGGAAACCGCCGTTGAACAAGTATATTTTGGCTCCCCGTTTCATCAGTTTGTGCACAATGTACATGGCAGCTTCGGGAGTAAAGGGCACATCGGATACGGCGGGTATCATTATTTCCACTTCCGTGCCTTTTTTAAGTGCATGTTTCAATGCTTCCCGGATGGATTTTGTGGGGACGAAGTATGGATTGACTATTTGTATTTTATCTTCGGCCGCACGTATGGATGCGGCATAAGCATGGCTGATGGAGCGTGGGGTTTCGCATGGCGTGCGGTCAACGATGGCAATTTCTTCGGCAATGCTGTCTGGAAATTGCGGAATGTCCGGAAAATATTCAGTACCTCCGATGTGCTGCCCTGTCTCGCGGTTCCACATCGTCAGGAAAATGCCTTGCAGGTAGCGTACGGCATCGCCCTCAATGCGCACGTGTATGTCGTGCCATTGTCCTATTTTGGGCAAGCCATAGATATAGTAATCGGCAATGTTCATGCCGCCGGTATAGCCGGTTTTTCCGTCTATTACGACTATTTTACGGTGGTCGCGGTGAGCGGCGTGGTTGAACCACGGAAAGGTGATGGGGTCGAATTTGACGATTTCAATGCCTCGCTGGCGGATTTTTTCCAAGTGCTGTTTCTTGAGCGGGCGGTTGTTGGACCAATTGCCGAAAGCATCGAACAAGGCGCGTACCTCAACGCCTTCGGCCGCTTTCTGTGCCAACAGGTCAAACAGGGCGTTGGCAATGGAGTCATTGCGGAAATTGAAGTATTCCAGATGAATGTGGTGGCGGGCTTGCCGGATGGCTGCAAACAGGTCGACAAATTTGTCGTGCCCGTTCATCAGCAATTTTACTTTGTTGTTTTTGGTGACGGGTGCACCCATTTTGCGCAGGTGTTCCATTACCAGCGAATCGCTTGCCACTTGCGCATGACCGTAGCCGAGGGTACAGGCAAGCATGAGGATGAAAAGGATGTATCTCAAATTTTGTACTTTGGAAGATTGGTTGTTTAATTAGTAGACTGTATTTATTTTGCTTGTGCCAGAATAGCAGAACAAGTTAACAAAGCAACACCCAAAAGTCATAAACCTTTTCGTGCGTTGCTTTGCTAACTTGACTCAGTGCCGGAACTCGGTGCAGCTTTAAGCCATCGATGCTATTTTCTTATAAATCAGAAACAGCACTACCACTCCTGCGATGGCCATAGAACGTGTGTCAAATTCGGCGGCTCCATGCTCCAGCAGGTTGTTGAACAGTTGTTGGAAGGCATTTCCCAGGAGATGTATTCCGTCCAGCGCCACAAAGAGCACTACTACCAGCGTAAAGCCGCAAATGCTCCATATCTGTGCCAGTTGCCGGCTACGGGCGGGTAGGCGGCGCATGACACGCTGACTGAATCCGTTGTCGGCTACCTCGTGCCGGTTGGCGGCAAAGAATTCTTCCAGAAGTCTGTCATTATTTTCCATCATAACCATTTTGTTTTAAGTAAGCGGCCATTTTTTCTTTGGCTCGCGACAGGTGACTTTTTACGGTTCCAGCGGGACATCCCGTAATGCCTGCAATCTTGTCGATGCTCTGGTCTTCCATGTAGAACAGGGTGATGCAGGTACGTTCTATGTCCTTCAAGATAGACAAGGCACGGTAGATATCCATTTCCTGTCCCACGTCACGTTGTTGTGTGTGGCAACGGTTGTCTACCTGTGCGGTGTCCAGGCCATCTGTTTCCTTATGGCTGCGAAGATAGTCATAAAAAACATTATATGCAATACGGTAGAGCCAGGTTGAAAAGTTGGACAGATTCCTGAAAGAGGCTATGTTGGTATAAGCCTTGATGAAGGTGTCCTGTGCCAAGTCATCGCTCAGCTCGCTATCGCCGCAAGTCTGGTGGAGAAAAAAGCGCCTGACGGGCGACTGGTATTTCCTGACCAGCTGGTCGAAGGCCCGGGTGTTGCGAAACACCACGACCTGCGCCACCAGCGATATGTCATTGAGTTGGCTCATCGTTTTATCGTTCTATTTCCTTCTTGTTATCTTCTTTCTTTTCCTGGGTGTAGTAGATTACGATTTGTCCTAAACCGATGCAGGTAATGAGCAAGCCGATGCACCCTGCTGAAAATTCTTCGGTAACAGCCCAGAGGAAGATGAACAGCCCTATGCCGAGGAACGTATTTGATATTCCTTTGCTGCGCACATCTTTTTTATCGGCAGTTGCAAAAAAGTTTTCGGGCAATGGCTGTCCGCTGGCCAAAATCTGTTCTGCCATCCGGTATTTGGCTTTCCGGTTTTTGTAACGGAAGAAAAAGATGAGGAAAATCAAGAGCACGGGCATACCGAAGCAGGCTGTAATGGCTACAATGGGTACTAGTACGCCAGCACTTATGGCATCGACGAAATGCCATTTGCTACCTTCGTAAGAATATTCCTGGACATCTTCTTCATCCGTGCTTGTCTCAGTTCCCTCATAGGTTGTGATGCTGAGGGTGTCGCTGATGGTTTTACCGTTTACTACGGTGTCTTTCAGCTCAATGACCCGTTTTTTGTTTCCCAGGCTGTCGCGTTCGGTTACTACCCGGTTTTGTCCGTATGCCAGTGCTGTACAGAGCATCATGGCAATCATGCATACAAAAGTAATTTGTTTCATCATGTTATTGTTCTTTTATTGGTTTCTTTGATTGTTAGACGTAAGTCGGAGGTTATAAGGTTGCAAAGAAAAGCATTTTTTTTGTTGGTTGTATCTTTCTTTTGTCGCAGGAGTTTCCGCAAGGCGCATCTGTTGTGTGAGTTGGGCAAGGTGAATCATGGGTGAAAGGGATACTTGCCTGTACAAGATGGCATCTTGTGTCGCTTAAGATGGCATCTTGTGCATGTTTTGGTTACGGCCTGTAACAAGCGGGTCTGCAATCTTGCCCGGATGCGAGCCTGCATATTGGTTTGGGAGGTTCCGACAACGGGTACAATAAAAAAAGTACTTACAGAATAAGTATTTTGTTTGCTTCAGTTGTTCTATTATATATGTTGACCCTAAATGTTATGAAATTAATTAAACTTTGTTATTTCTTAGGTATCGCCTTGCTTGTGGCAGCATGTGTTTCATCTTCGTCTGATGTGAAAGATACATCGTATGCAGATTTAGTAAATCCACTGATTGGTACAGATTTTACCGGGAATACATATCCGGGAGCCCAGGTGCCTTTTGGCATGGTTCAGCTCAGTCCCGATAACGGGCTGCCGGGCTGGGACCGCATAGCCGGCTATTTTTATCCCGACAGTACCATTGCCGGATTCAGTCATACACATTTGTCGGGAACCGGTGCCGGCGATTTGTACGACATCTCGTTTATGCCTGTCACCCTGCCCTATAAAGAGGCGGAGGCACCGTTAGGCATTCATTCGATGTTTTCGCATGCCGATGAATCGGCCAGTGCAGGTTATTATCAGGTGCGCCTTACCGATTATAATATTAATGTAGAGCTTACGGCTACCGAGCGTTGCGGCATCCAGCGTTATACTTTCCCCGAAGCAGATGCCGCCATCTTTTTGAATCTGCGTAAAGCCATGAACTGGGATTTTACGAACGATTCCCACGTTGAAGTGGTCGATTCGGTTACCATTCAGGGGTATCGTTTTTCCGACGGTTGGGCGCGCGACCAGCGTGTATATTTCCGTACCCGTTTTTCCAGACCTTTTGAATCGATTCAGATTGACAGGGCTGATGTGTTGAAAGACGGAAAACGTGTGGGTACTTCGGTAATAGCCCGTCTGGACTTTCACACTGCTGAAGGCGAGCAGATTCTGGTCAGTACGGCGCTTTCGGGTGTCAGCATGGAAGGTGCAGCGTGCAACCTGGAGGCCGAAGTACCCGAAGACGACTTTGACAAATACCTGGCAGAGGCCCGCTGCAACTGGGATGAACATCTTTCACGGATTGAAATTTCGTGCAATGATTCCGATGAACGGACCAAGTTCTATACGGCCCTTTACCATTCCATGTTGGCTCCAACCATTTATGGTGATGTAGACGGTGCTTATTATGGCCCGGACAAACAAGTGCATGTGGCTGACGGATGGACAAACTATAGTACATTTTCGTTGTGGGATACGTATCGGGCGGCTCATCCGCTTTACACTTTGGTAGAACCGGAGCGGGTGAACGACATGGTTAAATCGTTTTTGGCTTTTTGCGAACAGAACGGGCGGCTGCCGGTGTGGAATTTTTATGGAAGTGAGACCGATATGATGATAGGTTATCATGCCGTGCCTGTCATTGTTGACGCTTATTTAAAAGGTATTGGCGATTTTGACGCACGGCAAGCGCTCGACGCTTGTGTGGCTACGGCCAACCTGGATACTTACCGGGGCATAGGGCTGTATAAAAAGTACGGTTATGTACCTTATAATGTGGATGACCCTTACAATGCCGATAACTGGTCGTTGTCCAAGACCTTGGAATATGCTTACGATGATTATTGCATAGCCCGTATGGCTGAGAAGCTGGGCGATAAGGAAGTGGCAGATGAATTTTACAAACGCTCTCAAAATTACCGGAACGTATACAATCCGCAGACTTCGTTCATGCAACCGCGTAATGACAAGGGAGAGTTCATGCCGGACTTCTCGCCTGATGATTACATTCCACACATTTGCGAAAGCAATGGCTGGCAATATTTTTGGTCGGTACAGCACGATGTGGAAGGCCTTATCGGGCTGGTCGGCGGCAAGGAGCGCTTTGCCCAAAAACTGGACAGCATGTTTACCTATAATCCTGCCGCCGATGATGAGTTGCCCATTTTCAGTACGGGTATGATAGGGCAATACGCACATGGCAATGAGCCTAGCCACCACGTTATCTATCTCTTTAATGCGGTGGACAAGCCCTGGAAAACCCAGGAATATGCTGCCAAAGTCATGGACGAGCTATATCGAAATACGCCGGATGGACTGTGCGGTAACGAAGATTGTGGCCAGATGTCGGCTTGGTATGTCTTCAGTGCCATGGGGTTCTATCCGGTAAACCCGGTAGGGGGTGTCTATGAAATTGGTACGCCGCGCTTTCCTGAAACCAAGCTTCATCTTTCAGAGAATAAGACGTTTACTATTCTTGCACCGCAAGTTAGTAAGGCCAATCGCTATATACAGGCTGTAAAACTCAACGGACGGAACTATAATCAAAGTTATGTGACGCACGAACAGATACTGGCAGGAGGCACTCTTGAATTTGTAATGGGAGATAAGCCTGGGCCGGTATGGTATGAGCGGTAACCCAAAGGACATGGAGGAAAATTTTGACTTAACATATAGGACACTTTTCCATAAATACTACGCCAATTTGCTGTTTTATGCCACGCGCTTACTGGGCGACGAAGAAGCCGAGGATGTAGTGCAGGATGTATTTGTGGAACTTTGGTGGCGGAAGGATTCTATTGAAATGGGGGAGCAGATATCTGCTTTTCTGTACAGGGCAGTGTATACACGTGCCCTGAACGTGTTGAAACACCGGGAGATTGTAAACGACTATGAGGCGGTGATGCTTGAAATCCAGAAAAAGAGAATCGAGTATTATCATCCAAACAGCAACGATGTGGTGAAAAGAATAGAGAATGACGAACTTAGACAAGAACTTCACGAAGCTATAGACAAATTGCCCGAGAGGTGTAGAACTGTATTTAAGCTAAGCTATTTGCACGATATGAAGAATAAGGAGATTGCCGATACATTGGGAGTTTTCTTGCGTACGGTGGAAGCTCACATGTATAAAGCGCTAAAATGTTTGCGTGAAAATTTGGCTCATTTGCTTGGTGGATAAGTTGGTAGAGGGGAGCTAGGCTTAAGTAATGCAAAAAAAGTTTTGTTCCGGTTAAGTGTTTTTATGGGTTACGGTTGTTTATAATACATACGCTGGAATTCATGTTAATTTAATTATAAATAGTTTAATCTTAAAAAAGACAAGTATGAGAAACAAGTATTCATGCAAATGTAGGAAGTTACTCCGTGCTTTTCTGATGCTTGCCATGTTTGTGGTATCTTCACAGATTGTGGCAGCCCAATTGAACATTGCTTTATCAAATGCTCGGTTGGAAACGGTGATTGAGCAGATTGAGGCTCAATCTCAATATCAATTTTTTTATGATGACAAGTTGGCCGATGTGACCGTTGAGTCGGTAAATGCACATAATGCATCGCTGGAAACAGTGTTGAATATGGCTCTTGAAGGCAAAGGCATCAGCTATCGCATTGAGGAAGAAGTTGTCTATCTCTCGGGAAAGTCCAATCACTTGGATGAGGTGAAGGTTTCGCAATAGGAAACACACACAGTAACAGGTAATGTGAAAGATGCGATGGGCGAGCCTTTGATTGGTGTAAGTATTGCTGAAGTGGGGACTACCAATGGTGCCATTACCGATATTGACGGTAATTATACGTTGACCGTATCCAGTCCTGAAGCCAAGTTGCGCTTTTCTTACATTGGTTACGAAACGGTTGAAATGGATGTAGCCGGGCAGACGACTATTGATATTGTCTTGAAAGACGATACCCAGTTGCTGCAAGAAGTTGTGGTAACGGCTCTCGGCATCAAGCGCGAAAAGAAAATGTTGGGATATGCCGTACAGGAATTGAAGAGCGATGAACTCAATAAGACCGGAGACCCTTCGGTAACAAGTGCTTTGCAAGGTAAAGTGGCCGGTCTTCAGATGAATACTTCTTCTACCGGTTTGGGAGGTTCTACCGAGATTACCATCCGTGGTAACTCTTCATTGAGCGACAACAACCAGCCTTTGTGGATTGTAGACGGTGTGCCTTTCAGTGACAACAATACATCCGATGCCAGTTTCTATGGTGGTGTAGACCGTGGTGGTGCCTCTTTGGATATCAATCCTGACGATATTGAAAGTATTTCTGTGTTGAAAGGCCCGAATGCAGCAGCCCTTTATGGTTCGCGTGCCGGTAACGGTGTAATTTTGATTACTACTAAAAAAGGTTCCAAGAAAACAGGCTTTGGCATACGTTATAGCGGTAACTTTACTTGGAGTAACGTAGCCGAGACATTGGAGCAACAGGAGCGTTATGGCCAGGGTCAGATTGGAGCCAATGGCGGTGCCAGCTATACCAAGGAAACCTCAGGCAGCTGGGGCCCCGTATTGGATGGCAGTTCGTTTGAGGCCTGGAATGGAGAAACCTACGCTTATTCAAAGTATGGCAATAAGCTGGAAGATTATTTCGATACCGGTTTCTCACAGAACCACAACGTATCTATCAGCAACGGTACGGAAACTTCACACTTCCGTGCTTCGTTTGGTGCGTCAGATAGCAAGGGCGTATTCCCCAATGAAAAACTGAACCGAATCAATATAGACTTGAATGCCGGTACAGAGCTGAATAAGTGGATGTCGGTAGACGGAAAGATTTCATTGTCACGTACCAAAGCCACCGACCGTCCCGAGTATGGTACTTATGGCGCTATTAACCAATTGATGGGTATCCCTCACAATGTACGTCTGGACGACCTGAAACAATATTCTACCGATGATGCCGTACATGTAAACTGGTATGGTCCGACAGCCGGAATCCGTAACCCGTATTATGTATTGAATCAACGTCATAATTCAGATGAACGCTGGCGCGCCTTTGGTTACTACAGTACCAAGATTAATTTTACCGACTGGTTGCATCTTTCGGCCAAGTATGCATTCGATTATTACCGTACCCGTGTGCAGAATACCAATGGTGGTGATGGTATCAATCATGAATCAGTTCCCAGTGCTATTACAAATGATAAAATGGATCGCGGCGAAGAAAATTTCTTTGAGTCGAATGCCGAATTTATCCTGATGGGCGACCGTCAGCTGACTGACAATTTCCGTTTGGGCTTTACAGTGGGTTCTAACTTTATGTATCAGAAGTTTGAATCGTTGAGTGCCGGTGTGGGTAACATGCTGACCAAAGGCGAATGGATGTTCAATGCGGCTAATTTGCTTCGCACTGCTGCCGAAACCGGTAAAGAACGTGCCATGAATTCAGTATTCGGTTCGGTTCAGATGGCATGGAAGGAATATCTGTCATTAGACCTCACGGCACGTAACGACTGGTCGTCTACATTGCCCAAGCAGAACAATTCGTTCTTCTATCCGTCTGCTAACTTGAGCTTCGTGATTTCCGACTTTATGAAATCCATAGATAAACCATTGCCTTCGTGGGTAACTTTTGCGAAGTTACGTCTGTCGGCAGCTCAGGTAGGTAAGGATACCGAGCCCTATCAGCTTTACAATACATATGCCTATAAGTTTGAAAACGGAATCCTGACTCCTACTAAAGATAACGTGAAGATGAACGATAAGTTGAAACCGGAAATTGCTACTTCTTATGAGGCCGGTTTGGACATGAAGTTCTTCGACAACCGTTTGGGCTTTGACTTTACCTATTATTACAGCCAGACCAAGAACCAGATTATGAAGGTTCCTGCCGCTGCTCCCTGGAGTGGTGGACAATGGGTAAATGCCGGTTTGATTTCCAATCAAGGTATCGAATTGATGCTATATTCAACCATTGTTGATACCAAGGACTTTACGTTTGATTTGAATGTGAACCTGGCTCACAACGTGTCTACTGTAAAAGAACTGGCTCCCGAAGCCAACGTGAACTATATGTTCTTTAATGGCGACAGTAATTTCCCCATTCATGTGGGTGCCCGTGCCGGTGAAAAGCTGGGTGAGATTTATGCTACCGAACTGTACAAACGCGATGCCAATGGCAACATCATAGTAGGTGCCAACGGATTGCCTTTGACCATAACCGACGAGGCCGAATGTGTGGCCAATCCTATTGGCAATATTCAGCCCAACCTGACGATGTCTGTTTCTCCGTCGTTCACATATAAGGGTGTTACATTGTCGGCCATGTTCGATATGAAGTTTGGAGGTGACATTCTTTCTTATTCTGAAATGGTGGCAACGGGCAACGGTTTGTCCAAGCGTACCGAAAACCGTGGCGAAGCAGACAATTACATGATGGTATTCCCTGGAGTAACGGAAAGTGGTCAGCCCAATACAACAAAGATTACAGCCAGTCAGTATTACGGCGCCTTGTTGGCCGAAGACTTCTTGTATGATGCATCGTTCATCAAGTTGAAAGAGTTGTCCATCGGTTAT
>Ga0192244_10553_pt2 | contig 13816 bp, 7 predicted proteins | sample Koala_Koa27_L3_FD_131234 | JGI IMG/M metagenome (GOLD analysis project Ga0192244, IMG submission 131234) | Enriched cells from koala feces incubated with labeled cellulose particles, San Francisco Zoo, California, United States - Koala_Koa2-7_L3 ... | reverse complement strand
TGCCAGTGATATCGTTGATATCGGTGTTTTGAATTCATGCGTCATATTGTTGATAAAGTCATTCTTCATCTCCGTCAGTTTCTTTTGGCGGAACACGATATAAATCGTGAAGATGAATGTTATCAGCAGTACAAAGGTGAATATCATCGACGGTATCATAAAGTTGACTGAGTCGAAAATATAATCCCTTTTACCCGGGAAATGTATCTTTACGATGCTCATACGGGCAGGTGGATCGTTCAGGAACAAAGGTTGGGAATAAGAATACTCATTACCTTCATCCACATAGTCCGAACAGCGATATACTTCCCGTCCATCCCGGTCGATCACCTTAAAGTGATAAGCCAGATCAATTCCGTTATCTACCAAACCCGACTTTAAGTACTGATCCAGATTCTTAAAGTTAATGCGCTCCTCTATTGGTTTGTCACTTGCTGTATATACCATCTGCCAAGCCACTTCATCCAACAAGTTACGCTGGTACACATAACGATTCTTCACGAAATCGACATGCGAACGAGCTGTTTTGGGTATCGTTTTGGCACCATGCTTACGCGAAATCATGGCTCGCGGCAACTCTGACGGATTATTTGTTATCGTCTGTAGTTCTATAGCTGAATACTGAGAACCATCTGGCGATGTAGCCGTAAACCGCTGCGTCTGCACCACTGCTTTACCATGCGCAGTCAATTCCCACGCTCTCTTTTCTGCCTCGGAGATGTCCTCCCTTAACCAACGGTCAACCTCCGCGGACTCCACTTCTTTGGAAGCTGCCATCAGGCCACGCTTCACCGATTCATCAAATTGCTCGTTACGCATCTTTACCATCTTCTCTATGTAACTGATTTGCAGGTACAAGAGACTGAGGAAAGATAACCCCATAACGACGCCTAATATCCATATTGTTGACTTCTTCATAGTCACAAAATTAACACTCCCTAATTAACACTCCTAACACATTAACCTGATTTAACCGCAAGTTCTCGTAAATTAACCGAAAAGTGTTTTTAAGTTGCATTACGAGCATTATAACAAATAGGAGTCTCTTTGGTTTGCAAATTTAATAAAAAATTAATTATTCACATTCACATTTGCACATGTTCTTAATCAGTGTTAATAAAAAAGCCATTACCCCTCGTTCTGAGGGAATAACGGCTTTAACAAATTATAAAAACAGACGAAGTGAAGTCTTTTATTCTTCAGCTTGCTTAGCTTCGAACTCCTTAACCAACTTATCTTGTACATCACTTGGAACAAGTTCGTAGCTGGCAAATTTCATGATAAATGAAGCACGTCCTCCTGTCAAAGAACTCAAAGCTGTGAAGTAAGATGACATTTCTTTCAAAGGTACTTTAGCACTCAGCTTTTCATAACCAGCCTCACTACTCATACCCATAATCATGGCTCGGCGTCCCTGTAAGTCACCCATTACATCACCCATTCTATCCGACGGAACAAATACTTCCACATCATAGATAGGTTCAAGAATCTTCGGACCTGCATTCTTGAATGCTTCACTAAATGCATTACGGCCAGCCAGCATGAAGGAAACTTCATTGGAATCTACCGGGTGCATCTTACCATCATACACGATTACACGCACATCACGAGCATATGAACCTGTCAACGGTCCTTGTTCCATGCGAGCCATGATACCTTTCAAGATAGCAGGCAAGAAACGTGCATCGATAGAACCACCCACGATACTATTAACAAATACCAGTTTACCGCCCCATTCCAATGGAACTTCTTCAGTACCTTTCACATTGATCTTGAATTCCTGTCCACCGAACTTATAAGTATCGGGCACCGGCATACCTTCGTAGTAAGGCGCTACAATCAAATGTACTTCACCAAACTGGCCTGCACCACCCGATTGTTTTTTATGGCGATAGTCTGCACGAGCCGCCTTCGTAATAGTTTCACGATACGGGATTCTCGGCTCTTCATACTTGATTTGCAATTTTTCATTATTTTCCAAACGCCACTTCAACGTACGCAAGTGGAACTCACCCTGTCCGTGAACAATAGTCTGGCGCAACTCTTTGGACTGCTCTATCACCCAAGTCGGATCTTCCTCACGCATGCGGTTAAGGATAACCATCATTTTCTCCGTATCGGATTCATTCAGAGGTTTGATAGCACGAGAGTATTTAGAATTCGGATACTTAACAAAATTGAAACGGTTTTCAGTGCCTTTACCATTCAGAGTATTTCCGGTATGCACATCTTTCAATTTCACAGTACAACCGATATCACCGGCTACCATTTCTTCTACCTTGATACGGTTAGCACCCGCACAGGCATATATTTGGGCGATACGTTCTTTTGAGCCACGGTCAGCATTCGTAAAGTCTTCACCTTCGTGCACTTTACCGCTCATAACCTTGAAGTACTGAACATCACCGATATGAGGTTCAACAGCGGTCTTAAAGAAATAAAGGGAAGTCGGTCCATTCGGATCCGGTTTCACAACTTCACCACGAGTATTATGTACAGGAGGCATTTCGTCTACAAACGGAACCACATTACCCAGGAATTCCATCAAACGACGCACACCCATATCTTTACCTGCACAAACACAGAATACGGGGAACATGCCACGTGAAGCCAGTCCCTTACGGATACCTTCACGCATTTCGTCTTCCGTCAGAGATTCTTGTTCAAAGAATTTCTCCATCAGGCTTTCATCGTGTTCTGCAGCAGCTTCCACCAATGCTTTGTGCAATTCGGTTGCTTTGTCCATTTCCTCTGCAGGAACATCTTCAATGGTGGGTGCACCACCTTCGGGACCCCACGAATATTTTTTCATCAGAAGTACATCAATCAACGAATTGAAGTTCGGTCCGGTAGCCAACGGATATTGCACGGGAACTACCTTCGAACCATAAGCAGACTTCAACTGCTCCAGTACCATATCATAATCACACTTCTCATGGTCAAGCTGATTCACCAGGAAAATCACCGGTTTACCTAACTTTTCTGTATATCGGAAATGATTTTGGGTACCCACCTCAGGACCATATTGGCCATTCAGAAGTAATATTGCAGTATCGGTAACATTGAGTGCTGTCATGGCAGCTCCAACAAAGTCATCACTTCCCGGACAGTCTATAATATTAAGTTTCTTACCGTTCCACTCCACATGGAAAACGGTGGAAAACACAGAATAGCCATATTCTTGCTCCACCGGGAAGTAATCGCTGACTGTATTCTTGGCAGTAATTCTGCCGCGACGTTTTATAATACCACTCTCAAAGAGCAGCGCTTCTGTGAGAGTGGTTTTACCCGAGCCATCATTGCCAAGCAGGGCAATGTTCTTAATTTCATTCGTCTGATATACTTTCATGACATATAAGATTTAAAATGAATAACTCAGTATGCCTTCGCATACCCTTAACTTTTAGTGAGGCGCAAATTATGAATTTATCAAAAGAAAAGCAATAAATCGATAGTGTTACTAAACTATGTTATATAACACATCACTACTAACAGAAAGATTTTCTTAACTTTACAGCAAAATCATTAACCCCCAAACTTACAATGAAAGAACTACTATTATCTATTGTACTGCTCATTCTCCTGTCATTTACCGGATGCCAATCCGGAAGTTCATCTCACAAGCAACGACCACTTATCGGCCTATCTTGTTCACATCCCAGCGACTATTCGTCTGCACGAACGACTTATACCGAATCAGTCATACAAACCGGAGGCACTCCAATGCTTATACCAGTCACAACAGACAGTATAGTTCTGGCAGACATCATCAGTCGGCTGGACGGGATTATTTTAATCGGAGGAGCGGATATACATCCTTCTTATTATAATGAAGAACCTATCGAACAACTGGGAGAGGTAGATTCACTGCGTGATGTTTATGATATTTCCCTTATCCGCCTTGCAGCGCAACGTGGTGTACCCATGTTGGGAATCTGCCGGGGCGAACAATTGATCAATGTAGCATTCGGTGGCACACTCTATCAGGATATTCCAGCCCAACATCCGGATACTACCGTGCGACATAATCAGGAAGAACCGAGTAGTGTACCCACTCATGCAGTCAACCTGCTTCCCGATTCTGAAATGGCACGGATAACAGGAGAGACACAACTATTTACCAATACCCATCATCATCAGGCCGTCAAGCAAGTAGCACCCGGTTTCCGAATTACGGCATGGGCTACGGACAGTATTCCCGAAGCCATTGAAAACATTGAAGGGAAACCTATCTGGGGAGTACAATTCCACCCGGAAGCATTAACGATAGCTGGTGATAGCATATCTGCCAGATTCTTCTATTTCCTGATCGATAAAGCAATCACATTCCAGAAAAGCAAATAATAGTTTTATCCATTACCGGGCATATTCAACTCCCTGTCAAGCCCGTACTATCTCCGTATCTATACGCTTGGAGTTGGTAGGGACTTGGTACGGACTTGACAGGGAGTTGGTAGGGAGCAGGTCATACTCCGGTAATTTTTTAGTGATTTCTTATATATAAAATATATAGGTACGCGCGTGTATCACATATAATCCAACTTAATCACGATCACCCTTATATCCTGATCTTCCTTATCCGTAGCTATCTTTGCAATATGCCAGTCGGACGGGAAGAATAAGAAGAACTCACCGGGAACAGAGTCGATAAAGGTAGTTTTTTCCGGATTAAAATCATAGTGAATAACATCTTTTTTCTCACTATATTCGCAATTAGCCTTTGAAGACTCATGATCCAGCAATGCAAAACACTCCGTTCCTTTCACCACATACTGCAAATCTATATGTTTCCGGTGTGATTCGGATGTCCGCTTCTCTAACGGTTCATTCTTACTATCTTCAACAGAAACCACAAGTGATGTTCCTTCTACCGGATGTTTTCCCTTCTCGATAGTAGTCAGGTCGTGCGACGCCAACCAGCGAAAAGCCGCCTTCCATTGTTCCGGATTCGCTTCGTACTGCGCTTTGAATTCCGCTAAATTCGTAGAAGAATGGGGCTTCGCCTTCAAACCTTCACTCCAGACTTTCGATTTTACCCATTTTTCAGGCGAGATACTTTTTACTTTCTTGCCACTTTGAGCAGAGACAGACAGACAAACCGCAAGCATACAGGCAGTTGCCAATAACCATTGTAAGTGTTTCATGTTAATGTTTTCTATAATTTCGTTTACTGACTACAAAGATATAAATTATAAATCGTATTAAATTGAAACATCTGTCTACCTATATTGAATTATTTGTGGAACATTAAATAATAAGTCGTTCTTATCTTTGCAACAGAAATTAATTCGTAAACTAACAATAAACCATTCAAATCATGAGAAACATTTTCTGGAGTATGACATTAGTTGTTGCCTGTTTGTTTGGAGCTGCTACAGCGCAAGCCCAAAAACAAGTAACCACCAACAATGCCATCGTACCGGGTAAAGTATGGAACGACACCGACGGTAACCCCATCAATGCACATGGCGGCGGTATCCTCTACCATGAAGGAACGTACTACTGGTACGGTGAGTACAAAAAAGGTAAAACCATCCTGCCCGAATGGGCCACATGGGAGTGTTACCGCACGGATGTAACCGGCGTGAGCTGCTATTCATCCAAAGACCTGCTGAACTGGAAGTTCGAAGGCATCGTGCTTCCCGCAGTGAAGGACGACCAAGGCCACGACCTGCACACCAGCAAGGTACTGGAACGTCCGAAGGTGATTTATAACCCAAAAACCAAGAAATTCGTGATGTGGGCACACGTAGAAAGTGCCGACTACAGCAAGGCATGCGCCGGAGTAGCCATCAGTGACTCCCCTACCGGAGAATTCACCTATCTGGGCAGTTTCCGCCCCAACGGTGCTATGTGTCGCGACCAAACCGTATTCGTAGACGATGATGGCCGTGCCTACCACTTTTATTCGTCAGAAAACAATGCAACGCTGTACATCAGCGAATTGACTGACGATTATCAAAGACCGAGCGGACGCTATACCCGTAACTTCGTCAAGGAAAGCCGCGAAGCTCCCGCCATCTTCAAGCGTAACGGAAAATACTACATGCTCTCTTCCGGCTGTACCGGTTGGGATCCCAATCAGGCTGAACTGGCAGTAGCAGACTCCATTATGGGTGAATGGAAAACAATCGGTAACCCTTGTACCGGAACAGATGCCGACAAGACATTCTATGCTCAAAGCACTTACGTGCAGAAAGTTATGGGCAAGAAAGACATGTATATTGCCATGTTCGACCGCTGGAATAAGAAAGACCTGGAAAACTCACGTTATGTATGGCTTCCATTCTCCTTCGAAGGTGATAAAATCACCATTCCCTGGCGTGACAAATGGAACTTCGACAGCTTTGCCGATCAAGGTCGTTTTGAAGCCGGCAAAGGAACTTTCCTGCTAAATGGCAAACCATTTGTAGTTAAAGCCGCCGAATTGCACTACCCACGCATCCCGAAACCTTATTGGGATCAACGCATCAAGTTGTACAAAGCACTGGGAATGAATACCGTTTGCCTCTATGTATTCTGGAACTCTCACGAACCGCAACCCGGCGTATATGACTTTACGGAGCAAAACGACCTGGCCGAGTTCTGCCGTCTGTGCCAGCAAAATAATATGTATGTCATCCTCCGCCCCGGACCATATGTTTGCGCCGAGTGGGAAATGGGTGGTCTGCCGTGGTGGCTGCTTAAGAAAAAGGATGTACGCCTGCGCGAATCCGATCCTTACTTCATTGAGCGTGTAGCTCTGTTTGAAGAAGCCGTAGCCAAGCAAGTGAAAGACCTGACGATTGCCAATGGCGGTCCCATCATCATGGTACAGGTAGAAAACGAATATGGATCTTACGGAGAAGATAAGGGTTATGTATCCCAAATCAGAGACATCGTACGTGCCAACTTTGGAAATGACATCGCCCTGTTCCAATGCGACTGGGCCTCTAACTTCACCCTGAACGGACTCGATGATCTGATCTGGACCATGAACTTCGGTACAGGTGCCAACGTCGACCAGCAATTTGCCAAACTGAAACAACTTCGTCCCAACAGCCCGCTGATGTGTTCTGAATTCTGGAGTGGTTGGTTCGACAAATGGGGTGCCAACCACGAAACCCGTCCTGCCGCTGATATGATCAAAGGTATCGACGATATGTTATCAAGAGGTATTTCATTCAGCCTGTATATGACACATGGAGGTACGAACTGGGGACACTGGGCAGGCGCCAACTCTCCCGGCTTTGCACCCGACGTAACGTCTTACGATTATGATGCACCTATCAGTGAATCCGGTCAGACAACTCCTAAGTATTGGGCGTTGAGAGAAGCCATGGCGAAATACATGGATGGTGAGAAACAGGCGAAAGTACCTGCACTGATCAAACCTATCAGCATCCCTGCTTTCAGATTCACAGAAATGGCACCATTGTTCGAGAACCTGCCCGCAGCAAAGAAGGATGAAAACATCCGCACCATGGAAGAGTACAACCAGGGCTTCGGAAGCATCCTCTACCGTACTACCCTGCCTGAATTGAAATCGCCCGCTACCCTCACAGTGAACGATGCGCACGACTATGCACAGGTATTCGTAGACGGGAAATACATCGGCAAACTCGACAGAAGAAACGGTGAAAAGCAATTGGTGCTCCCCGCCTGCGTCAAAGGTTCCAGACTTGATATTCTGGTAGAAGCCATGGGTCGTATCAACTTCGGACGTGCCATCAAAGACTTCAAAGGAATCACGAAAAACGTAGAACTTTCTATGGACATCAACGGATATCCTTTCGTTTGCGACCTGAAGAACTGGGAAGTTTTCAACATTGAAGATACCTATGAATTCTATCAGGGCATGAAGTTCCAGCCAATAGAGTCATTGACAGACCGTCTCGGACAACGTATTCCGGGTGTTTACCGTGCTAAATTCCAGGTGAAGAAACCGAGCGATACTTTCCTGAACTTCGAAACATGGGGCAAAGGACTGGTTTATGTGAACGGTTATGCATTAGGCCGTATCTGGGAGATCGGTCCTCAGCAGACTCTTTATGTACCGGGATGCTGGTTGAAGAAAGGTGAGAATGAAATCGTAGTTTTCGATATCGTAGGCCCTAAAGAAGCTAAGTCCGAAGGTTTAAGTGAACCGCTACTTGACCAGCTGCTTGTACAGAAACCCCTGACACATCGCAATGAAGGCGAAAACCTGAACTTGTCAGGTGAAAAGCCTGTATTCACGGGAAGTTTCAAACCGGGTAACGGCTGGCAGGAAGTTAAATTCAACAAACCGGTCACCGGACGCTATGTTTGCATTGAAGCATTAAACTCACAGGATGGAAAAGACCTGGCTTGCATTGCCGAAATGTATTTCTTGGACAAGGATGGTAGCCGTCTGTCCCGCGAGCCTTGGATTGTGAAGTATGCCGACAGCGAAGACGTGGCTCACGTCAACCGCTCTGCCGACAAGACTTTCGACCTTCAGGAATCCACCTATTGGAGCACAGAGAAAGGTAGTCCTTATCCGCATACGATTGTAATCGATCTGGGTGCCAGTCATGCCGTGACTGGTTTCCAATGCTTACCCCGAATGGAAAGCGAAGTACCGGGAGGCATTAAGGATTTCAAGATTTATGTGAAGGGGGAAAACTTCAAATACTAACCGGGTGCCTCCGCACACTTTGTGATTTCGCCCCTACATGTGTTGAATGCACTTGTAGGGGCGAATTATCATTTGTACGGCTAACTTAACGTCCGGTAGCCTGCAAATATTCGCGCCGTTTCACCTCATAACGGGCGTAAGACTCCACATACCGGTCTTTACTTTGCTGGAAAAGCGTCTGCGCATCCAGCAGTTCGCTCATCGTGCAGGTGCCTGCCTTGTAGAAATCAGTATTCAACCGAAGATTCTCCGTAGCCTGCTCTATAGAACGGAGGGATATCTGTATCTGCTTGTAGGCATCCGTCAAATCATTCCAATTTTGCCGCATGCGGATAATCAGCAGCTCACTCTGGTCGGTAAGCTGGTTTTCGGCATTCCTCACCTGTAGCTTCTGCTTCTTGATATCGTGCGAGCCTCCCCACCAACCGGAAAGAGGCACTGATACCGTAGCGAAGCCTACCCAGAAAGGATGATCCTTTTCCATCAGGCTATCGTACATATATCCGCCTCCTGCGGCAACCGTAGGCAGGTATTTACCTACAGTCATCCGGTGTTGCAACTTACTGGCCTTCAGGTTTTGCTGCAAAAGTTGATATTCATTAGTCAGCAGCAAAGATGATTCCGGATTCCGGTAAAGCTCCTGAGGATGGTCCGGTAAGTCCGCATCCATACTGAAAGCAACATCTATCATACCGGATTCCTCGCCGATATACTGTGCCAGCATTTGCCGGGAGAGCATCAAAGCATTCTTAACCTGAATACGGCCGCTTTCTGTTTCATTCTGCCGTAATTGTATTTGCAACAGATCATTGCGCGTAGTAACTCCGGCATCCACGGAGGCTTGTACATCTTTCTGCAAATTGGCCAGTTGCGCCTCAACGACTGTAATCGTATTCAGTTTTTCTTTTAGCATCGCTACTTGCCAGTAGTAACTCTCCGTAGTAAGTTCCACTTCATCTTCCGACCGGTTATATTGCAAACGGTTCACCTGAAGATTTACCTCAGTCAGTTTGTTTCCATTGATAATCTGTCCTCCTGTAAAAAGCGGCATTGACGCGGAAACGCCACCCAGTACTCCATTCTTCATAAGTGACATTTGCATTCCTGGCCCCAGTTCCATCTGAAGCAATCCTTTATCAGCTATGAATCCGCTTCCGGAAGCACTCAGAGACGGGAAGTATTTGGTAAAAGCTTCCTTACCGCTTTGCCGGGATATCTCCAGATTATTGGCAGCATTCTTTATGCGTACATTGTTCGCGAGTGCCATTTGCAGGCACTCATCAAGGGTAGCCGCACGCTGGGCCGAAACTGAAAGCGGGCAGATAAAACCTATTAACAGTAAAAGTATATTTTGAGTCAGTCTTTGTTTCATTGTTCCATACTTTTTAATTCAATAATAATGTAAATAAGAGTTTATTGCAACTCCATTTGTTCTGTCATCTCACGTTTTTTTGATGAACCGCTGAAGACAAGCCAATAGGTAACCGGAAGCACCGTGAGTAGAAAAATCATCGTTATAAGAGTGCCGTAACAAATGACCGTTCCCATCGGCATCCACAAACCACTACCACCTAATATCATAGGAATCACCCCCATAGATGCAGCAGCCGACGTCAGAAAGATAGGGCGCATACGCCGGCGGGCAGAATGATAGATGGCTTCGCGCGCACCAAGTTTCTCCGTCTGCCGCAACTCTTCGGCATAATCTATCATAATGATGCCGTTGCGCACAATAATACCCATCAGACTGACAATTCCCAGGATACTGGTGATGCTGAAATCGACTCCCTGAATCAGTATTCCCGCGGCCGTGCCGAATACACAAAGCGCCATACTGACAAAGATGAGCAAGGCAATGTTGACGCGGCGGAAATGGGCCATCAGAATGAAGAAGATGATAGCTGCCGCTATTGCCAGTCCGGTCATGATAGGAGGCATCTTTTCTTCATTATCTTCCCAGTCGCCCCCATAAGCCAATGCAACTTCCGGTGAAAGGGTCAGTTGGTCTACTTCTTCTCGTACTTTCTTTGTTACCGCCATGCTATTCTCTCCCCGTTGAAGGTCCCCCATGATGGTAATAGTATAAACCCCATTGCGGCGTACTATCTGCCCGTTCTCCCAGGCAGGCACCACGTCGGCTACCTGCCTCAGAGGAATACTAACCAGCCCTCCCGACGCAGGAATAAGTTCATCTTCCAGATCGATGCAATGGGCAAAGTCGGACTTCACACTTTTCAGTGTCACAGGGATCTCATAATCACCTTCCCATACGGACGTCACCGGAATTCCACTACCGTAGCGCATTGCCAGAGTGGCTTCCAACATAGTATTGCTAATGCCCAGCCGCGCCGCCTCATCTTCTTTCAACACTATACGCACAGCAGGCTGCGGTTCATTGAAATTAGTACGCACCAATACCATCTCCGGCATTTCCCGAAACAGCTTCACAATCTTGTCCGCCTCTTGCTTTAATGTATCTATGTTATCGCCACTCAAGCGTACCTCCACCGGGCAGGCAGCCTCGTTATAGCTCAGTTGCTTAAACCGTACCCGAGCTTCGGGAAAATAGTCGGGATATTCCGGAGCATATTCATCAAGCATCTCTTCGGTAGCCTTGTTATCCGTAGTGTTGACAATGAATTGTGCAAAGTTTGTTCCTGCTATCTGCGGAGCATAACTTGTCTGGAAACGTGGGGAAGCACAGCCCACGAACGATGCAACCGAAACAATACGCGGGTCGCGGCTCAAGATGTGCTCTAAGCTGTCAGCCACCCGCGCAGTCTTTTCCACAGCCGTTCCGGCAGGGAGGTAGATTTCTACGGCAAACTGATTGCGCTCCGCCGTCGGCATCAGTTTTTGCGGCAATTGCCCCAGCAACCCCACACCAACCACTATAGATAGCAGACCTAATGCCACGGTTGCGCGCGGCCAGGCAAAGCAAAGATCGAGCAGTTTATTATAGTAACGCTGCAATATACCGAGGAAAGAAAACGCTTTCTTTCCCTCCTTCTTCCCCGTTTCCATCGGTTTGCGGATGAAATAAAACTGCATGAAAGGCACCAGCAATGCAGCTATCAGCAGTGAAATACCCAGCACAATGCTGATGGCCCAGGGAAAACTGACCAGGAAATCATGTATCTGCCCCGTAGTCGTAGTCAGGAACGGGAAGAAAGTGACGCTAATAGCCAGTGTAGCCGAAAAGATGGACTTAAAGAAGTGCGTGGCACTCTGTATGGAAGCATGCCAGCGCGACACACCTTCCCCAAGCTTCTCCAGATAGCTGTCAATGATAACGATAGAGTTATCCACAATCATCCCCAGCGTCACAATCAGGGCTGCCAGTGTCACAGTATTCAGCTCGATATCGAAAGCATGAAACAACCCTAACGAAATAAATATCGTGAGGGGGATAGTGGAGGCGGCCACCAGTGCGACACGCATCGGCAACAGAAGCATAACCACAATTACCACCGCTACAATGGCAATCAGCAATTCATGAAGAAAGTTATCCACGCTGTCGCCTACCACCTGACTCTGATCCGTGATGCGGAAAAGAGTGACGTCCGAGGGCAATGTCGGTTTGAAATCAGCCAATACCCGGTTGATATCTTCTCCCATCCGCACAATATTCTTGCCCTTCTTCATCTCCACACTCAGCAGCAGGCACTTCTTGCCGTTATTGGTAATGTAACTGTCAGGTGCAGGATACTCCTTTACCACACGCGCCACATCTTTCAACCGGATATTATTACCGGCAGGGTCGGCGTAAACAATCTGCTCCTGCACATCACGCACGGTATTCAGTGACTTCGCCACATAGACGGGCTGGATATGCTTTGTGTTCTTCACACGTCCACCGGTAGTAGTGAAACCTTTCGTGAAGAGAGCTGCAGCCAGAATCCGCTCATTCAGTCCATACCGCGAAAGTTTGTAGTTATCCAAATAAACGGAAATCTGCTCTTTCCGCATCCCGCTCACCGTCATACGCCCGATGCTATTGTTACGGCGCAGCCGATCCTGCAAATCGTCCATATAATCGTTCAGTTCACGATAAGTCTTATCCCGGCTCTCCATGGCGATGAGCAGGGCGGAAGTGTCGCCGAAATCATCCATCACCTGCACAGCCAGCACATTCCGGGGTAACTGTGCCTTGAAAGTGGAAACACCATGCCTAAATTTACTCCAGAACTCGTCCTTGTTATTCAATTCATCATTGAGCTGTACCTGTATATAGACAATGCCGTCACGGCTCATCGAGAAAGTCTTCTCTTTCTTCACTTCCTTATAGCCGAAAATATAGTTCTCCAGAGGTTTAGCCACTTGTTCCACCATCTCTTCCACCGTATTTCCCGGAGCTACAGCCACTACAATACCCTGGCGGATGGTAAAGTCAGGAAACTCATTCTTGCGCATGTTCGGCAAACTATAAATGCCGAAAGCTACCAGGCAGCACACCACAAGTATGACAATCTGGCGATAATGCATCGCCCATTCCACCGCATTACGTTTCTTCTTCATCTCTTTCTGTCTTTATAATGATACCGGCGTATCTTCACACACTTTCTGCCGCCCTTCCACAATAATCTCGTCTCCCTCTTTCAAACCGGACGTCACCGTCACTCCTTCGGCAGTGAATCCTCCGCATTGCAGGATGCGCTTACTCGCCTTTCCGGCAGCATTCACCCAAACAAAAGAGCGGTTCTTTTCATCCAGTTGCACCACATGAGCCGGAATAACAAACAAACTTTTTTTTCCGACACCGGCCAGCACTACTTCTGTCACCATACCCGGCATGAGCTCCTTGTCTTCATCATCCACCCGTAGCTTTACGTCATAAGAACGCGACAACGGATTGGCTACAATCCCTTTCTCGACTACCGTCCCCATTAAGTTTCTTCCGCCCAGAGCAGGAACAGTAATGCCTGCTCGCTGTCCGGCTGTAACGGTAGCTATTTCTGTTTCCGGCACGGCAATCTTTACTTTCAGTAAACCATCTGTCACTAACCGGGCAACCGGAACACCCGGCATCACATTCTGCCCCACTTCCACCAGTTTCTCCGAAATGATTCCGGCGAACGGCGCATAGAGCCTGCAATCGTCCAGGCTCTTACGCGCTACCTCTTCCATAGACTTTGCCTGCCGCAACTTGCTTTGTACTTCCACCCATTTGATTTCGGG
>Ga0192244_10561_pt1 | contig 13948 bp, 10 predicted proteins | sample Koala_Koa27_L3_FD_131234 | JGI IMG/M metagenome (GOLD analysis project Ga0192244, IMG submission 131234) | Enriched cells from koala feces incubated with labeled cellulose particles, San Francisco Zoo, California, United States - Koala_Koa2-7_L3 ... | reverse complement strand
CAGCATGGTACCTAAAGGAATGAGTCCCGAAACCTATGACCCGACTCCTCAGCAGATGGTAGACCTGGGCAACAGCATGGCCTACTTCCGGATCGGTTATATCGGATTTGAACAAACCTGGATGGATCGCATTACAGACAATGTGCCCCACATTCAGGTCTTCGACACGTCGGAAGGAGTAGATCTCATCTATGAAGCCGAATACGAGCACAACGGACATATACACATCGGAGGCGTAGAACCTCATATCTGGAACTCTGCCATCAACGCGCAGATTATCGCGTCCAACATACTTTTCAGCCTAACGACTTTCGATAAAGACAACGAAGCCTATTATATGTCCCGCTTTGATACGTTGTGCCATTTCATCGACCGCACGGACTATATGGTACGCGAATTGCTGGAGACGGAAAACAGTGACAAGTCATTTATGATTTATCACCCGGCTCTTTCTTACTACGCCCGCGACTATGGCTTGCGCCAGATCAGTATCGAAGAGAATGGCAAAGAACCCTCACCGGCCCATATGAAAGAACTGATCGACCTGTGCAGAAAAGAAAATGTGCATACGATCTTCGTACAGCCCGAATTTGATACGCGCAACGCCGAAGTGATCGCCCGTCAGACCGATACCCGGGTAGTGCCTATCAATCCGCTGTCCTACCACTGGCAGGAGGAGATGCTGCAAGTGGCGCGGGTGTTGTCTCACCAGGAGTAAGAAAAGCCATATACAACCTTCCAAACATACAGACCCGCTCATGAATCCTATTATACAGATAGAAAAACTTTCGGCTGCCTACGACGGTCGCCAGGTACTGCGTGATGTCGACCTCACTGTATACGAACGGGATTTCCTGGGTATTATAGGTCCCAACGGGGGGGGGAAAACCACCCTTATCAAATGTATACTGGGACTGATGGATACAACCGGCGGACAACTACGCTTCTTTCGCAACAGAGTACCCACCGGACATCTGACCATGGGCTATCTGCCGCAATACAGTACCATAGACCGCAAATTTCCCATCTCCGTAGAAGAAGTAGTACTTTCGGGACTCAGCGCTCACAAATCCCTGACCGGACGCTCCCGTCAGACCCACCGGGAAAAGGCACAACACGTGATAGCACGCATGGGACTGGAAGGGCTGGAGAAAAGACCCATCGGTAAGCTCAGTGGCGGACAACTGCAACGCGCGTTACTGGGAAGAGCGATCATATCTGACCCGGCAGCCGTGATCTTAGACGAACCCAGTACTTATATAGATAAGCAATTCGAAGCACGCCTGTATGAGTTGCTGGCAGAGATCAATAAAGAGAGAGCCATCATCTTAGTGAGCCACGACATCGGCACGGTATTGCAGAATGTCACATCCATCGCTTGTGTCAATGAGACATTAGACTACCATCCGGACACCGGGATCACCGGCGAATGGCTGGAAAAGAATTTCCACTGTCCGATCGAAGTCCTGGGACACGGAGCGGTGCCCCATCGCATACTGGGAGAGCATCATCACCCTCACCACACCTAAGATCTTCCTGGCAGGATGTACGATGTACCCATTTACAAGGTACGATGGAAAAGCCTGAGAGATCTACGGAATCCATCCGATATGCTTTTATGTTCCGGATTCTGAAAAAGAAAAAATCCCTCCGAAGAAGAGAGGAAAAGATCCAGGCGATACCCCATAAGGAATACGTGCGCTCGGAAGAATGCAGTGGAAAATGTCAACAGCCTCTAAATATTCCGGGTTCATTCTTAAATGTGACCGCAATTCACTATATTTGCGCAGTTTAAGAGGTTGTCCGGATTTTAGCTGATCTTTACCGGTTGTGCCCACCGTTGATCCGGTCCTGGCAGACCACATTCAGACCACCTCTGCAAGTGTATACATTAACCCTCATGTTGAATGAAACAGTATAAGACCGTTAACAACCTGGTAGGTTGGCTCACATTTCTGATCGCCGCTGTCACCTATTGCCTCACTATCGAACCGAGCGCAAGTTTCTGGGACTGTCCCGAATTTATTACCACAGGTTATAAACTGGAAGTAGGACACCCTTCCGGCGCACCCTTCTTTATGTTGACCGCCAATCTCTTCACCCAATTTACCAGCGACCCGACCCAGGTTGCCAAAATGGTCAATTACATGAGTGCGCTGATGAGTGCAACGTGTATCCTGTTTCTTTTCTGGAGCATCACCCACTTAGTCAGAAGATTGCTCATACGCGGCGATGACCAGCCCATGACCACCGCGCAGATGGTGACGATCATCGGAAGCGGTATGGTAGGAGCACTGGCGTATACCTTCAGCGATACGTTCTGGTTCAGCGCCGTAGAAGGAGAAGTATACGCGTTTTCTTCCCTGTTCACCGCGCTGGTTTTCTGGCTCATCCTGAAATGGGAAGATGTAGCCGATCAGCCCCACTCCGACCGCTGGCTCATCCTGATCGCCTACCTGACCGGACTGAGTATCGGTGTACACTTACTGAACCTGCTTTGCCTGCCCGCTATTGTACTGGTATATTACTATCGCAAAAATCCGGATGCCAATCTCAAAGGGTCTGTGCTGGCCCTGATCGGATCGGCCGCGCTCGTAGCCATCGTATTGTACGGCATCGTACCGGGTGTGATCAAAGTAGGCGGAGTCTTCGAATTGTTCTTCGTCAACACACTGAGCCTGCCTTTTAATACCGGTGTAATGGTCTATATCTTTGTGATCGCGGCCGTGATCATCTGGGGGGTATACGAAAGCTACGTAGAAAAGAACAACACCCGCATGAATGTCTCTTTCCTGCTGACCGTAGCTGTACTGGGTATTCCTTTCTACGGACACGGAACCCGCAGTCTGCTGATCGGTGTGGCCGTGCTGGTGGTACTGGGAGCGTATCTGTTTGCCCGGAAGATCGACAAAAAATACAAGATCAGTGCCCGCACGCTCAATACGGCTATGTTGTCTATCCTGGTGATCATGATCGGATATTCTACCTACGCCCTGATCGTGATACGTTCTGTGGCCAACACGCCTATGGATCAGAACTCTCCCGAAGATATCTTCACTCTGGGAGACTATCTCGGACGCGAGCAGTACGGAACACGTCCGCTCTTTTATGGCCAGGCATTCTCTTCACGCGTAGCGCTGGAAAGACAAGGGAATTATTGTGAGCCCGGTACCAAAGGAGAAACCTTCAAATACATCCGGAAAGAAAAAGAGTCTGCAAACGAGAAGGACAGCTACATCCGGATACCGGGATGTACCGAATATATCTATGCCCAGAATATGCTTTTCCCACGTATGTACAGCAGCCTGCATGCTGCCCAGTATCAGAACTGGGTAGAGATCAAAGGAAAAGATGTTCCGTATGACCAGTGTGGAGAGATCATCCTGGTAAATGTTCCCACTCAATGGGAAAATATACAGTTCTTCTTCCGTTATCAGCTCAACTTTATGTACTGGCGTTATTTCCTCTGGAACTTCGTAGGCCGTCAGAACGACATACAAAACCACAACGGAGAGTTCGAGAACGGGAACTGGATCACAGGATTCAACTTCATCGACAACCTGCTGGTAGGTAACCAGGAATTCCTGCCCACGGAACTGAAAGAGAACAAAGGACACAACGTATTCTACGGACTGCCCCTGCTGCTGGGTATATTGGGGCTGCTCTGGCAATCCATGCGCGGACAGCGAGGGGTGCAGCAATTCTGGGTGGTGTTCTTCCTCTTTTTCATGACCGGTATTGCCATTGTACTCTACCTCAATCAGACTCCGGGTCAACCGCGCGAACGAGACTACGCGTATGCCGGTTCGTTCTACGCGTTCGCTATCTGGATCGGGATGGGAGTAGCCGCCCTTGTCCACTTTATCAATCAGTATCTCAAAGGGAAAGAATTGCCCGTAGCCATAGCATGCTTTGTGATCTGCCTGCTGGTACCGATACAGATGGTAAGCCAGACCTGGGACGACCACGACCGCTCGCATCGTTACCTGGCACGGGATACCGGATGGAATTACCTGCAAACGCTGCCCGAAAAGGGCAAACCGGTTATCTTTACCAACGGAGACAACGATACTTTCCCGCTGTGGTACAACCAGGAAACGGAAGGTGTACGCACAGACGCGCGTACGTGCAACCTGAGTTACCTGCAAACCGACTGGTATATCGACCAGATGAAACGACCCGCGTACGACTCTCCCGCGCTGCCCATCACCTGGGACCGTATCGAATATGTAGAGGGTACCCATGAATATGTTTCGATCCGCCCGGAACTCAAAAAGCAGATTAACGAACTGTACGCGCAGGCAGACAGCAATCCGAATCCGGAAGCCAGGATCAATATACAAAATGAATTCGGAGAGAATCCCTATGAATTACAGAATATCCTGAAACATTGGGTACGGAACGAAAGCCTTCAGGTCATACCTACAGACAGCATGGTACTGAAAGTAGACAAGGAAGCCGTGATCCGCTCAGGGATGGTTATGCCCGGAGATTCGATCCCCGAATATATGCACATTTCACTCAAAGGAAAGCGTGTATTGTACAAGAGTGAGCTCATGATGCTGGAAATGCTGGCCAATGCCAACTGGGAACGTCCGCTGTTCATGGCCATTACCGTCGGATCTGAAAATCATCTGAATCTGGGTAAACACTTTATCCAGGAAGGCTTAGGCTACCGCATTACTCCTTTCAACTCCGATGAAACAGGAGTAACCATGGATACCGAAAAGACCTACGACAACCTGATGAACAGATACAGATACGGAGGTCTCGAACACGAAGGGATCTATCTGGATGAGACCAACATGCGGATGTGTGCTACCCATCGCCGGGTGTTCTCACAGCTGGTGGGCAATCTGCTCGATGAGGAGAAAGACGAAATGGCGCTGAAAGCATTAGACTACTCAGAAAAAGTGATCCCTGCTTACAACGTACCGCACGACTTCCAGCACGGTTCGCTGACCCTGGGAGAAGGCTACTATCAATTGGATCAGATGCAAAAAGGAGATGAGATCGTAGGATATCTGGCCAATAAATCGGTCGAATACCTGATCTGGTACCTGAGTTTAGATGATTATCGCATTCTGATCTCTTCCAACGACATCACCTACAACCTCTCTCTGCTGGCACAGTATGTGAGAGTCATGGAGATGTACGGATCAGACCTGACCGAACACTATTCGGGAAAATTAGACGAACTTTATAACCTGTATGTCAGCTGGACCCAAAGAGCACGTTGACGCATGTGGATTGAACAGCTCCCTCAGTTTGCAAGAGCACTCTATCCGGATGCTCTGTGGCGTATGTGTCCGGAAGAGCGGGCCGTGTACCTGACGTTCGACGACGGCCCTATTCCGGAAGTCACCCCGTGGGTACTGGACCTGCTGCGCCAGCACGAGATCAAAGCTACCTTTTTCATGGTAGGCGACAACATCCGGAAGTATCCCGATATATACCGGATGGTAGTGGAAGAGGGACACCGGACAGGAAATCATACGTTCAACCACATCCGCGGATTCAGGTTCCGTACCCAAAATTACATGGCCAATACGGAGAAAGCCAACGAGATCATGCAGACCGACCTTTTCCGCCCTCCACACGGCCACATGCGCTGGTCACAATACAGGCTGCTCCGGAAAAAGTACAGGATCGTGATGTGGGATGTAGTGACACGGGATTACAGCAAGAAACTCCGTGGTCCGCAGGTACTGGCCAATGTGATGAAATATACGCGGAACGGCTCTATTCTCACGTTCCACGACTCGCTGAAGTCCTGGAACAACAACAACCTGCAATATGCCTTACCCCGATCCATCGAATTTCTGAAAAAAGAAGGATATGCTTTCAAACTCCTCTAAAGAGATACTGACCCGAAAGATAAAAGCCGAAGCCTTGCGCCTCGGCTTTTCTGCCTGTGGCATAGCCCCCGCGCATGAAGCAGAACAAGCAATCTGTTTCCGGGAATGGCTCAAGCAGGGCAATCAGGCAGACATGAGCTATATGACCCGTCATACAGAGAAACGCGCTGATCCGCGCCTGTTGGTAGAGGGTACCCGCAGTATTGTCTCTGTGGCACTCAACTATTATCCCGGTCAGACCCTACCCGATGAGGAATACCAGATCGCCTGGTACGCGTACGGAAATGACTACCACGACCTTGTACGTGGCAAACTCACGGAACTTCTCCACCGTGTACAGGCAGCCTATCCGGAGGTGCAGGGAAGAGCCTTTTGCGACACGGCTCCTGTCCTGGAACGGTATTGGGCATGGAAAGCCGGACTGGGATGGATCGGTAAGAATGCGTTATTGATCCTTCCGGAGGGAGGAAGTTGTTTTTTCCTGGGAGAGTTATTTCTCAATATCGAACTCATATACGACCAGCCACAGAAAAACCGGTGCGGGAACTGTGAGAAATGCCTGAAAGCCTGTCCCGGCGGAGCCTTAAAACCCAACAGGGAGTTGGATGCCCGAAAATGTCTTTCTTACCTCACGATCGAACACCGCGGTGAACTTCCCGAACATACAGGACCGCGTATGGGAAACCGGATCTACGGATGTGACGAATGCCAGAAAGTATGTCCCTGGAACCGGTTTGCTTCTCCGTGCCAGGTGCCGGAACTGCAACCTTCTCCGGAGCTGTTGAACATGAAAAAGCAGGACTGGGAGTGCCTTACCGAACAAAAATATCAGCAACTCTTCCGGAAAAGCGCGGTAAAAAGAGCAAAATTTGCCGGACTCACACGCAACATACAGTGCGCCCGAAACACATCTTCCATTCAAAAGCCCGCTCCCGGAGATACCGGAAACGGGCTATGACACAGAGAGAAGCTCTCTCTCTTTATTCTACAGTCACCGTCAGCGGCTGACGTATCTTCTGTGCAAATTCAGCTACATATTGGTTCCATGCCTCCAGTTCTTTGATCTCCGCCCGGTTCCAGGCTCCTCCCCAATAGTAGGTATAAACCCCACCGGGCTGATAGTCACTGATAGCCAGCAAATGTCCTTCGGCGGCATCGCCACGCTCTTCTTTCTTCTCCTTAGCAGAGAAAAGCACCGGTTTGATCTCTTTTACCCGATCGGGGAAAGCTGCTCCCACAAAGATCAATCCTTCCGTAGAACCGGCTATTTCCGTAGGATCCAGATAGGTCATATATCCCCCCCCCTCCGCATCTGCTTGAACAGGTGCATCGTCGTGCAATACAATCCCTGTAGCCACCTCCATGGGTCCTGTCAGGTTGCTGTAAGAAACAGCAGTCTTATTCAGGTAAGAACCCGCGCCTAAGGTGATCACACGGGTCTCTACCACATTCTCTGCTCCGCTGACAACCAGCGGATGGTATTCCAGTTCTACTTTGAAGCGCAACGGTCCATTGTCTAAGATCTTATAATTCTTATAGGCGTACGGATAAAGGATCTGTCCGTTTTCCAGCAAAGCAGCTGTTCCCCCACCCAGTGTAGGACCGACTTTATAGGCATCAAATCCGTTTCCATGGTCTACATGATAAGAAGTAGCCTGGCGCAGTTCCTGCGCGGCTTCCGGATCTGTCTGTTTCAGGCTATCGATCCGGGCCAGGGTATGCGGATCCAGTTCCAGGGCGTAACGAGCTTCTACTACCGGCTCGGTGGTACCGTATTTGATCCATATATCATATCCGAAAGCCCGTTCGCCGGTAGCCTGCAACGCAGGACCATAGGTACGGTAAGCGGTCAGGTCGTTTTCCCAGGCAATATCATCCACACGTTCGGGATATTGCCGTCCGCAGGCCAGTACGGGGAATGTCTCCGGTGTACCCGTTTTCACGGTATATATCACAGATCCGCCGGCACCTACGGAAACCGGAAAGATCAGCTTCTCGTCCGAAGTGATCTGATAAGGGATCTGCCTGCCGTCGCTATCTAACACGATGATATCCGCTGTCTCTGCCAGCTGAAGTTTCTCAGCGACTTCCTGCATAGACACTTCCACAATCTCCTTGTTCCTGTCCAGAGTAGTCGGATTATCTAACGTTATCTTCACACTCTTCTCCTCGTTACAGGCGAAAAGTACACATACAATTGCGAAAAGGAATATTATTTTCTTCATTTTTTCCTCCTGTTAGTATAGAGAAAATACAGCAAGATGCCTTTCCGCCCCTGCCGTGCTTTCCCGGAATAGGATATTACTTAGGTTGTTTACCGATATAAGCCAGTATACCCCCGTCTACATACAATACATGGCCGTTCACGAAATCAGAGGCATCGGAAGCTAAGAACACAGCAGGACCTACCAGATCTTCCGGGTTGCCCCAACGGGCGGCCGGAGTCTTGGCTATAATGAACTGGTCGAACGGATGGCGCGAGCCATCTGCCTGTAGTTCGCGCAACGGAGCAGTCTGAGGAGTGGCTATATAGCCCGGTCCGATGCCGTTGCACTGAATGTTGTATTCGCCATATTCAGAAGCGATGTTGCGTGTGAGCATTTTCAAACCACCCTTGGCAGCCGCATACGCGGAAACGGTCTCGCGTCCCAGCTCACTCATCATGGAGCAGATATTGATGATCTTGCCATGTCCTTTTCTGATCATGGAAGGAAGAACGGCTTTCGCCACAATGAAGGGTCCGTTGAGGTCAATATCGATCACCTGACGGAACTCCGCCGCTGTCATCTCGATCATAGGGATACGTTTGATGATACCGGCGTTGTTTACCAGAATGTCGATCACTCCTACCTCTTTCTCGATCTGTGCCACCGTAGCATTGACCTGCTCTTCATTAGTCACATCACATACATATCCGTATGCTTGGATCCCTTTTTCAGCATAGGCAGCTATACCTTTATCCACCAATTCCTGATTGATGTCATTGAATACTACGGTAGCTCCGGCCTCAGCGAAACCCTGCGCCATAGCGAACCCGATACCGTAAGAAGCTCCTGTCACCAGGGCTATTTTACCTTCTAAGGAGAAATTTGCCATCATATTGTTTGAAGATTGTGCCGGTAAGCAGCCGGTCCGACCTGCAGGACGTTCCGCCTGTCGTTTGCCGTTACCGTACGTTGTTTATATGTTTATTAGTAAAAGCCGGTTCACGGATCTCCCGGAGAGGACCCGGGCGATCACCGGATTATTTCAGGTCCGTGATCAGTGAAAAGTCCTGATCGCCATAGTCCAGATTTTCTCCACCCATGCCCCAGATGAAAGTATAGTTGTGTGTAGCCGCGGCAGAGTGAATAGACCATTCCGGAGAGAGTACAGCCTGATCTCCCTTCATCCATATGTGACGGGTCTCATCTACCTCACCCATGAAGTGACATACCGCCTGATCTTCGGGCACTTCGAAATAGAAATAAGCCTCCATGCGACGGGAGTGGACGTGCGCGGGCATGGTGTTCCATACGCTGCCCGGTGCCAGTTCGGTCATACCCATCTGTATCTGACAGGTAGGAAGTACCTGGCTGACCAGCATTTTATTGATGTTGCGATGATTGGCTCCTTCCAGAGAACCCATCTCGGCTACAATAGCATCTGCTTTGGTCACTTTCTTGTCCGGATAGTTGCGGTGAGCCGTCAGTGAATTGAAATAGAATTTAGCCGGGTTCGAAGGGTCTTTACTCTCGAAAGTAACTTCCCGGTCGCCCGATCCCAGATAGAGTGCCTCTTTGAAATCCAGTTCAAACACAGCCTCTCCTGCTTTCACGATACCCGGACCTCCGACATTGAACATACCTATTTCACGACGGGTAAGGAAATAAGGAGCTTTCAACGGATCAATAGCTTCCAGCGTAAGCGTTTCACCTACGGGCATGGCTCCTCCGACTACCATACGGTCGTACATAGAATATACCATATTTACTTCATTGGCAGAAAATACTTTCTCTATAAGAAAATCTCTGCGGATACGCCGGGTATCATAGCTTTTGGCATCTTCGGGATGCGCGGCATACCGAATCTCATAATTTGTTTTCATAGGCTTATTGTATTAAAAAGATTTGTTCGTTTACGTACACGATGCAAAATAATAAAAGAAAACCGCAATGTTGTGGTATTTTTGTTTCAAATAACCAATAATTTTGTCCCAAATACTGTAAGTTTTGTTCAACCCCCGGCAAGTGGCCTGCTGTGCCCATCTACCGTTTCAGAAAGAGAAGAAATAAAAAACAGATCTTTGTAAAAACCTGAAGGCTGCCTATAATCTATCTTTTTAATACGAAGTATGATCCTATATCCTGTTTGCCCTTGCCATCCGGACAACGTATGATTTGGGAGATGACCCAGCCACTCGTAGAAATTTCATTCCCGAAAATTTGACATAGACGCATAGAAGCCGATCAGTGATCCATTTTTGCTGTAGGGACAATTATAATTATTAATAACTGGTAGGATAATAACTCCCATATACACTTTGGCTACAACTGCAAGAACAATTGGTATTGCTACAATGTGACCTTATTATTAGACTTTGAGTAACTCATATTGCTACCCATCGGACTCATACTAATATCACCTTCAATTACCCCAAAACCGCTTTTTAATTGATCTAATTCATCTGTTGTAAGTTCAGGGACATCTCCTGCTAACTTCAGGTTTTTTAATTGTTTTATTTGGTTTGATAGTAAATAATTCTCTATTCACTTATGGCTTTTCGAGTTACTCCATACAATACTATTATTTACGTTCTTTTCTTTCAGATATATTCTGAATACTTCTTGCCCGTTTTACATTCGTGGATTTTCCATATTTAAAATGGTAACTCAATAATATATTGAAACTCGTTTGGTTAGTCCTGAAGCGCGAATAAGTGTAAAGTTCAGGCTTATCGGTAATCCATCGTCTGAGTTTAGATATTACAGGCTGTGAATTGAATCTAATGAGAAATCTCTTGTTGAAAAAATATTTATATGCAGACAAAGAGAAACTATATACACCACACATCTTCTTATCATCTATTTTCTCTGTACTTTCAGCATAAAAAGTCAGAGAAAAGCCAAAAGTATTGTCCGAGAAAGAGAAGTTATTTTGAATATGAGGAAAAAAAGCATTGCTGTGATAAGTGTTTTTATGCTCCTCCTCCCAGTAATTTACTTTCATATGACGGAACATGAAATCCATATTGAGTTTCCACCAGGGGAAAATCTGTATATCCCGTTCTATCCCTGCTAAATGATAATAAGATTTTGCAGTATTAACAGGCATAGAATATCTGACTAACGGATCATCCCTGTCAAGCAAAGTAAGATATTGGATACCATTTTTCGAAATACTGTAATTGTACCACATTTCAACATCAAAAACAGACAAAGAAACTTCAATATCCTCTCCAAAAACAGGCTTCAGTTCGGAATTACCTTTTGTGTAGAAATACTCCGATCCATACACAACCACTGGTGTAATCTCATTTATAGGCATATAATCTATCCCTCTATGGTAAGAAAAATCCAAATAAATATCTGTTTTTTCTTTTTCCAACAGATATCCAAGTTTAATAGTTGGGAAAAAATTGTTATAGCGATTCCGTATTTTCATATCCGACAGGTAAGATTTATATTGAATAATATCGCTTTGAACACGCAGCCCCAAACTGTATGAGAAATTTCTGACCTCTGAACTGAAATCAATGTATGCTCCGAGACCATCTGACTTGATATTCACGTCATCACTTTGTACCTTATCCAGCACCCATTCTTCACCAATATTTTGATTATAATAGACTAGATGGTGATTTGTAGAATTATAATAGTATCTCATTCCTGTTCCCAATCTTGAATTCCTGTGGAACTTAAATTCAAATTTCGCATCTCCTTCAAACATATCGGTAATATTTTTAATTGTATCTTTAGTACTATGATCTATCCTGCCGGGTATATCATACTGATAAAAATAATCCGAACGGCTATTCTTACGAGAATTCAGGTAGTCTGCTATCAGATTAAAACAAGAACCTATGGAATCTAAAGTCAATTCATAATTCAATGCTACCTGATACTGGTTTGTCTTATTGTTACGACCTATATCTGATGAGGAAAGACCTATCAAACCGCCAACTCCGTCATATACTTCCGAGTCCGAATGTGATTTCGGATTGAATCGGTTTGTAGTAATCCCTGCGTTCACTCCTAATGTATTTCGAAAATTGGGTTCATAAACTAAGCTCAGGTTTTCTGAAAAAGAATGTTGCCATCCTCTTTCCTTGTCTTTTGCCAATATGAGTTCGTCCTGAACAGTATAAAGATTTTCTGTCTCGTAAAAACTGATGTTTTTAAAATCCTGATAATACAAATAATTATACATATTGACACTTTTCCGTCTGAAAGAAACGATACTATACAAATTCTCCGAAGTAAAACCATATTTCGGACGTACTCCGCCCCCTAAACCTGTTGAACCTGTTAATATACCATCGGCCAGCTTTTTGAGTTTGATAAAGATCAGTCCGCCTTTTGACTGGGCATCGAAAGAACTACCTGCGACATATACTACCTGCACACTTTCTATCCGATCCGCATCCAGTGATTCAAGTTCTCTATCGTCACGTATCTTTCTTCCATCAATAAAAACCTGGGTACCTCCGATTCCATGAATTGCTATCCCGTTATGAGAAGAGACACCAGGCAGAATTCCCAGAATTTCAGTGGCGCTCTTACCTGAGACAATAGGATTCCCCGTGAGTTTTACAGTAAAACCACCAGCTTGCTTTCTCACAAATTCTGAGGTTATCGTGACCTCGTCAATAAGATTGTTTCTACTTTTTAATATAATACTGGCTGGAAGATGTCGATCTCCCATCTCAATTTTTCTAAAAAATCCTTCATAGGATACATGCGAAACATTCAGGATATAGCTGCCAAAATCAGGCAAGCTAAAATCAAAAATTCCATCTTTATCTGTCACCTGTCCACAGACCATAGTAGAGTCGGCTTCGTCAATTACAACCACAGAGGCAAACTCTATAGGTAAACCTTGTTCATCTCTGACCATACTCTGAAAATTCCGAATATTTTCCTGGGGCTTTGCCTCAAAAGTCAGCAAAATACCAATCACCGAAAACAGTATTACTCTCATGGCTGTAATCATTTATTTTTTATTATTTCGACTCTCTTAAAAAAGAATGTACGCAGTAAGCTTGTTGTAGACGATCCTCAAGCTCTTTATTAGCCCTGCCAGCCATGATACTTCGGATTTGATTTCCATTAAAGGGAGTTACATATTCGGATGGAATAAGGTATAACTGCTCTTTGTAAGAGTAACCCATATATATATATATATATATATATCAACCTCAAAGGACCTGTAGTTTTAAGAACAGTGAAATTTTTATTCCTATCGAAAAAACAGAGTGTATAATCAGTAAAAATATTGTCTATTATACAACGAAAAAAATCATGTCCCGGCACAGTAACCATTAAAGCATTATTAAACATAACCGGTTTTTGGAAATATTCAAACTGTTCATTTGGCTCCATAGCAAAGCAACACTGTCGGGAATCAAGTAAAACCTCCATATTCTCAATAGATTCATAATCGAAATCAATGTACATGTCTGCCTTGTTTATATAAGAAAAGATATCTAATCACCTCCCATCTCTGGATATCATAAGGAAGATGCGTATAAAACTCCAGATATTGCGGGTAGTACTCTTTTACAAAAGACCACATTTTTTCTTCGTACCATAAAACATACTCCCAATCCGGATAGTCGCGTTCCCATGTTTCTGCCAATAAGGTAAGATGTCTTGGAAGTGGTTTGTATTTTTCGGACCAGACCTGATAAATTATCTGTGGTATACTTTTCATCTTTCAATTTACTTTTAAAAAATTGTAGTACAAACTATTCTCCGCAATCATATTTACGAGATTGGATTTGATAAATAATTCACTCATACCACTTTCCAACATCTTTTTTCCTGTTCGAGAACAAATTATTTTCTCTAAAAACTCCCACCCCGAGATCGACTTATTCTTATGAAGAAAAC
>Ga0192244_10502_pt1 | contig 13952 bp, 14 predicted proteins | sample Koala_Koa27_L3_FD_131234 | JGI IMG/M metagenome (GOLD analysis project Ga0192244, IMG submission 131234) | Enriched cells from koala feces incubated with labeled cellulose particles, San Francisco Zoo, California, United States - Koala_Koa2-7_L3 ... | reverse complement strand
ATAGCGCGGATCTAGCAAACCAAAGCGTGCGGCAGCATGGGCAGAGTCGCGGAATACATACGAAGTAGTTTGGTAAATGGGCACGGCACGCGCATCAGTAGCCGGGTCGGGTTGTTCTTGTCCCACATGAAGTTGAAGCGTCTCGAAATGCAATTTCTTTGTTTCCATTGTCTTTGTATTTTTTAGGATTAATTGATTGAGCGCAAAGATAACGGGATGTTCTGACATGGGCAATGACATAAGATAGGGAATTTTATACCACATTTATGGTAGATAAACAAACTATTCGCTAAATTTGCAACGAAAACCAAACGATAGATACAGATGAAAAGAAGGAATATACAGCTTTTCCTACTATTGGGAATCCTTGCATTGACGAGCTTATTCTCTTGTGGAGTAGACCGTTGGCCGGAATATTACAAATGGACCGGGCGTGATCTATGGATAGACAGCGTCATGAGAGAAGAATATCTGTGGTTTGAAGACATCCCCAACACAAAGGACCTGAACTATTTTCTCGAGCCGGATGCTTTTTTGAAGAAAATAATATCTCCACTCGATAAAGGATACTCCAGCGTAGATACGCTGTATGCTACCCCATTGCCAAGTTATGGTTTCGACTATACGCTGTATAGTATGGTTGGTAATGATACTGCTTTTAATGCGCTGATTACCTACGTGATACCCGGTTCTCCTGCTGCCGAAGTTGGTTTAAAACGAGGTGAATGGATTATGAAAGTCAACGATGACTTTATCACCAAGAAAACTGAAGAATTACTGAAAGAAGGTGAAAATCGGAAGTTATTAATGGGAGAATATAGTACACAGGAAAATGAAGCAGGAGAAACAGAAGGTGTCATTACTTCCTATGGTGAAGCCAACCTGCCCGCTTCCCGCCCCGTGGAAGACGTTGCCATACCCACCTATGATGTTCTCACCGGCGGTGTAGGTTATCTGGCATACAATAGTTTCAGTACAGAAGATAATAGTGAATTGCTTCGACTCTCCCAGTACTATAAAGAGAACAATGTAAAAGAGTTCGTTCTCGACTTACGCTACAATGCCGGTGGAGCAATGGATTGTGTACAGCTTCTGGCAACGATATTAGCACCTGCAGATAAATTAGGAAGTACCCTCGCTTCACTGGAATACAGCCAAAAGCAGATGTCCAAAGACCGGAAACTCACTTTCGACGACCAGCTTTTGCAAGGAGGTAGCAATTTAAATCTGTCGAAAGTATATATCCTGACAAGCAGCACTACTGCAGGCGCTGCAGAAATGCTGATTAACTGCCTGAAACCTTATATGACCGTAGTACTCGTGGGTGCCACAACTAAGGGAGAAAACGTAGCAACAGCAAGTTTCTCCAGTGATAAGTTCCAGTGGATTCTTCGCCCCGTTGTATGCGAGGTATTCAATTCTGAAGGCAAAGCAGACTATTCCACTGGCTTTACTGCAGACTATGCAGTAAATTCTCTACAAGACTTTGCAAAAGTATTGCCCTTAGGTGATCCTGATGAAGAAATGTTAAGTGCAGCATTAGGAATTATCGATGGTAGCATCGTACTTCCGGAACCTGAGCCAGAGCCAGACCCTGAACCAGAGCCCGAAACCCAAATGAAGGCTGTGAAAAGTATGAAAGTAAAACGCACCTTCCGTAACGGTCTTATCATTAAATAAATCAGAATGAAGAAGAATATTCTCATAGCTTTGCTATTCATAGGAGGATTGACTGCTTGCAGTGATAGTGACGATTCGGATATACCCGATAATCCGGGATATCCCGTAACTCATTTTTCCAAAATAGAATTATCGGAAGTTAAGACAGAAGAGGCTACTCCACCGGTTACCCTCACTCAGACCTATGCCTATAAAGCCGGTAGACTGATAAGTTTCACTGCCATACAAAGTTTTGTAGCCGGAGGAGAAACCTTCAAGATAGAAAATGCTACAAGTGTTGTTTACGGGGACCATCAGGCCGTAGTGACAGATGAAATCAATACTGTTTCTACTTATACATTGGACGATAATGGCTATGCCGTGAGTTGCATACGTAAGGAAATGGATGGAAAAATACGCTCTTATACTTTCGACTATCTAATTAATACGGAGGGAAAATACTTCCTGAAAAATATAACAGAAACATTAGATGGAAACCAGCCCTATTCTTCTATCAACATAGATTATAGCAGCTATAGAATACTACGCATCACCCAGCAGGTTAACAAGTCCGAACAAACTTATATAGCCGGCACATCTACCACCAATGAAATAGCCAACACTTCAGAGATTCCGTATCTATTCCTGACAGATCTATATCCCCTTTCATTCCACTCGGTAGCCATTTACGGGAAGTTCTTGGGAGATGCATACAATACTCTGATTACCAACCTCAGACCCGAGGATAACAGTGAAAGTAACGAAACCACGACTTATAAATATGAATTCGACGGACGAGGTATCGTTACTTCCTGCAATGAGGTGACCAAAAGCTACGGTCACAACTACATGCGTACTGTATATTATACAATCGAATAAATTGAAATATTATTTCTTGAAGAATTTATCAAAGAAAAGAATTTGGTAATCAATAGAGTTATTCCAATATTGCCCGTTATGTGCACCAGGACGGGTAATAAAGTCATGACTAATATTCTTTTCCAATAAAGCTTTATGCAATGCTTTATTTACTTCAAGGAAGAAATCTTTTTCGCCACAATCGATAATTAATGCCAAATCTCCATCTGTAATCTTATCAATCTGGGTAATAGCAGTATGCTGATCCCATAAAGTTTTGTCAGCTTCGTATTCACCGAGTTGTTTGTTCATCTCCCAATTCTTCGGGAATGGGCGGATATCTACTCCACCACTGGTACTTCCTCCGGCACCAAATACAGCTTTATGACGAATTGCAATCCACAAAGCACCATGACCACCCATGCTCAACCCTGTAATGGCCCTTCCTTTTTTCTCCGGAATTGTGGAATAGTTTTTATCTGTATAATTCACCAGTTCTGAAGCTACAAAAGTTTCATAGCGGTAAGCCGGATTCTTAGGACTATCCCAGTACCAACTGTTTTTACCATCAGGACATACAAAGATGATTCCTTTTTCATCCGCAATCTTAGGCAACTCCGGTTTAACACCTACCCAGGTACGTGCATTGCCACCATAACCATGCAACATATAAATTACCGGGCAAGCCTCAGCTTTCTCTCCCAATGCTTTATCAGGAAGTACATACACTACCTGTACCTCCTTATTCATGGAAGGACTTTTCACCATGATAGTATCTACTCGTGCAGCCTGTGTTGCAACAACCGAAAACAGTAATAAAACGCTGAACAAAATTTGTTTTCTTTTCATGTTTTTCATTCTTTAATAATCTCTATAAATAGGCGGCAATATTAGTAATAAAATTCAAAAAATTAGTAAGTTTGCAGTATAAGCTATTCAAAAACCTATATGGAATTTATTATTATTCTATTTTTATTAGTGCTGAACGGCGTTTTTGCCATGTATGAAATAGCATTGGTGTCATCCAGCAAAGCACGACTCGAAACCCTTGCAGGAAAGGGAAACAAAAGAGCCAAAGGAGTACTGAAACAGTTGGAAGAACCCGAGAAGTTTCTTTCTACCATTCAAATCGGTATCACGCTCATCGGTATTGTATCCGGTGCCTTCGGTGGTGTAGCCATTGCCGACAATGTAGCACCATTATTCGCCTCCATTCCTGGGGCCGCCCCCTATGCAAAAGACCTGGCCATGATTACAACAGTGGCAATCATTACGTACCTTTCACTCATCATTGGTGAATTGGTGCCCAAGTCCATAGCACTGAGTAATCCGGAGCGATATGCGACTCTACTGAGCCCGGTCATGATTTTACTGACCAAAATATCTTATCCATTCGTCTGCCTACTCAGTTTCTCAACCAAGATAGTGAATAAACTAATCGGATTGAACAATAGAGAAGAACGTCCCATGACACAGGAGGAATTGAAAATGATTCTGCACCAAAGTTCGGAACAGGGTGTTATCGATAAGGAGGAAACGGAAATGTTACGGGATGTATTCCGCTTCTCAGATAAGCGGGCCAATGAATTGATGACTTACCGCCGCGATCTTGTCGTGCTATATCCCACATACACACGTGATGAGGTACTACACATTATCCGCGAACAACATTTCAGCAAATATTTGTTGGTAGAGAAAGGAAAAGATGATATTATCGGAGTAGTGTCCGTCAAAGATATTATTCTGATGTTAGGCAATGATCACCCTTTCGATTTACGTAGTATTGCCCGCCCTCCCCTGTTTATTCCGGAAAGTTTATATGCCAAGAAAGTTTTAGAGCTATTTAAGAAGAACAAAAATAAGTTCGGAGTTGTTGTAGACGAGTATGGTAATACAGCCGGCATTATCACCTTGCACGATCTGACGGAAAGTATCTTCGGAGACATCCTTGAAGAAAACGAAATGGAAGAAGAAGATATCGTCACCCGGCAAGATGGCTCGATGCTCGTAGAAGCTTCTATGAATATAGATGATTTTATGGAAGAAATGGGTATCCTGAGTTATGATGATCTGAAAGAAGAAGACTTTACCACACTAAGCGGTCTCGCCATGTTCCTCATCGGGCGGGTACCTAAAGCAGGAGACTTGTTCAGCTACAAGAACCTACAGTTTGAAGTTGTGGACATGGATCGTGGACGAGTGGATAAACTACTCATCATCAAAAAAGAAGAGGAAGAATAGTGTGAATTTGCATTATATATTAACTTAAACCATTAAAGCAATGAAAAAAGTAATGATGATTGCAGCCATCGCAGCTGCATTGGTATCCTGCCAATCAAAAGGAACCCAGAACAATGATTCCACCGTAGATGAAGGAGTGTTGACAATTGCCGGGAATGATTCTTCTGCCGTAGCCGTATACGAAAGTCTTCTTCCTGCTGCCGACGGCCCGGGTATCCAATACGTATTGAGCGTGGACAGTGTAGGCCCTGACGGAGAAAGCGGTTATACTCTAGTTACCACTTATCTGGATGCGGAAGGTCAGGGAAAGAATAAGAGCTTTACTTCCAAAGGCAAGAAGCAAGTCATCAAGAAAACAGTAGACAACAAACAAAAGACAGCTTACAAACTGACACCGAGTGATGGTGACGCTCCCGTCTACTTTGTAGTAGTGAACGATACCACTTTACGTTTGGTTAACGATAGTCTGCAAGAAGCTGTCAGCGACCTGAACTACGATATTATTCAAGTGAAGAAATAATCAGCAAAACATTTCATGCGAGAGGAGCTAAACGAGAGTTGGCTCCTCTTTTTTATTACTGTTCCTAGCAATGAGACACTTGAAAAAGGTTTTGAGAAAATACTGCAAGCTACTCTTCCAACATCAGGCTATCTTTGTATCATTAACCATTTTTATATTTAATGATATGAAGAAACTGATTTCAATGATTATTATCTTATCGTTGTCTACTCTGGCAATTACAGCACAAACGTACAGGATGGAGAACAAGCACTTGGTACGCATTATACAAGTAACGGATGGAAGGTTACATACCCAGACCATTCTTAATAAACAAGCTCAAACAGAATTGACTCCAACAAGTTGTGACGAGTTTTCCCTTCGTTTCTCAATCCCCGGTGAAACAGAAAATACCGATTACATTTTATCTGCCAAAGATTTCATAGTAACTTCCGTTTTTCCTTATGCAAACCCCAAACGCCCGGAAAGCAAAGGGTATCAGTTCCAACTACGGGGCAAAGAGAATGACTTTTCTTTAATTGTCTATTATGAATTAGCCTCTAATGATGCCTTTTGTCGAAAATCCCTGCGATTCACTTCAAATCAGGATATTCTTTTAAAAAGAGTGAATGTAGAAGCTATTGCTTTCGAAGATGCGTACCAAAATTATACTCTCAAGAAAATTACGGCAAGAGGCAGCGCCCAATGGAAACCCGGATTGGGACAACCTGTTTATACTACTAAAACCGGAACTTTCTGGGGAATAGAATTCCCCGCTGCCAATAATGAAGTGAGTAACGGACAAATCAATTGCGGTTATCTGTGGGGGCAAATCATTAGTAAAAATACACCTTATACATCATATAACAGTATCATTGGTGTAAGTGGCGATGTACACGCCATAGACAATGCATTCTATACTTATATCAATAAAATAAGGAAACGCCCATTGCGTCTGCAGATTCAATACAATAGTTGGTTCGATTACTCAAGAAAGGTATCAAAAGAGAAATTTATCCGCAGCGTAGAGAAAATCAATGACGAATTGGTAACAAAGAGAGGCTGCCAGCCTCTGAATGCGTACATCATTGATGATGGTTGGCAAGATACAAGTAAAGAAGCCGATTGGTCGGACAAGGTATGGACAATCAACTCCAAATTCCAACCGGACTTTACCGACTGTTTTCATTCGGTGCAGAAAGCCCATTCACAGTTAGGGCTCTGGCTTAGCCCCGGTTGCCTCTTTGGCGGACAACCCATGATGCCCCGGATGCAGGAATATGGTTTTGAGACACTCTCCTATGGCATGTCTATGACGGGGAAGAAGTATATGCTGAAATTAGAAGAACGAGTATTAGAACTGGCACGTATGGGAATATCCTACTTCAAGTTTGATGGTTTGTTCGGACATCTTAATCTCCGGGACTTCGATATTGCTGATAATCCTTTTCCGTCATCCAATGATGAAAGACTAAATGATAGTCACTTTGACGAGCAAAAAGGCTATTATCTTTCAGCAGGAACAGAAAGACTGATACAAATCTTCGACAAACTGAATACAGTCAATCCGGATATCTTTATCGCCATCACCAATGGCGCTTACCTCAGCCCGTGGTGGCTGCAATACATTGATATTGTATGGTTGATTAATGCAGGAGATGCCGCAAAAGGAGACAATCGAACTGGTGAACTGGTTTACCGTGACCAGATTTATCATCAAATATGGAAAGAAGAGAATACCAAATTCCCGATGAGCGCCATATTCAATCATGAACCGAAAAAAACGCAAACAAACGAAACACCTGAAACTTTTAGGGATTATTTATATATGAACTTCAGCCGAGGCACCGGTTTTATTGAATTGTACATCAAAACGGATAGCCTGTCTCCTACTGATTGGGACATTCTTTCTGACGGTCTGAAATGGGCACGAAAAGCATTTCCTACCTTCAACAACGTAGTTATGCATGGAGGATCACCTCAACGAAATGAAGTATACGGTTATACAGCCTGGACCGAAAAACAAGGCTATATTTCCTTACATAATCCTTCGGAAAAGTCACAAAGCTATCATCTCAAGCTAGATAAGGCGCTGGGAGTACCTGAAACAAAAAAACGTTTCAAAGTAGACTCACCTATTACTAATATTCAAGAAAGGTCATTATCCCGACATTATCATTACGGTGATACCATTTCTGTCACTTTATCCCCGAAAGAAATAATAATCCTTGATTTTATACGCTAAAAACATCTTCTGAAACAATATATATAAGGATTGAAACAATATTTTAAATCCCGCATTGTCACTACGTGTACCTTTGCCATATTAAATCAAACGAAAACAGGCTCTCATGAAAAGATTACTATTCACATTATTTTGCTTCGCTACGTTAGCCCAGGCACAAATCCCCACTAACAAGCGGGAAATAATGCAGCAGTTTCTATCAGGTACATTAGATGAAGCATATGTACCGGCTGCGTTTTTCATGCACTTTGGGAAAGATGCACGCATCGGAGAAAAAGCCATTGACGCACATTTGCGCTATTTTCTTTCTACAGGCATGGACTTTGTAAAAATCCAGTTTGAACAAGGATACGGACGTATACGGATTGAGAAATCAGAAGATTGGGAACAAATAAAACCACTCCCGGCAGATTTCTTCACTCCAACGTTGGAAATAGTAAAAGGTATCTATGATATTGCCGGAGCCAATGCAATGATACTGCCTACCGTTTATTCCCCATTCCAGATGCTAATACAAAGCGTAGGAGCCAAAACTGTGATGGCATATGCCCAAACAGAACCAGAACGCGTAAAAAAGCACTTGAATATTTTACCGAAGCAATTATCAGATACGTAATAGCATGTAAAAACGTTGGTGTGGATGGCTTTTATACACCCACGCAAGGAGGTGAAAGTAAGTTCTATATAATTCCCGGATTCTTTGAAACCTTTGTCAAACCGTATGACATAAGAGTGATGCAAGAGTGTAACGACGGAACCCTGTTTAACATACTCCATATCTGTGACTACGAAGGCAAGTACGACGATTTAACCCGTTTCGTGTCATATCCGGGCCAAATAATTAATGCGCCTTGTGAAGTAGCCGACCAGACTTTCAGTCTACAAGCATGCGAACAATTATTTAAGCGTCCTGCAATGGGAGGATTATATCGTAAAGGCGCTATATTAGAAGGAAGTTCTGATGAAGTGGCAAAAGAAATATATGAACTAAAGAAATCCTTGAAAGGGAAACGATTTATTTTAGGGGCAGATTGTACAATCTTGTCCCAAACACCAATGGATAACATCAGAACTGCTATTAAAACATCACATCATACTCGTAATATAGAATAAATCATAGGCTTTTTAAATTCATAGTTAGTTGGTAAATAGGTATTATATCTCATAGGTCATTTTAGATTGTTGATCGAAAAGCGGTTGTTGTGAGACACCCGCTTTTTATTCTTTTGTATTATCTAAATTAAGAAATATCATGAATAAGAAATCATTTGCATCCACTATTATTGCAGTAATATTCGTTTGTCCGGTTTTGGCGGTAACACACACTTTCACACCAACCGACATCGGAAGTTTAAAGATCAAGATGTCTGACGGATCTTTACAACCTGGTGATACTCTGCTTTTACAAGATGGAACCTATTCCCATCTTGATAAGGTTAGTTTTACAGGAAATGGAACAGCAGATTATCCAATTATACTGAAAGCAGCGAATACCGGAAAGGCTATCATATCCGGAACAACAGAAATACGCATGGCAGGCAGTTATCTACAATTGGAAGGACTCTACTTTCATAAAGCTTGGGCATCTGACTTTGAGATGATAGAATTTCAACTGGATATCGTATAGACCACTGTTATTTTGCCAATAAGCGCGCCCGCGGATTGGTTATACAAATTACAGTAGAAGACGGTGGAGATCACAATCACCACCAAATAGATCATAATATATTTGGTTATCGGAAACCCTTTGGAGGTAATGGTGCAGAAATCATACGCGTGGGTAATTCCTGGTCATCACAACTGCCTTCCTACAGTATCATCGAAGAAAATATATTCTATCATTGTGACGGAGAAAATGAAATTATTTCAGTAAAATCCGGTTTCAATACCGTACGCCGTAACTTGTTTTACGAATCGCGTGGCGGCTTAGTATGTCGTCACGGACATAATAATATCATAGATTCCAATGTCATCATAGGTAATCAGCTCCCCGGGACTTCGGGTATCCGTATTATCAACCAAGGCCATACTGTCTGTAACAATTATGTGGAGGGGGTAACAGGGAAAGGTTCCAGTGCCGCCTTTATTCTGCGCATGGGGGTATATGAACGTCCCAGTGCCCCGGAAGATTATGAAGATGAAAAACTAAAATCGTATCATCGAGCAGCGAATATCGATATCGCTTTCAATACTTTTGTGGATTGTGCCGAACTGAACTTTGGAGACGGGCAAGGAGATAAGGAACCGCAAAACGTACGTTTTGCGCATAACTGAATCTATTCTCCCAATACTTTCCCGAATATCAAAATCAATAATCCGGCTATATTTCCCGGCACTACATTTGTCGATAATCTCTGTCAGTTCAAAAGCAAAGAATCACCGGCTATTAAAGGATTTCAAAGTATTACATTCAATAAAGAGCAAATAAAGGCTCAACGCCGGCAAGCCGTCTCACCCGCAGATTGTGGTACTACCTGGCACAGCACTGAGCTAAATGAAATAGATACTCTTACAGGATTAATGCAACAATAATCAATCACAAATATTGCCGATGTCTGGTTTCGCCGGGCGTCGGTAATATTTTACACGTCATTCTACCTTTAATGCAATCTTTTGTTTCGGAAGCCCCTTAGATTCTACTGTAAGTACTACTTTTCCCTGCTTCATATACTGGCTACGCAAAATGACTAATGCCAAACCGTTATAAGCATCTCTTTCTGATAATTGGAATGGTAACAAACTTGTTGCATCTCCATTATCTGTAGCTATAATCTCAGCAGGCCCTGTTACAGAAAACTTCAAATGATTCTTAGAACGAGGCACAACACGACCTTGAGAGTCCACAACAGCTACACGGATAAATGATAAATCAGTACCATCACTTTTAAGCTCTGTTTTCTCTGCCGTTACTTGTAAAGCGGCTGGTTTTCCAGTGGTCTCTACAAGCTCTTCCGCCCACTTCTGACCGTTCTTATAAGCTATGGCTTTCAAACTTCCCGGTTCATAACGTACATCATCCCAGGTCAAACGGTCATACGAATGAGCTTTCTCTCTACGCCCCAGTGACTTACCATTCAAAAACAGCTCAACAGCATCTCCCGAAGTATAAATATGAACGGGAGTTATTTCACCAATCCGCTCTTCCCAGTTCCAATGAGGCAATATATGCACAGTGGGCACATCAGGACGCCAATAGCTCTTATAATTGTAATAACGATCCTTCGGAAAACCACATAAATCGACAATACCAAAATAAGAACTGCGAGAAGGTGTTTTAATTTTGCCTAACTCTTCCAATTCCTTTCTAGCCTTTTCTAATTCATTCGGATCACTGAAGTTCAACAAATTAGTTAAGTCTTTATTATAAGGAGTAGGTTCGCCCAAGTAATCGAATCCGGTCCACACAAACTCACCACTCATAAACGGATATTCTTCATTCATTTTAAATTGAACCTCAGGAGCACATCCCCATCCTATAGTTGTCATATCATATGATGAAAGCTGGAAGCCGGAACGGCTATCGTTAACGTCAGTAGTTACAGGGAAGAAATATTCCCCACGAGAACTCGTTGCAGAGGAAGTTTCACTGGCATGATAACGGCGAGTAGGATTCTGCTCTTTAAAAACCGGATAAGTTTTATGGAAATAGTTCAGACCAAATATATCTACCTGATTCACAATATCCCGGAAAACAGCATCCCGCTTATTACACCCTAAAGAAGTAGGCCGTGTAGGATCTTCATCATGACAGTAAGCTGTCAGGTTACGAGCTATTATGATTCCCTGATCAGTCGTCTGATCAGGCATTTCATTGCCTATACTCCACATAATTACAGAAGGATGATTACGATAATGACGTACCAACGAGCGCATATCTGCTTCACTCCAATCATCAAAAAGAAGATTATAATCATTCTTGCGTTTCCCTTTTTGCCAGGTATCAGCTAATTCAAGCTGCATCATCAGTCCCATACGGTCACAGAGAGCGACCAACTCCGGTGCCGGTGGGTTATGTGAAGCACGAATGGCATTTGCGCCCATCTCTTTCATGATACGTAACTGCCTTTCGGCAGCCACTTCATTAAAAGCAGCACCCAAAGCACCCAAATCATGATGCATACACACACCTTTAATAGCTAGCTTTTGTCCATTCAACATAAAACCTTGGTCATGGGTAAATTCAATTGTACGAATTCCAAAAGGAGTTTCATAACTATCCATTTCTTTTCCATCCATGAACACGCGGCTGACCGCTACATAGCAATTCGGAGTATCAATATCCCACAACTTCGGCTTATCTACTTTAAATTGAAAGCGGGCACTCGACCAGCTATCTTTTTTAATCGCAATATCCTTAGTCATACTTTGAGTCACCTCTTCCCCCACAGGACGTCCATCTTTCCCTTGCAGATATACACTTGTCTGCAACTTTACCTGAACATCTTTTCCAGCATGATTCTCAATATTCACTCCCATTTCCATAACAGCAATTTCAGAATCAACCTGCTGGTTTCGTACAAAAGTTCCCCATTGCTCCACGTGAACAGGAGACGTTTTCACTAACCATACATTCCGATAAATGCCACTACCCGGATACCAACGTGAAGTATCGTCCGGATTATCCAATCGAATAGCCAACACATTCTTTTGTCCGGCCTTTATATAAGGTGTCAGATCAAGACGAAAAGAAGCATAGCCATAAGGCCATCCACCCACATATTGCCCGTTACACCACACGGAAGCGTATGACATCGCCCCATCAATATCAAGATAAATTTGTTTCCCGGCATCATCCTACGATAACTCCAGTGTTTTACGATACCAGCGTATCCCCCAATAAGGTAACTTTCCAGTCGAACCGTTATAGTCAATATTGAAAGGTCCTTCAATAGCCCAATCATGGGGTAAATTCAGATGTCGCCATTCACTATCATCAAAATCAGATTTTACATAGGCTATATTTTCTCCCGGATTGCCTTCCGGTCTCTGATACCTCTTTCCGAATATAATAAAGTCATTGGCACAAGGTAATAAATAAGGCTTCAGTTGAGAGTAATGTAATGCAGTACCTGTCCCATCCGGATCATCTATCTGATAGCGCCAATCACGATTCATGTTTATGCGCTCACACACCATTGAGGTATTTGCGCAAACAACATCTCGCCCCACAATGAGTACAAAACTCAATAAAATAAGAAATCTGTTTTTCATACTATTTCGTTAAATTGTTAGTACTACAAAAGTAAGGAATAGAAAAATAGACGATTATCAATATTATCTATGTTTCTGTTAATACTGTCTCAAATGTCTTTTAATGTGGGTCTTATTTATCAACTTTGTATGCAATTTGCATGTTACTAAATACAATATCAATTCATAGTTAATAACCAACAAATTTAAAAAGCCATGTACAAATATTCTAAGGATGGAGTTTCCGTACTCACAGTATTAGATAAAAGAAAACAAAAGATGAATGGATTATTTCCCATAAAAGTACAAGTTATCCACAACAGAAAACAGAAATATTACTCCACCGGGCAAGAAGTTTCTATTAGAGACTGGGAAGTATTACCACATACCAAAAATCGTCACTTATCTGAAGTACGGCGTAACATCGAAAATAGTTTTTCTTTAATCAGGCAGCAAGTCGAATTTCTATCTTTTCAAGGTGAATTTCATTTTGACATCCTAAATGCACGTTTAGGCAGATATTCTGATTTTTCAGTCAATGCCTTATTTCATAAAAAATTGGAGGAGTTAAAGGAAAATGGACAAGCCAATACTTATCTGTCTTATAAAGGATCATTAAACAAAATAGAACAGTTTGCAGGGAAACACATATCTTTTCATGAAATTACCATCAACTGGCTAAACCGTTTTGAACATCACTTATCCGCAGCAGGAATCAGTTACTCCAGTATGGGGTTCTACTTCAGAAACTTAAAATGCATTCTTAATATAGCACGTAAAGACGGTATCATTAAGGAAAGTCAGTATCCTTTTGGAAAAGGGAAATATGAAGTACTCACTGGATGCGGGCGCAAATTAGCATTAAACCTGGAAGAAATCAAGAAAATTATTACCTATAATGATGGAACCCCAAAGACTGAAGTTTATCGTGATCTGTGGTTTTTTTCTTATTTATGTAATGGTATTAATTTTCGTGATTTATTATATCTGCAATACTCCAATATCATCAATGGTGAGATCTGCTTCATACGTGCAAAAACAGCCCGAAATACCAAACACAGTAAGATTATCCATGCAGTCATCACGCCCGAAATGCAAAAGATAATAGAGAAATGGGGCAATCCTCCCACGTCACCCGAAACTTATATCTTTCCTTTTGCTACCGGAAAAGAGAATCCTTTTGAAAGAGTAAAACTGGTAAGGGAAGTGGTCACCGAATGTAATCAGATACTTTACAAGATTTCCCATAAGACAGGCATT
>Ga0192244_10556_pt1 | contig 14106 bp, 7 predicted proteins | sample Koala_Koa27_L3_FD_131234 | JGI IMG/M metagenome (GOLD analysis project Ga0192244, IMG submission 131234) | Enriched cells from koala feces incubated with labeled cellulose particles, San Francisco Zoo, California, United States - Koala_Koa2-7_L3 ... | reverse complement strand
GGCTTTTCCTGCTTTGCAAATAAGTAGTGGATTTATACGTTTGCTTTTCTGTTTATAATCTGCTTTAACGAGGTTGGGCGGCCGGTGAGGCGTGTGGAGATTTGCGTTTTTGTTGAAAAGCCTGCCCGGCGCCATGGCATTTTGGGGCTTGCCTGCCTGTATCATGGATTTGTTGTTGCAGAGGTTTCTGATTTTCACTATCTTTGCCGCACGAAAATACACGATAACTTATGAATATAGAACAGAAACTGGCACAGTCCGTTATGGACGGACTGAAAGCATTGTATGGACAGGAGATTCCTGCCGCACAAGTGCAGTTGCAGAAGACCAAAAAAGAATTTGAAGGACATCTTACACTGGTTGTCTTCCCCTTCTTGCGCATGTCGAAGAAAGGCCCCGAACAGACTCACAGTTATTCTTCAATTTTAACTTTAAATGTAATAGTATGCAAAAGAACAAAAAGCCATTCACAGCAAAGCTGATGGCATTCCTCACTGGAATTTTGCTATCTGTGTGCATCTCGGCACAAGAAATTACGGTACAAGGTATTGTAAAAGATCAGACTGGCGAACCTGTAATAGGTGCCAGCGTAGTACAGGAAGGTACAACCAACGGTGTGGTAACCGACTTCGACGGTAAATTCTCGCTGGCTGTTCCGGAAAATGCCAACATCAACGTCTCCTTCATCGGCTACATCAGCCAACTCATCCCTGTAAAAGGGCAAAAGATGCTCTACATTACGCTGGAAGAAGACAACAAAATGCTGAGTGAAGTGGTCGTTATCGGTTACGGTAGCATGGCCAAAAAAGAGCTGACATCGGCAGTTTCGCATGTTTCGAGCAAAGACTTCCTGAACATTTCGTCATCCGACCCTGCCATGCAGATACAAGGTAAGGTAGCCAGCGTTTCCATCGACAACCGCGGCGCCGCCGACCCCAACGTATCGTCCAGCATCCAGGTGCGCGGCATTTCTTCGCGCAACGCGGGCACCGGGCCCCTCATCGTTATTGACGGTGTTCCGGGCGGAAACCTGCAAAACGTAAACAGCAACGACATTGCATCAATCGACGTACTGAAAGACGGTGCCGCATCGGCCATCTACGGTACGCGGGGCAGCAACGGCGTTATCCTGATTACCACCAAACAGGGGAGCAAAGACGGAGCCGTACACACTACCTACAACGGGTATGTATCGGCCGACTTCATCGTCAACCCGCTGAAGACGCTTACTGCCGAAGAATTCCGTAAATGGCGCGTACCCCAGGGAGGTACCGACCTGGGTGGAGACACCGACTGGATGGACGAGGTGAGCCGCACCGGATTTGCCCACTCACACGCCCTTACCGTTTCGGGCGGCAATGCCCAAAACAACTACCGCGTCACGGTAGACATGCGCCAGGCCAACGGTATCGACCTCCGTTCAGACCGTAAGGAATGGGGTGCACGTGCCACCTTCAACCACACGAGCAAGAACGGCTTGTTCAAGTTCATAGCCAACATGGCACCACGCTTCATCAACAAAAACAATTCCGACTGGGGAGTATTTGACGTAGCACTGGTGGCCAACCCGACAACTCCGGTCTACGACCCCGAAGACCCCACCGGAAAGACCTATTATAATTTCAAGGGCCAGGACAACTACAATCCGGTAGAAAAGCTGAAACTGGAAAAGAGCTACGAAGAAACCAAATGGTTTGACTGGGACATTACCGCCAAACTGAACCTGCTTCCCCTGCTGGCTCCCGAAAAGGCCGAAGGACATACACTGGATACTCAGATTACACTGGCTCAACAGATTAATGACAACATGAACTATTGGTTTGTACCGTCGACCATGACGACCCAAATCAATGCAGGACGCCAGGGCGAAGCCAGCCAAAGTTACAGCAAGAGCCGCCAGGAAAGCTTGGAATGGCTGGTGAACTACAGCTATCAGAAAAACGACCACAACCTGCGCTTCATGGGAGGTTACTCCTACCAGTACTGGATGTACAACGGCATGAACGCCGAGAACAAGGACTTTTCGTCAGACGCATTCATGTGGAACAACCTGGGCAACGGACAGTATAACCTGGAAGAAGGACGCAACGGCATGGGCAGCTACCGCAACGACTCCAAGTTGATTGCCTTCTTCGGCCGCGTGAGCTACGACTACAAGTCGCGCTACCTGATGACCGCTTCCCTGCGTTACGAGGGTTCTTCCAAATTCGGTGACAACAACAAATGGGGATACTTCCCTGCCGTATCACTGGGATGGCGTATCAGCGACGAATCGTTCATGAAAGGACTCACTTGGCTGGACGACCTGAAAATACGCGGTGACTTCGGTGTTACCGGTAACCAGAACTTCGATTCCTACAAGTCACTGGCCACGTACGGCGGCTTCGGATGGGTGTACTACAACGGAGGCTACTACCAGGTATGGGGCCCGGGCAAAAACGTAAATCCCGACCTGAAATGGGAGAAAGGTATCAACTGGAACGTGGGTGTTGACTTCAGTCTGTTCAACCACCGCCTGTCGGGTTCGCTGAACTACTACCACCGCAAACAGCAAGACTTGCTGGGCGATTACACGGTTCCCGTTCCTCCCTATCTTTTCGACTCGACCTATGCCAACGTAGGCACCATGCAGAATACAGGTATCGAAATAGACCTGAACGTAGAAGTAGTAAACACAAACGACTTTACATATAACATCGGTTTTGTGGGAGCCACCAACAACAACAAATTTGTCAGCTTCTCCAACACCATCTACAAAGGCAATCCCTACTGGGACGTGTGCGGACTGCCCAGCCCCAACAATCCGGGTAACCTGCAACGCATCAGCGAAGGTGAACGCATCGGTAACTTCCGCACCTACAAATATGCCGGTATAGACGAAAACGGTAACTGGCTGGTGTGGAACAAGGACAACACCGAAAAGATTTCCATTAACAACGCCACCGAAGAAGACAAACGCATTACCGGCAACGGACTGCCCAAGTTCACCGCTTCGCTTACAAATGCGTTCACGTACAAGAACTGGGACTTGACACTCTATTTCCGCGGCGCTTTCGGATTTGACCTGTTCAACATCCACGACCTGTACTACGGTCTGCAAAGCTCCAACAAAATTTCAAACGTATTGCCCAAAGCTTACGAAGAGAACGCCGCCATCACTACCGGCGTCAACGTCCTGACCGATTACTTCATAGAAAAAGGCGATTACGTGAAACTCGACGTGGCCACTCTGGGTTACACCTGGCAGGTGAACAAAAAGTACTTGGAAAAAGTACGTTTCTACCTCACCGGAAGAAACCTCTTCACCCTTACAGGCTTCAGCGGCGTAGACCCGTCCACTTACCAGGTCAACGGACTGACACCCGGTACCTTCGGAGGAAACCGCAATTATTATCCTTCCACTACCCAACTGATGTTTGGCGTACAGGTAGATTTCTAATTAACCACTTAATCTGAAGAATCATGAAACTAAAGAATATCTTAAGTTATACATTGGGAGCAGCCCTGCTTGTTTCTGCCCCCTCGTGTACAGACCTTACAGAAACGGTTTACGACCAGACTGTAACCATCAACTATTATCAAACACACGACGACGTGGTACGTGCATTCCTGCGTCCCTTCGAGCACGGCTTCTGGTCGGTAACCTCTACCTACCGCCTGCAAGAGCTCTCGGCCGACCAGATCGGCACATGGGAACGAGACGGATGGTGGTACGACGGCGGACAATGGGAACGCCTGCACAAGCATACTTGGGGATTGGAAGGTGGCGAGAGCGACCTCATTACCGGTGCCTGGAACGGTTGTTTCCAAGGAATAGGGCAGTGCAACGCCGTGCTGGAAGGCTTCTCCAAACTGAATCCCGAACAATACAGTTTCTCCGCCGAAGATTTTGCCGCATTGGAAGCCCAATTGCGCACCATGCGTGCATGGTTCTACATCCGTGCACTCGACATGTTCCGCAACCTGCCGAAAGTAGTCAGCTTCAGCGACCAGTCGCAAAACACAACCCACCAGCTCGACCCCAAAGAAATCTTCGCGTTCATCGAAGGTGAACTTACCGACGCCATTAATCTGCTTCCCAAGAAAGAAGGTAACTCGGGCAACGGCATGAAACAAGGCCAATGGAATCAGGGGTCTGCAGCCGCACTGCTGGTACGCCTGTATCTGAATGCCGAAAAGTGGACAGGCGAAGCCAAGTACGACAAATGCGCCGAATATGCACAGAAAATCATCAACGGCGAATATGGCAGCTACCAACTGGACAAAAACTGGTACGACCCGTTTGACTGGAACAACGATACATCCAACGAAATTCTGTTTGCCTTTACCTCCAGCTACGGTTACAGCCATTGGCATATGACAAGCGACATGTACTGGTGGGGACTGCCCAGCGATGCCCACTACTATTTCGGCTTTACCGACTGGGGTGGCATGAATCCCGGACGCGGCATCCAGCCAAGCCTCGACGTAGACGGAAATCCTTACAGTTTCGACCTGGGAAGCCCCATCGCCAAGTTCAAGAAATACCCCGAAGACGTCCGTCTGAAGAAATACGTCAACCTGCCGGGTACAAGCCAGCGCGAAGGCATGTTCCTGTACGGCTATCTGGAATACATCAACAACAATGGCGAAACAGACCATGTGAAATCTCCGGTAGGAGGCTATCCCATTTACCTGCGCGACCAGGTAGGCAAGTTTGAGGCTACGGCCCCGGGAACCATTATCGACGACAAGGAATCAAGCGTAAGCCACGGTGACATGAATTCAGGATGGTGCTGTGTCAAATACCCCATTTACCGCGACGACGATCCGGGTGCCATGGAATCGGACTATGCCGAAATCCGTCTGGCAGAAATCTATTATGCTTTGGCCGAATGCAAATTCCGCCAGGGTGACCTGGAGACAGCCGGTAAGATGTTCAATGCCGTACGTAAGCGCAACTATCCGGAAACGACCTGGGAAGAATACCTCTACCAACCCGAAGGCAATGTGTTGTTGACCGAACAGGAAGTGATAGACGAGTGGGGCCGTGAATTCCTGGACGAATCACGCCGACGCACCGACCTGTGCCGCTGGAACAAATTCAGCAGTTCAACTTGGTGGGACAAGCAACCGGATGCAGACAACCACACCGACATCTTCATCCTGACGCAAAAGATTTTGGGTGCCAACCCCGATTTAAAACAAAACCCGGGCTATCCTGACATCACAAGATAAGCATGAGGATACAAAAATATCTGACCATTGGATGCGGAATGCTTTTTGCCATCGGTTGTACCGACAGCAAGACGACACAAGACGATGTAGCCCCAAAAGCCATCTCTGTTTCGACAGACAAGGCATGTTACCAACCCGGTGAAGCAGTAACCTTCCAAATGGAACAAACCGGTGGCGGACAGTTATCTGTCCGCTACCGTCACCTGAACAACATCCTCTCCACAGAAGCCATACACGGTAATACGTGGACATGGACTCCACCGGCAACAGATTTCAAAGGCTATCTGGCCGAAATCTATCAGAAGGATGCCGACGGTCATGAAACGGTGCGCGGAAGCATCGCAATAGACGTTTCTTCGGATTGGAACAAATTTCCCCGTTACGGATTCCTATCGCACTACAGCGGCCTTACTCAGGAACAGATTGCACGCAACATTAAACGCCTGAACCGTTACCACATCAACGGTGTGCAATACCAGGACTGGCATTACAAACATCACCAACCGGCAGCAGGCAGCGTACAAGCGCCGCAACAGGAATGGACCGACATTGCCAATCGCACTGTAGAGAAGACCGTAGTAGACAGTTACATTGCCGAAACACACAAATATGGCATGAAATCCATCTTCTACAACTTGTGTTTCGGAGCATTGGAAGACGCGGAAGCCGATGGCGTATCGCCCGAATGGTACCTTTATAAAGACAAGGTACAAAAGGAACGTGACATGCATGCACTTCCCTCAAGCTGGAAAAGCAACATTTATCTGGTAAACCCTGGCAATCCGGCATGGCAAGAATACCTTGCCCGACAAAATGAAACCGTATACGGGATTTTCAACTTCGACGGTTACCAGATAGACCAACTGGGCAGCCGCGGGACATTGTACGATGCCCAAGGCAAAGAAGTAGACCTGCCCGCCGGTTATCTGTCGTTTATCCGCGCCATGAAACAAGCACATCCTGACAAGCGCCTGGTGATGAACGCCGTCAGTGAATACGGACAGGAACAGATTGCACAAGGGGAAGTAGACTTTTTCTACAATGAAGTATGGGGCGATGCCCCACGCCTCGCCGACCTTTCACGCATACTGGAAAACAACCGGCAACTGAACCGCGAACGAGCCACCGTCTTTGCCGCCTACATGAACTACAATGTGGCCGACGGAAAGGGATACTTCAACACACCCGGCGTACTGTTGACCGATGCCGTGATGTTTGCACTCGGAGCCTCACACCTGGAATTGGGCGAACACATGCTCTGTAAAGAGTATTTTCCCAACAACAACCTGCAAATGAAACCCGAACTGGAAACGGCAATGATTGCATACTACGACTTCCTCGTGGCCTACCAAAACCTATTGCGCGATGGTGGCGACTTCTGTCCGGTGGAAGTCAGTCCGGCAGAGGGAACAACAAAATACGCCGACTGGCCTCCGCAATACGGATGCGTCACGGCATTGGGAAAGGACCTGGGACAATCGCTCGTACTCCACCTGCTGAACACCTCGAATGCCGACAAACTGGACTGGCGCGATACAGACGGTACCCAGCCTGAACCCAAGTTACTGCAACAGGAAAGGCTGCACCTAAAGACCACACGACCAGTGCAACGCATCTGGATGGCTTCGCCCGACGACAACTACGGTATCCCCCGTACCCTAGACTTTGAGCAGGACGAATCGGGAGTGATTATCGAACTGCCAAGCCTAAAATACTGGAACATGGTTGTACTGGAATAGTAACTCCAACGGCAGATAGCGAACTGAATCCGGTTTCTCCTTTTCGCAAAGAAGAACTTCTTGAAAAACATTTTCTACAATACCAAAACACATTATGATTATGAAACGATTCTTACTGACATCAACTCTGCTTTGCGCCTTCTTCATAAGCAATGCAGAGAACATCTCTTCACCCGGCGGGACAGTCACACTTCATTTTGATACACCCAACGGGGTACCCACCTATGAGGTAAGCTACAAACAGCAAGCCGTCATCAAGCCCAGTAGCCTTGGATTGGAACTGACCGGCAACAACAATCTGCTGGACGGATTTGAAATCCTAAAGACTACCACATCTACTTTCGATGAAACCTGGCAACCGGTATGGGGTGAAGTAAAAGACATACGCAACCACTATAACGAAATGCTGGTAGAGATGAAACAAGCCTCGACCGACCGTTACATGAACATTCGTTTCCGGGTATACGACGAAGGGGTGGGCCTGCGTTATGAATTTCCCCGACAGAAAAACCTGAACTATTTTATTATTAAGGAAGAACGTACCCAATTTGCCATGACAGGCGACCATACAGCCTGGTGGATTCCCGGTGACTACGACACTCAGGAATATGACTATACCGAATGCAAACTTTCCGAAATACGTGGCCTTATGCAGAGCGCCATCACCAGCAATGCTTCGCAAACCCAATTCTCACCCACAGGCGTACAGACCGCCTTGCAACTTAAAACAGCCGATGGCCTCTACATCAACCTACACGAAGCTGCATTGATAGATTACTCATGCATGCATCTCGACCTGGACGACAAGAACTTTATCTTTACCTCTTGGCTGACTCCCGACGCACAAGGCAATAAAGGATACATGCAGACTCCCTGCCACACGCCGTGGCGCACCATCATGGTGAGCGACGACGCACGTCAGATATTGGCCTCGAAATTGATTCTGAACCTGAACGAGCCATGCAAACTGGAAGATACCTCGTGGATAAAGCCTGTAAAATATGTCGGCGTATGGTGGGAAATGATTACTGGCAAAAGTTCATGGTCGTATACCGGCGAACTGCCGTCAATAAAACTGGATGAAACGGACTATTCAAAGGTGAAGCCTCACGGAAACCATGCCGCCAATACGGCCAACGTGAAGCGCTACATTGACTTTGCTGCCGAACACGGCTTCGACCAAGTGCTGGTAGAAGGCTGGAACGTGGGTTGGGAAGACTGGTTCGGTAACAGCAAGGATTACGTATTTGACTTCGTAACCCCCTATCCCGATTTCGACATTGCAGAACTAAACCGCTACGCACAATCCAAAGGCGTACGCCTGATGATGCACCACGAAACGTCATCCTCCGTCCGCAACTACGAACGCCACATGGAAGAAGCCTACCAGTTAATGAACAAATACGGATACAATTCCGTGAAGAGCGGTTATGTAGGCAACATCATTCCGCGCGGTGAGCACCACTACGGTCAATGGATGGTAAACCATTACCTGCATGCCGTAAAACAGGCTGCCAAACATAAAATCATGGTCAATGCCCACGAGGCAGTTCGTCCCACAGGGCTTTGCCGTACTTATCCCAACCTTATTGGTAACGAGTCGGCACGAGGCACAGAATACGAATCGTTCGGCGGAAGCAAACCTTTCCACACCACCTTGTTGCCCTTCACACGATTGCAAGGAGGCCCGATGGACTATACGCCGGGTATCTTCGAGATGGACATCAACAAACTGAACCCCAACAACAACTCGCACGTCAACTCCACACTGGCACGCCAACTGGCTCTGTACGTCACCATGTACAGCCCGTTGCAAATGGCAGCCGATGTACCCGAACACTATGAACGCTTCATGGATGCCTTCCAGTTCATTAAAGACGTGGCAGTAGACTGGGACGACAGCAAATACCTTGAAGCCGAACCGGGACGCTACATCGTGGCTGCACGCAAAGCCAAAGGCACCAACAACTGGTTCATCGGATGTACCTCGGGCGAAGACGGCTATGCCTCCAATTTGAAACTCGACTTCCTGGATGCCGGCAAAAAATACGTGGCAACGGTCTATGAAGATGGCAAGAACGCCCACTACAAAACCAATCCACAGGCATACAACATCCGCAAAGGCATTGTGACAGCCAAAACTGTGCTGAAAATGAAAGCCGCTCCCGGAGGAGGTTATGCCATCAGCATCATCGAAGCAACAGACAAAGAAGCTTTGAAGGGTCTGAAAAAGCTATAACACGGTACATTCCATAAAGTTTCCAATCATAAACAGTCACGGGTGACAGGGAAAAGAAACCAGTCCATCTTCCTGTTACCCGTGACCGTTCATTTCCTCTCCTCCCTTTTTCCCCCCCCACCTGCACCAATTATCCAGACAGCGCATAGAAATCCCCCACAAGCAATTGCTTTTTTAAGAATAATAGTTAAATTTGAACTTTTCTAATAAACAGCAATAAAGATGGATACCTTACAGAAAGCCGCCAGACTGTTATACCTATGCATCTTCTTCTGCACAGGACAACTATTATGCGCCCAAAACGATGAAATAAATTCCCTGCTCCTGCAGCTAGACTATACACTAAAGGAACGTCCTGCCAATATAGCACAATACGAGCTGGAACTGAAGGAAATGAACCACACTTACGAGCAACTGCCAACCGACGACGCACGCTTTGATTTCTTAGGAAAACTGCTGGATAAGTACCGTACATTCAATGTGGACTCCTCGCTTGCAGTAGCCCAGCGCAGATACCACATAGCCTTACGCCTGAATAATAAAGAGCACATCAACAATGCACGAATGAACATGGCCGAAGTACTGGGAACAGCCGGCATGTATAAAGAAGCCATCGACCTGATGCAACCCATACACACAGACTCACTGCCACAATACCTGCACTCCTACTATTATCACATTTACCGCACCATATATGGTCTCATGGCCGATTATGCCGTCACCGAACAAGAAAAGGAACACTACACGACACTGACCAACAGTTATCGAGACTCGCTGGTACAAAGCCACACCCAGGGAAGTCCTGAATATGTACTCGTCATGAGCGATTGCTATAACATACGTGGTGAATATGATAAAGCAATCCAATCGCTCAGCCAATACCTTAAGAAATACCAAAACAACACACGCTATACCGCATTCTTTGCTTATACCTTATCCGAATCGTACAGACTGATGGGAGACCTGGAAAACAATAAAAAATACCTCATCATCTCGGCCATTGCCGATATGCAACTGCCGGTACGCGAATACGTGTCCCTCCGCAAACTCTCCATACTGCTTTTCCACGAGGGACAGGTGGAACGTGCTTACGATTACCTGAAGTTATGTATGGACGATGCCGTTGCCTGCAATGCCCGCCTCCGCATTCTCGAGATATTGGAAATTTTCCCGATTGTAAACGACGCCTACCAGCAGAAACTGAACAAGCAACAAGTCAAAATGAAATGGGCACTGGTGTTCATCAGTTTACTGTCTTTCTTTTTACTGGCAGCCATGTTCTATGTTTACAAACAGATGAAACGGATTGCCGCCGCGCGAAAAGAGGTTATAGATGCCAACAATCAACTAAAAGAATTGAACGAGCAGCTATGCAACTCTAACGACAAGCTAAAGGAAGCCAACCATAACCTGGCCGAAAGTTCATATTTAAAAGAAGAATACATAGGGCGCTACATGGATCTGTGCTCCATCTACCTCGACAAGATGGACAATTACCGCCGGCAGTTGGGGAAAATAGCGTCCAAGGGCAATGTTGAGGAGCTTTATACCCAGATAAAATCATCCAAGTTCATTGAACAGGAACTGAAAGAATTCTATGCCAATTTCGACAGCACATTCCTGCACCTGTTCCCTTCCTTCATTGAAGATATCAATTCACTGCTGTTGCCCGAAGAACAGATACAGCCCGGCCCGCACGAACAGCTAAATACCGAACTGCGTATTTTAGCCCTTATCCGACTCGGGATTACCGATAGCGTAAAAATAGCACATTTCCTGCGCTATTCAATCACCACCATTTACAATTACCGAACCAAAATGCGAAACAAGGCATCCGGCGACCGCAACCTGCTGGAACGGCAAGTCATGAAAATAGGCTCGTTGCGGATGTATGAAGCCTGACGGCATAAGAATACTTGAATCAATACACAAAAAGCGGTGTAATAACCGCCCTCTGTGTAGCCCCGAGGGGAATCGAACCCCTATCTAAAGTTTAGGAAACTTCTATTCTATCCGTTGAACTACAAGGCCTTTAACATAAAAGTTGCTGCAAAGATGCAACAACCGGTGGCAAAGATAATGCTTTCTGGCGATTTTCCGAAAAAAAGTTTTGTTAATCCGATTAACTTTACGACATTTGCGCACTGCGTTCAAAGCATAATACCCAAATTAATCTAAGAAAATCGTAAGTTATGGCAAATGACATGATGGTCAAAGAGCTGGAAGAAGTGGTAGTACGCTTCTCCGGTGATTCCGGCGACGGTATGCAGCTCGCCGGCAACATCTTTTCAACAGTTTCGGCTACCGTGGGGAACGACATCAGTACCTTCCCCGACTATCCGGCAGATATCCGCGCCCCGCAAGGCTCGTTGACGGGAGTTTCCGGTTTTCAGGTACATATCGGTGCACAAAAGGTATATACGCCGGGCGACAAATGCGATGTACTCGTGGCCATGAATGCCGCCGCACTGAAAACACAATACAAGTTTGCCAAACCCAACGGCTGTATCATCATTGACACCGACGCTTTCCAGAAGTCGGATTTGGAAAAAGCAGCCTTCAAAACGGACAACCCCATCGAAGAACTGGGCATCAAGCAGGAAGTCATTGCCGCCTCCATCACCACAATGGTAAAAGACTGCCTGGCAAATACCGGCATGGACAACAAGTCCATCCTGAAATGCCGCAACATGTTCGCCGTGGGACTGGTATGCTGGCTCTTCGACCGCGACCTCAAAATAGCCGAAGACTTTATCCGCGAGAAGTTTGGCAAGAAACCCGAAGTGGCCGAAGCCAACATCAAGGTTATCCATGCCGGATGGGACTACGGACACAACACCCACGCCTCCATTGCACACGCCACCTGCCGCATTGAAAGCAAGGTGAAAGTGCCCGGGCGCTACATGGACATTACCGGAAACAAGGCTACGGCCTATGGTTTCATCGCCGCTGCCGAAAAGGCCGGACTGAAACTGTTCCTCGGCTCCTACCCCATTACCCCGGCCACTGACGTGCTGCACGAACTGTCCAAGCACAAGTCACTGGGCGTGATGACCGTACAGTGCGAAGACGAAATCTCGGGTTGTGCCACCGCCATCGGTGCCTCGTTTGCCGGTGCACTGGCTGTTACCTCTACTTCGGGTCCGGGTGTCTGCCTCAAGTCCGAAGCCATGAACCTGGCCGTCATTACCGAGCTGCCGCTCGTGGTACTCGACGTTCAGCGCGGCGGCCCCTCTACCGGCCTGCCCACCAAGTCGGAACAGACCGACCTGTTGCAAGCCCTCTTCGGACGTAACGGCGAAAGCCCCATGCCGGTTATTGCCGCCACATCGCCCACCAACTGCTTCGACGCCGCCTACATGGCCAGTAAGATTGCCCTGGAACACATGACTCCCGTAGTGCTGCTCACCGACGGCTACGTGGCCAACGGCTCGGGTGCATGGAAGTTGCCGAGGCTGGCCGAATATCCGGCCATCAACCCGCCCTATGCTCCGGCCGAAATGAAAGACATTTACTCGCCCTACCGCCGTAACCTCGAAACAGGCGTACGCTACTGGGCCATCCCCGGACAGGAAGGCTACATGCACATCCTGGGCGGGCTGGAGAAGGACAGCTGGACAGGCGCCATCTCTACCGACCCCGAAAACCACAACCTGATGTGCCACCTGCGTGCCGAAAAGGTTGCCAAGATTCCCGTACCCGATGTGAAAGTGCAAGGCTGTGCCGACGATGCCGACCTGCTCATTGTGGGCTTCGGTGGAACTTACGGGCACCTCTACTCGGCCATGGACGAGATGATAAAAGAAGGCAAGAAAGTGGCGCTGGCCCACTTCAGCTTCCTGAACCCGCTACCCAAAAACACTGCCGAAGTGCTGAAGCGCTACAAGAAGGTGGTAGTGGCCGAACAGAACCTCGGCCAGTTTGCCGCCTACCTGCGTATGAAAGTGGATAACTTCACGCCCTACCAGTTCAACGAAGTGAAGGGACAACCCTTCGTAGTGGCCGAGCTGGTAAAGGCTTTCAACGAAATCATCAACAACTAAAAATCGAGGAGGACACACATTATGAACGAATATACAGCAAAAGACTTCAAAAAAGGACAACCCCGCTGGTGTCCGGGTTGCGGCGACCACTTCTTCCTGGCATCCCTGCACAAGGCAATGGCCGAAATCGGTGTAGCACCGTGGGAAACAGCCGTCATCTCCGGTATCGGCTGTTCAAGCCGTCTGCCTTATTATATGAACACCTATGCCATGCAGACCATACACGGCCGTGCGGCCGCCATATCGACCGGTGCCAAGGTTGCCAATCCCAACCTGACCATCTGGCAAATCTCGGGCGACGGTGACGGACTGGCCATCGGCGGAAACCACTTCATCCACGCCGTGCGCCGCAACATCGACCTGAACATGATTCTGCTGAACAACCGCATCTACGGCCTCACCAAAGGACAGTACTCGCCCACCTCGCCGCGTGGCTTCGTGAGCAAATCGTCGCCCTACGGTACCGTGGAAGACCCCTTCCACCCGGCCGAATTGTGCTTTGGCGCACGCGGACGCTTCTTTGCCCGCGCCGTGGCCACCGATGCTGCCGGTACGGTAGATATTCTGAAGGCCGCCTACAACCACAAGGGTGCCGCCGTGTGCGAGATTCTGCAAAACTGCGTCATCTTCAACAACGGTACGCACGACTCCGTATATAACAAGGAAGGCCGCGCCAAGAACGCCATCTACCTGGAGCACGGCAAACCCATGCTCTTCGGCGAGAACAAGGAGTTCGGACTCGTGCAGGAAGGCTTCGGCCTGAAGGTTGTGAAGCTGGGCGAGAACGGCATTACCGAAAAGGATATCCTGGTGCACGACGCCCATTGCATGGACAATACCCTGCAACTGAAGCTGGCGCTGATGGAAG
>Ga0192244_10550_pt1 | contig 14205 bp, 11 predicted proteins | sample Koala_Koa27_L3_FD_131234 | JGI IMG/M metagenome (GOLD analysis project Ga0192244, IMG submission 131234) | Enriched cells from koala feces incubated with labeled cellulose particles, San Francisco Zoo, California, United States - Koala_Koa2-7_L3 ... | reverse complement strand
AAAATAAAAAAATGTCTACATATAGTGAGTTTAAATTAATAGCTAAATCACTAAGAGATGATAAAGATGACAGAGATTCTGATAATTGTTTATTTATAAATGAAATTACTGATTCTTATGATTTTGATCCGTTTTATAGGATATCAAATTTTCGTAAATATCAGTTATTAATAGAGGATTTTCCCAATATAGAAAAAGTGTTGTTACAACTTGGTATTGATACTCCCAAGGAATTTGTAGAAAAGGTAAAGAGCATAGACGAAATAAGCAGTGAAGATGATTGGAAAATTGTAAATATGCTCGTTGATTTTTTTGAGGAAAATGGCGATAAACAAAAAAGTTACTTTACAGCATTCTCGACATATTATTTTCTAAAAAAGCAATGTTTAATCCTATTGGATTATATAGATAAAGATAAATTCCTTTTTGCATCTAAATTAGCGAAACACATAGGAGATCATTATTTTGACCTTTATAAAGAAAGAATGATAATTTATGGAGATATACTAACAAATTTGCCTGATTATTTTGCAAATCATTATGCAGCCATAACGCGGATTTTTAAAAAAGAATACTCCTACATGTTCAATAAATACAAATTTAGAAATTGGCGAGATTGTTTTGAGAATTATGAGCTTTATGGACAAGATGATTTACATAAATTTTCGGCATTTATTTTAGATTGGATATTTATTCTCTATTTTGTTCTCTATCATGTCCCTATATTTGTTTATTTGGGTTTTTGGCTGTTAGATTCAGAAGCGATACCGCTTAATTTGAAATTGTCACTAAGAGAATCCTTTAAAAAAAGGATTATGCACCATTGATTCAATATGAATATAATTGATATTTAAGTAAATCAGATAAGAAGGAAAATTTATTTGATGGAGTTTTCTATTCTGGCAATTTAGGTAATATTGATACTTTTGGAATTACAGATTATGATTTATCTAAATGGGAACATTTAGTGCGTTTAGTAGAAGAAAGTAATACGAAACATGAATTACCCCAGACACAGACAAGTTGTTCATTATATCAGAAATGTAACGACATTTTCTTTTTAATAGATAGCGAATTGTATCCATTTTATGTACTTTTTGAGCAAAATTCTTTATCGGAAAAAGGGCATGTTTTTAGAAAGATTTATTTATCACCTTTAATCTCCTATGCTGCTACAATAAATGATGATTATTCTTTGTATGGCTTTGCTTATCTTATCTTTAAATCTCAATTTCTTAATTGGAAAGGATTGAAATTTGATCAAAGGTTTGTTGCAAAAATTAAATCTATTTTTGCTATTAATTGTCAAAATAAAGTGAGGTATCCAGAAAGCAAGGCTCAGTGTAAAGCATGGAGAATATTAGCTAAATCACAATTTATACCTATGGAATTATTAGCTAAGGAGGAGATAGAACTACTAAATTTTAAATTTCGAGAAAAGAGACTGAAGTAATAATTCTTCTTTCATTCTCCTTTCATTCTTCTTTCATTCTTCTTTTTTACTCCTTTCGATATTTAAGTATCTGTCCTACTTGTGGTTATCTCAATTCATAAATTGAGATTCCATTCCATATTCTTTATATCATAACAATAATTTTTATAAATAGTAGAACTTTGCATCCGTTATTTAAAGACGAATTTATATAAATTATTAATTATGATTTTAACTGAAAAAACAAACGAGTGGCTATTATTTGATAAAATAATAATCACAAAAAGTGGAGAACAAGATGAATTATGCTGGAGAGTGAAAACTTTAACGGATGAAATAATAAATGAAAATCAGCTTTCCACAACAGATAATCTGCTTTTATTTTTTATGACTTTTGGCAATAAAGAACTAGTTAGTATATTACTGGCATCAACAATTGCGTTTGAAAGATGGATAGTTGATTTTTTTTAGACAAAATGACTTTAATGCGTTTTGTGTTGTTTTAATCAGTATGTGCTTTCTAGGATTTTTCCGTGTGAGTGATTGTAAAATAATGTTTAATATTAAGAATGATAAATGTTATGGAAACTGTAAGTGAAGTAGATTTCCTGCAAGAAGGAAAACAGTGTGAACTGAAGAAAGGTCAGATCTATGCTATCCCAGCCCTGCTTAAAGCAAAATATTCTTTTGGAAGAATCAAGATAAACCGTGATATTGACAAAAGACAGGTTAGTAAGAAGATAGCTTCTATCAAACAGTGTGGAGGTATTATAACCCCGTTCTTGGTTGTCCCGGCTTCTGTCTGCATTGAGAATAATATAGAGATTGAAGATGATAAAGGCAGTACGATAGCGAAGGATACTCCGGATTTGGATAAAATTCTCATCGTCATAGACGGGCAGCATAGGAAAACAGCACTTGAGATGTTGAATGAGAAAAGGAGGAAAAACGGTGAGTCTGAATACGATGGCTATTGCTATCTGCCTTTGATTGACGGTTGTGATGTGGTAACCTTACTCCGGGAGGCCAATATAGCGACTTCACCCTGGGGAGGTCTGGACTGGGTAACCCAACTTCTTTCACTTGCAAAGGACAGGGGTATTCCCACAGATAAGCTGGAGTGGGTGAAGGAAAAAGCAAAATATGGCTCTGATTCTGCTGCCTGGTCATGGGTGAATAATGGAAAGACTAATTCCAAGGCCACCTGCATTAAGGCATCCCAGAAGGAGGATAAGCTGAAAGAACTGGCCGATATCACCTCTTTTGATGATGACAAGAAACTCTATGAGGCCGCAGGGAAGGCATTCACCGGAAGTTTTTCTAAAGTTTTGGGTTGGAAAGTTCTTCCTGAGTGGGTTTACAAGAAGCTGGACTATCTATTGAAGAAGGACATGAAACGGAGTGAAGCTGTCAAAGTGCTGGAGACATTCTTGAAGAATATTGCCACCAGTGATGTCCAGGAACTTGCAGGAATGAAGAAAAACCAGACCCAAAGTAAGGACAGTCAGATTACCATAAAACTAGACAAACTGTTTGCTGCTTATGAAAAGGACTTATAAACAATGGCTTGCGGAAGATTATCAGTCCTGTCTTCCTGTGAATCCCAGAGTGGACATGATGATGGTAGGCTCTTATCGTTGCAATCTTAAGGTCCATGCAGGCGAAGTGATGTTGATAGCCGTATCAGCCGAGGATTTTCTTAAGAAAGGCTACAAGGCTACTGATCTTAATGGGAACTCCGTTACACTCCTGGATTCGGATTTACCTAAGAAACTCGTTCTTGTTGGGGATTTGAATCTGTACCTTGCACTTCAACAGGATCAACTTCTGGATAACCCCTGTGTGATGGTGGAAGTGTTGAAGGATTTACCGAGAGGCAAGAAATGGAATTTTAATTGATATATATATTTAATAATTAATTAGAACAATGAAAGATCCCTTTGAACCCCAAAACAATTCTTACTATAATTCATGTAAGAATGAAATGAAAAAGTTAATGAATAATAGGAAACTGTGTAATGCAGAAGCTATTATCGAGTATTTAAAAACGAAAAAGGCTTACTACCGATGGGACTTGTTCTGTTGGCTTTGGCGGAATTATTCATTCTCAAACAAGGAACAATGCCGTTTATTTAAATTTTCCTGGATCCACAGTGCTCCGGATGTAAGGGCTGTTGAGGTATTGGCATATCTTGATGCTTCCTTATTAATGGACAAGTCGGAGCTAAAGTTTTTAAATGGCCTGCCTGATACAATTAAAGTGTATAAGGTCGTTTCATCGGATTGTATGGTAATGGAGGATGAAGATGAATGGGAGCCGGGTTTTGACTGGAAATGGTCTATGGATTTGGAAAAAATGGCTTATATCGCCCGTTGTATGAAGGAGAATTATATTGTTATTTCAACTACAATCCCCAAGACTGATGTCCTCGCATTTTTTCAAGGAGTAAACTTCTCTTATGAACTGATAGCAAAAGCCAATGCTGGTAGATTTGAGGAATATACTATTGAAATAATCGATGCTGATGCCTATCTTCAGCGACACCCCTATTATCATGATAGCATAACGGAAGAGAGCACTTACCGCTCTACCGGATTCTAACAGTTTTGAGTGAGGCCTGGTACCACCTCACTTATCTCCACTTGTAATTTATATAAAAATTTTATGGCAGGAAAAAACAGAAACTTCCTGTCAAGCCCCCTCTGTGTCTTAAAGATTCAGGTTGTGAGGTGTTTTTGTCAAAACTTTCAAAAAATTAAGTATGAGTATATTAAAAATTGAATTTAAAAATAAGAAAGAAGTAATAGGTAGAACTTTCAAGAAGTTCCCTAAAGAGTATTAAAGGCAGATGAAACGGTCTATAGCCTTGAGGTTCAGTCTGGTATCCTAACTCGTGTCGTCAAGATTGAAGAGTTTGAAAGCCAGTATCAGTATCTTTATTTCGTAACCAAGAAATCATCGATATTGCCAAAAGATAAGGAGATCTTCGGGTTGTTTCTTGCCTTTGAGGGTGACGACTATTTTGATGAGTATGAGATTTATGTGTTTGACAGGGAATATGAGAGAGTGGGCCATATATACTTCAATATGGAAGGAATTTGCTGGTACCTGCTGCGTGATGATGCTGATGATGATGAAGACTATATTATTGATGAACAGGTATTTGATGAAGTCATTGCAGGATATTCTGGTTTTGATCCAGGAGTTGAATTCTACCCGTTTTTTGAAGTGGAGGAACTGGTATGGTAGATTCAATCATGGATGTAGGCAATAATTAAATTCAGGGTAAGGGGATTGGTGTTTATGCATAACCAGTCCCACAGGGGTGGAATAAAAAATCTCCAGAAAATTCAAAAACCTTTAAAAAGGATATAATTCCCTATATAAAATATTCCATCTTTCCTTCGGTTATGTAATGCCTATTCCCCTAACCCTTCTTTACACAAAGAATAATCATTATGAAAAAAATATCGATAAAGGTTCCGTCAGGCATTAAGTATTTGTCTGATTGGAAAGATTTTTATGGTACTCTTCCCTGCTGTAGCCATTATATCCTGAACAAGAAAGTATGTGGTTGTGGCGCTACCGAACTGTACCTGGGTTTGGATAAGAAATGTATATTAGCCAGTCCAAGAAAGAACCTGCTCTACAATAAATATAGCCAGCATCTTTCGGACAACTACCATCTTTTCAGGTATAACGGCGATAAGGAAAAGTATTTTGCCAACGGTTCCATAAGCTCAAGTGAAACGATAACCTATAAGGACAATCTGAGAGGCTATATAAAGAATGGCGGTACTAAGATCCTGACCACTTACGATTCCCTGAGACATATCTTTGAGATGCTGAAAGAACAGGGTTGTGATATGGATGAGTGGTATGTTGTGGTGGATGAATTTCAGGTTATGTTCTATGACTGCCATTTCAAGTCAACTACGGAATATGAATTTTATAAGCTCTTGCAGGATTTCCCCCATGTAGTATTCCTGTCAGCCACACCGTTCCTGGAAAAATATCTGGACCAGCTTGATTTCTTTAAGACGATGACTGTGTATGAACTTGAGTGGTCTGAGACTATGATAGAGAAGCCGGAAGTAAAGATAATCAAGACCTCCCAATCCATAACAAAGCTCTGTGAAAGTATCATTGAGAAATATAGAAATGGTAAAGGAGAAACCACTCTTTTTAACGGTGAAGAATGTAGGTCTAAAGAAACGGTTCTATATATCAACAGCGTAAAGGATATAGTAAAGGTTATTAAGGCCCACAACATAAAGCCGGAAGAGGTGAATATAATCTGCTCCTCCACCCCTGAGAATCTAGGAAAACTGAAAGAACTTTCTAAAACTATGGATATGGAGTACAAGATAGGGGATATTCCAGAGAAAGGCGATCCCCATAAGATGTTTACTTTCTGTACCTCTACCGTATATGTTGGAGCTGACTTTTATTCTACCAATGCCTACTCTTATATCTTCGCTAATCCCAAAGTTGAAAGTCTTACCATAGATGTTTCAGTGGATATTCAGCAGATTATAGGCAGACAGAGACTTGATTCCAATCCATTCAAGAACAAGGCTACACTATACTTCAATACAAAAGCATCCGATATGACTGAAGAAGCTTTGTATGAAAGTATAAGGCTGAAAAACGAAAAGACAAATAGACAGATGGAAAACTTTAATTCAGCCCCACACAAGGATGATTTTATAGAAGGATTAAACAAAAAGCCGAATCACAAGGAAAACTACTGCTGCATCAGTAAAGATGAAAAGGGTAATCAGGTTATAGAAAAGAATCCGTTACTGGAGCTCGCAGACAGAAGGGCGTGGGAGATTACAAACAAGATATACAATAGCGATTTCTCCATGTTTACCGCCTTGAGTGTGAATATGAAAGTTACAAAAGATACAGACAGTGATGATTCTGAGGTTAAAGCTTTGTTTCAGAAGTGGAATGAGATGAAAAGCTTTAAGGATCGGGCTTTTTTCTATTGTGAAGCCTGTAAAGATATACCTGAAGTCCTGGATAAATGTTCTTTCATACCGACTAAATATAAGGAATACTACGAAGCCCTTGGTGAAGAAGGTATGGAAGAACTGGATTGGAGGGAAGATTATATAAAGAAAGCCATTGATCCTATTCCATTTGAGCAAAGACCTCATCACAAAATAATAGAAAAACTTAAAGGAAATCTTCAGGCAGGAAAGTTCTATGTAAAGTCTGAGATTAAAGAACTACTATGTACTATCTTTAAAGAGCTTGGACTGAAAGGCAAGCCAAGTGCATCCGATATATCCTTTTATCTTGATTGTGAAGAGAAATCCAGGAGGGTGAATGGCAAAAAGGTTGTAGGGTATCAGATTATTTCATACCATAAAAAGAGGGTGAGTCTGTTCAGGAGGATAAGTGATGTCAAGAATCCGGTAGAATACAACCTCGATGATGTGCTAAAGATAATAAAGAAGGGGGATCCGTTCGACCTGAAGAAGAAGGTTCAGAATGTCAGGAATGCTAAGGATAAGGATGAAAAGGACAGGATGAAGTCAAAACTTCCGGCAGTAACATGGAACGGTACATTCAAGAGTAAAAACATGAATAACCTTCAGACTTATTCATCCTATACCGCCCTTGATTTTGACCATATACCAGCGGATGACATGCAGGCGTTCATAGACAAGCTAAAACAATCTCCCCATGTTTATGCCGGTTTCAAAACTTCGAGCGGTGAAGGTTATAAGGCTATTATCCTCCATGACAATCTTGAACCTCTCTATCATAATGACCTCTATGAACAATTACTGAAACATTATGACTGTGAGGTAAAGGATACATTAACGAGGGATCTGGCTAGAGGGAATTATCTTTCTTATGATCCAGACCTATGGATAAACCCTGATGCTGAACCTTTCCATTTTGTTCCTTCCACCCCTGCGCCCAAAGAAGAGGGCAAGATAAGAACGGAAACTGTAATAAAGACTGAGACGGGTGAGGAAATTCTTGTCCAGGATGATGATGAAGCTTCAGACTTTCTTCTAAAGCTGAGAAAGCAGATAATAGCAGATGAGGCCATTATAAAGTTTCTAAAGGGTATATGGACTGGTAAATCATTAGAGAAAGGAAGGAACAATACCGCCATGTCTTATGCCGGTGTACTCTGTAAGGCTGGTATAGAGAAGAGTAAGGCAAAAGCTGTCATAGAAGAACTTATACCGGACTTCTATATTAATGAGATTGTAGACTATGCTTACTCTCACAATATATACGGCTGTGAAAGAAGGAGATATATAAGTAAAAAGAAGAAGTAATATGAACAGATATTGTTTTAATAACATTCTGGGCCATATAAAGATGAACCCGAAACTTTATGATTGTAATTTTAAGGAGTATTATATTGCCTGCCATGAGATATGTAAAGTTGCTCAAAATATAGGATATCCCTTTGTATCATTGGACGGGAATATGTATCTGTATACAGGTACCCATCTGGAAAGCGTGGATGGACATGAGTTGATGGTATTCCTGAAAGAAGCCTATAGAAGGTTGTCGGGGAATGATGTATTGAGCGGTAAGAAAGAACTTGTAAACGGCTTGTCTTCCCAGTTCCCATATACAGTCATGGGGCTTAATATACAGCAGGCAGATGAGAAAATTAATTTCAGGAACGGAACATTGGATCTGAAGTCAGGCATACTCTATAAACATAATTGGGCGGATTACTTCAGATATGTATTGCCTTACGATTATGATAAAAATGCCACATGTCCTCTGTTCACGAAGTATCTGAACGAGGTGATGCCGGAGAAAGAAGCCCGGGATGTATTGGCTGAATATGTAGGTTGGTTGTTTGTGCCAGGATTGAAGCTGGAGAAGGTACTGTTCCTCTATGGCTCGGGATGTAATGGAAAGTCTGTTTTTATAGACATTGTCGAAGCACTGTTAGGTAAGGAAAACATATCCCATGAATCTTTATCGGACTTGTGTGGTGAATATGGAGCCAATAGCAGGGCAAATCTGGCTGGAAAAATTCTGAATACATGTTCCGATGTTGCTCCCAATGCTTTCTCGGGAGATCTTTTCAAAAGGATAGCTAGCCAGGAACCGATCAGTGCAAAGATTCTCTATAAAGACGTTACAACGCTGACGGATTATGCTAAGATGATATTCTGCCTGAATGAACTTCCAAGGACTAATGATATATCCAATGGCTTTTACCGGAGATTCTTGATAGCCCCATTCAATGTCCAGATTCCAAAGAGCAAAATCAACCCTAATCTGGCAAAGGATATTATCTCCCATGAACTCCCCGGTATTATGAACTGGGTTCTGGAAGGCAGGGAAAGGATGACTAGGAATGGAAAGTTTACAGACTCTCCGGTGATGAACAAAACACTGGAGGAATACAAGATGATGGGGCAGAAGAAGAAAAAGATAAACTTGATACTTCCGTCATTCTGTAACTAATGATAAAAAGGTGCTGATGATGAAGTTTATTTTCTAATGTTATGCAGAAACTTTAATCTCAGCATTGCTCATACGGTTGGGTTTGTTATGATGCTTGATCTTCTTATCCTCAATCGTATATTTTTCTGCTGCAATGTAAATTTTTTGCAAAAATCATCGGCCATACAATAAATCTCTGTAACTTTAGACTCTGGGAATATAGTGGTTATTGCTTAAATGTTATAATCTGACATTATAATATATAATACTGTTGTCACTATGTTTCGATATCCTTACAGATTTTTATTTTTATATTCATGTTATGTGCTATTTCAATAATAGAGTTATATGAAGTATAGATTTAAAAGAGTTCTTAGTTGTGCATATTGGAAGAAGGTTTACTAATGTGGGTAAATATTTAATATTAAGCTATGTATCGTCGTCGTTATATTAGATTATTTGTAAGTTCTACTTTCATAGACATGAAATTAGAGAGGGATTTGCTACAAAAAGAGATATTTCCTGAAATAAAGAAATATTGTTGTGGATATGGCTGGGAGTTTGAAGGCATTGATCTGCGTTGGGGAATAAGTAGAGAAGCTGGATATAATCAGCGCACTATGCAGATATGTCTGAACGAGCTGCATCGTTGTCAGACAATTTCACCAAAACCTAATTTTCTTGTTTTGATAGGGGACAGATATGGCTGGATCCCACTACCAGAGTATATTAATCCTCAAGAAATGGATGAGCTTGAGAGTATTGCAACAGAAGAAGAAGTCAATATATTACATAAATGGTACATATTAGATGATAATTATCTTCCTTCTGGATTGTATATACTTAAACCAAGGGAAGTAGAAGATAATATCAACTACTTTGACGATGAAGTATACAACAGAAATGTATATTACCCTCTCAGAACTCTTTTTGAACATTATGCAGAAATCTGTCAAAATAATGATTTGCGAATTAGATTCAATTCGTCGGCTACAGAACAGGAAATCTTTGATGGAGCACTGAAATGTAATGATAGTGATCATGTAATGATTTTTGAAAGAATATTGACTGATGTTTCATCAGTGGAGGCGCATAGAATATTTCTTGAGGATAATAATCGAGAAAAACTGAGATATCTGAAGAATAGTCTTTTTAGAAAGACAAAAAAAAAGGTTACAATAAGGACCAGATATGACAATTATGGCAGCAAGGAGTACATTGATTCTTTTTGTGTACAGTTAAAAAAAAATGATTGTTGATATAGTTGAGAATGAAATAAAGAATTATATTGAACAATCACCTTTGGAACTGGATAAGGAACTTGTCTGGACTAAAGTTAAAGAATTGGTAAAACATGATGTTTCATCGGGCAGTTGTTTAAAAATAGAAAACAGCAATGATAACAAATACTATTCACTAATTGATATAATAAAATATAAAACTATATTAGCCCATAATGAGATTTGTTATAATGCTGTAACCAGAATGAATATGATTATCTGCCAAGGATGTGCGGGATCTGGTAAAAGCAACCTATTGGCAAAAACGGCACTGGCTTTAAGGCAATCCGATAATGATGTTATAATAAGAATTGTAGAATATAATGAGAGGTTAAGCTCAGGTCTACTACTACTACAGTCAATATGGGAGGAAATGAACGAGTTGTATCCGACCGGAAAAGATTTTTCTGAGGAAAATATACGTGATATGATAGTAACTTTAGATCCCACACGTCCACTTTATATAATAATAGATGGGCTTGACAGATATCATATAAATGACCCAATTTATAATTACGGATGGTTACCTCCAAACTGGCCACATTCTATATTTGTAGTATGCTCTGTAACGTCTGAAAATTATATTGCCATGAATAACTGTATCCGTTTACACATAAAGGATAACCTTAGTCCGGAGGAGGCTGTGGCTTTGGTTGTGAATGAATTGAGACTTTGTGATAGAAAACTCACCGACGTGCAGTATAATGGGTTATTGGAGTATCTCAATTCATGCAACAGAAAGGCTCTTTCTTTTAGTAATATGATACTATTGGCTAATGTGTTAAAGAAATGTGACTCGGCTACTTTACTCCAGTTTGGAGATGGGAAAAATTTTGCTCAAGATTATATAACGGATCTGTCTGATCCGAAAAATCATGGGGATATGTGTGTTGTCATGCTTTTGGTTTTGTCGTGTTTACGTCAAGGTATGTCAGTTGATGAATTTTGCAGTTTTGTTCCACAAATGAAAAAGTTTTGGGATTATTACATTAAGAATGAATTCGTAAATAAAACAGAATTGCCAACTTTGCCTACATCAGTATGTATTAGGATATTAAACGATATAGAATCCATAATAGATTATCAATATATATCAAATAAATATTTGTTTTCATTAAAAAACACAGTATTAGTAGAGTATATACAAAATTATAAAGATGAAGTAAACGATATAAAGGAACTGTTAATTTATTATTTCATGAATATGCTATATGGGAAAAGAGAATATGGTAATGTGGCTCATGCCTTGAACGAGGTTTCGTTTATGTTAAGCAATTATGATGATCCGGAATTAATTGAGTCTTTTTTTGCAGTTTGTATATTATAACACTAAAATACATGTACAATGTTGCAGATTTAATACGTAATGATTATAGTAGACTACTATCTAAACCTATAGGAAATGAACTTAGAAAGAATATACATGAGTTGTTATGTTTTGATAATATGGTAAGCAATTACATTGCTAATATGATACATGGCAAACAACTTTCCAGAGATATGACCCTTAATGTTATAGTTGATTTAGCATCAGGATATGCTCCTGGTACTCTTATAAGAAAACAACTTGATGAGTATTTCACGGCATTTAAAGACTATAATAATTTTACCCCTTATATGTATAATACTATGGGGTATAAAGGTTTTGAAAAGCAACTTATAAGAAGTTTACCATGTAAATTTAATAAAACTTCACAATTGTTATACCCATATGTTCTCTGGAAAAATAGAAATGTTGAAAATGTAATCTATATATATAATTTGGAGACATTTACAAGAATAAGTATTTCATTTCAAGAATATAAAAATTTAATAGTCAGAATATTGGATGGTGAAGTATTTCTGATTGGAAACAGGAGTTTCTCTTACATGAATTTTGATCTTGAATTTTTGGGGTATTCACGTATAGAGTTGACTTCGCATGGATATAAAACCAAGTATAAATCAGGGAATAAGATTGGATTTGTTCTTGATGCGGTGGTCTGTAAAAGGGGGGATAATAAATATAGGTTTGCATTTCTTGAAGAGAAAAATTTTGTAGAAATTGTTGATTTTGATGAATCATCAGACAAGTCATCAAGCAAGAAAATTGTTGATATTAGTAGAATAAAATTCAAAGAGTACTATAAGATAGAACTGGTAGGCTTCATCTGTAGAGGAAGTAAACTAGTTATAAAATTTCTAAGAAATGATGATACAACAGATGGGAGACGAAAATTTAAATCTATAGTTGGTATTTATGATTCTGAAACATTTACTTTAGTTGATTCGGAAAGTTATGATGTAAGTTATATAAATATATGTCCAGTGGCTATAGGTGGGAATACAGTGGCATTTGGAGTAGGTCATAGTGTAGTATGGTATGATTACTGTGATAATATAATGGTAAGAAATAGTAAAGTTACATCTCAGGCGCTAAAACATGCTCCTGTATATTTCCTTTCTGTTTCGAACGATGGAAAAAAATACTTTCAATGTGTGGAGATAATAGATTAAACAGTATAGACGTAAAGAGGAAAGATATAAGATGTTTGGTTAAATTTCCTAATTCAACACCTGCAATTATAGGTCACGAGAATAGGTTTTTAGCTAATCTTTCAGGTTATATCAATAATGAAACTGAATGCAGATTTGACAAATTACTTCTTTTGGATAATTATGACAATTTCTTAGATTCTTTTCCCCCTGCAATATTTAGTATATCTGCAGATACTGAGGGGAAACATATTATTGTAAGTTCCGGCTATTTACTGAGATTTGGAAATCAGGGTATTACTAGATACGATTACAGTAACGGAAATATTAAACACTATGAGGAAAACGACGGAAGTTTCCAGTTATATGCAAGAGCTACTGCTGTATCTCCAGACAATAATTTCTATACCTACTCGCGGGGAAATTTCATAGTGTATAAAGACTTTTGTAATAAACATAGAAAAATATTTAAATTTGAGCCTTATCAGCAAATTAGTAGTGAGCATATTGTGAATATGAAGTTTACACCTGATGGAAAATCATTACTTGCATACATGGGAGCGGATAATGAAATGATTAAACCGGAAAGATATTATGGAATGCTTTTTCGTATAAATGGTAACGAAACTGGACCGATAAAAGAATATATCCACAGTGGTAAATTTAATGAATATTGGATGAATCCTGACAAAATTGATTTTTCACCAGATGGACGATATGCTATAATAACAGATAATATAGGATATCAATGTGTTGATTTATGTACAGGCAAAACATTATCTGGTGATAGCCGTTGGAATGCAGACTCATCGAGCATACAAAAATATACGGGTTGGCTACCTGATGGCTTTATAATGAGATATCAGAGGCGTACAAAAGTGCCCAGAGTAGGTGAACTATTTTCAATATCCCCGTCTGGAGGAGTTGCATTAGTTGAATATGAAGAAGACATTCCTTGTATCTTTTGGGGATACAAGGGGAAAATAAACTACAAAATAAAGTTAACTCGAGATAATATATACAATATATCATGGTGCTTTGATGGCTTGCATTTTTTTGTCATAGGAGAAAAGTATGTATGGTTGTATGATACAGTAAAAAATCGGATAATTCAAAAATTTTCATTAAATTATAATGGAGTTGAAAATAAAAAAAATATAAGATATCACAAAAATAGATTACATCTGACCAAGGTTGATTATATCAATGGGATAATATTTTACAATGGAGAAAAAATATTCCGTTTGGAGCCGTCTTTGGGATATAGAATAAATCGTAATGTTATATGTAATATTGCCCATTTATGGGATCATGAAAGAGCTGAATATAAGGGATCTACGACATTCTGTCCTGCTTGTGGGAAACGATTTACTCCGCCTGAATTTGTTTTGGAAACAATAAAAGAAATAAATAGGAATATAGATAATTTCAAATCTCCGATTATGACACTTCCAGATGAAGTTTGGATGAATAATAATTTAGTAGGGCATTCATGCCCTAATTGTGGAGTGGAAATAAAATTTAATCCTTTTATCTCACACAGATTTTCTGATAAAGAAACGATCCCTATTATA
>Ga0192244_10546_pt1 | contig 14278 bp, 10 predicted proteins | sample Koala_Koa27_L3_FD_131234 | JGI IMG/M metagenome (GOLD analysis project Ga0192244, IMG submission 131234) | Enriched cells from koala feces incubated with labeled cellulose particles, San Francisco Zoo, California, United States - Koala_Koa2-7_L3 ... | reverse complement strand
TGCTTTTTTCAAATTTTTCAAAAAAATTTCTGAAACCCCTTGACAAAAAAATTTTTTGTGATATAATAATAGAGTACTGCTTCAAAGGTACATTTTAAATTGAAAAATATGCTGGAATAGCTCAGTTGGTAGAGCAGCGCATTCGTAATGCGCAGGTTGCGTGTTCAAGTCACGTTTCCAGCTCCATTTTTATTGTTGAAATCTTTGTGATTTTATTGAGGTTTCACAAGCGAGCGTAGTTTAGTGGTAAAACATCAGCTTCCCAAGCTGAGGTTGCGAGTTCGATTCTCGTCGCTTGCTCCACAGGTAAAATTGAAAATCGTAGTGTTGGCTTATACCGACACTACGATTTTTCATTTAGAAGCATCAAAAACCGGACTGCTTTATTTTCAGCAATCCGGTTTTCATATATCTAATATTCCAATGATACAGCAGTGTTTATTCCGGAATCATTGGTAGGGTATCTACGAATCGCAACAAGAAATCCATGAGTGCCAAACTATCTTGTGCATCGATATTGCCGTCCAAGTAAAAATCTAACGCTTCTGCTTGCACGTCATCTATAGCAACGTCACCAATGATATAGCGATTCAACACAATGACATCACTCAAGGCGCATACGCCGTCTTGATTCACGTCTGTGATCACAACAACATAATCAGCAGTTGTTGTTGTCGTCTCGGTAGTCGTGGTTGTAGTTGTAGACGTTTCAGTTGTTGTTGTTGTTTCAGTCTCGGTGGATGATGTTGTTGCCGTTTCAGTAGTCGTAGTTGATTCCGTTGTGGGTTCGGTTGTTGATGATGTTGTTGTCGTGGTTTCGGTAGTAGTAGTAGTTGTTGTTGTTGTTGTTGTGGTGGTTTTGGTTGTAGTTGTAGTTGTTGTTGTTGTTGTTGTTGTTTCAGTAGGCTCTGTTGTTGTATACGAATTCAGCGACTGAAATTCCCGACCATAGGTATCGGCGTAAACTTCAGCGGTAGAATTTTCGTACCCATAGATAACGGTTTTATCATAAACAGTCGTGCTAGGACCAAATTCCATATCTGTATTATAAACGAGCAGCTTGCCCAAGCTATCGCATTCGTTCAGTGCACCAGCACTTAGTTTTTCTACAGCTGTAGACAATGTAACGGTTTCCAATGCAGAGCAATCATAAAAGCTACGATAATAGATATATTCCAGCGATTCCGGCAGCGTCAATTCTTTGAGTAAAACACAGCTTTGGAATGCGCCAACACTATCGTTATCATAAGAAATGACAGTGACAGTTTCGGGAATAACGACTGCTTGCAAGCTCGAATCGTTGACGAATGCGCCTTGGATTTGAGTGACCGGTAAGCCGTTTATGGTATCTGGAATGGTTACTTCGGTGTCATCACCCAAATATTCTACGAGTACTGCGTAATCGTCGTATAGTTCATAGGAAAAATCGCCATCCACATAGGATGTACCACAAGAGCCATCATAATTCTCTTCCGGAACGTCCGGCAAATCATACAAGAAATACCAACCCTCGCCATCAACGGAGTCTGCTTCATGTTCCAGTAAAAAGCTTTCGTCACCTGCTGCAAAATATGCTGTTGATCTAGTGGAATCGTCCCATGTGACATCAAAATTATAGTAGAATCCATTATCCATACGAACCAAATTCCATGCATGATCACCGCCACCGCCAATACCGACTACATAGTAGTTGTCTATACCGCCAGCTGTTAGTAGCACTTGAAACGTCTTTGCATAGCCTTCGCAGATGACTGCACCATAGTCACTATCCAATGTGCCGACGATACTGTGTGCAATCATAGAAGTATCTGGTTCTCCATCTACATAGGAATAGACAACAGCGTCGCAAAGCCAATCGTGCGCTTCCTGTGCAAATTCCAAAGTAGTATCACAATCACCAATTTCTTCTAAAGTAGAAGCTAGTGTTGTTTCAATCGTTTCCCGTTCTTCTTGGCATACACTGCTGTCTGTGAAGTTTTCATCTACAGATAGAAAAACCCCTGTAATTGCGGTTTCACCGGTTGTACGATTGGTAGAGGTTCTATACATAATACTACTACCTAAGAAAAAGTAAATGGGATTGTCGTTTCGGAACATCGAAACCACTTTTGTCACATCGTCCGATGTAATGCCCGCAGAAGAAGAAATGCTGACTTCACTCAAACAAACCATCGTCGTGCCACTCGAAGATGTCTTTTCATATGTACCGCCATTTCCGGTATAATATAAATGAGAGGCTTCTTTCAATCCATCATATATTTTCTTTTCTGTTGAAGATAATGTTTCATAGCCATGATAGCTTGCGTAAATATCTTCGTCATAGTCTGTTTCGTCGGCCGCCGTAGCAGTTGAACTTGCAGAAGAATTGGATGGTACCTAATAAATCTGTATCTCGTTATTTTCTGAGCTCGCAGAAATTTCTTCTAGGCTAAAGTCTATGAAATCGTCTGTTACCAATGTGGAATCTGCATCTGAGGCTGCTACAGTAACCGAATGTAAAGCCGAAACCGATGGTAATAATACCGCACAAGCGGTTATGATCCCTAGAATTCGATTCTTTTTACTTCTTTTTTCTTTCATAAGTCATGCCTTCTTTAAAGCATTGTTCCGATTCATTAAAATTATTATATCACGTTGTTAAAAAACTGTCAAGAGTTATTTTCTTTTTTGTTAATATGTCACAAAACGAGAATGCTTCATTTGTGCGGTTTGCTTTTTAACGGAAAGAAATGTTATCACTTAAGATATGATTTATTCTATGATACAACTGCATCATATATATCATACGCTTTCTTTATTATTTATGATAGCATGATTATGTTAAAACAAACTGAAATAAAACTGCACGAGCTGATTTTTTATCGGAAAGTTATTGTGAATTTTTCCATGAAAATCAAAGAAAAATGCGAGATATTCTATCAGTTTTATACATTCTTTCAAAAAAGCCGCTTTTGGTTATTGACAAAAAAATAAAAAAAGACTATAATATTATGTGTTGATTTTTGGAAAGCATTGTGACCTACTCGGGTGTATACAAAGATGAGAGCCCTTTGTATGCATCTGCAAGCCGAGCATATTTCCCAAAATCCACGTGGAATCTAAGAAAAGGGTTTTAACCCTGCTTGAAAAGGAGAGATCATTTTTCATGAGTTTCGACAATTTTAGTTTCGGTTTGATCGAAGCCGCCGGTACCCACATTTTTAACATGAAAGCGATTGTGATTGTCCTGTTTTTTATCTTTGCGATTATTGTCGTAGGATACTTAATCGGGCGTATTTCCATTAAAGGTGTTTCATTGGGTACTGCTGCAATTTTTTTGGTTGCGTTGGTCGCAGGACATTTCAAAGGCGTCGCATTTGGTGAAAATGGACATACTGGAATTTCAAGTTGGGTGGACAGCCTCAGTTCTGTGGATACTTATTTTAGTATGTTGCAAAATATTGGTTTGATTTTGTTTGTTACGTCCGTCGGATTAATTGCAGGACCTAGTTTCTTCAAAAATCTGAAGAAAAATGCAAAATCGTATGTTTTGTTGGGTGCCATTATTATTGCGTCTGGTGCATTGGTATGTGCTTTGGTAACACTTTTCGTGCCGAATATGACTTCTGCTATGAGTGTTGGATTGCTCTCAGGTGCGTTGACTAGTACACCAGCCTTTGCTGCAGCACAAGGTGCGTTGGACGGGACTGAATTCTTCTCTGAAATTGCGGTAGGACACGCTGTTGCTTATCCTTTTGGTGTTATTGGCGTTGTGCTTTTTGTACAGATTGTACCAAAAGTGATGCACGCAGATATGGACAAAGAACGTGCGCTACTCGTATCGGTAGATACTGGCGAAGCACAAAAAAAAGGAAAAGTGAAGAAATTATTTAGTCTGGAAAAGTTCGGTTTGGGTGCGTTTGCACTCGCTGTTATCTGTGGTTTGATTTTGGGAAGCATCAATATTCCACTGGGCAACGGCACTTCTTTCAACTTGGGTACAACCGGTGGACCGCTGATTATGGGCTTGATTTTTGGTCACTTTGGACACATAGGGAAGCTGAGCTTGAAGGTTGATGAACATCTTCTCTCCATTTTTCAGGAACTCGGTCTTGTTTTCTTCTTGATTGGTGCAGGTGTCGATGGTGGTACTGATTTTGTTAGCACACTGAAAGATTACGGCGGTTGGGTCTTTTTGTGGGGCGCTTTGATGACATCAATTCCGCTGTTTATCGGGTTCTTCATTGCAAAGAAGTGTCTCAAGCTGAGCCTGTTTAATAACTTGGGATCTCTGACTGGTGGTATGACCAGTACACCGGCACTGGGTGCGTTGATTAACTCTACCGGGACTTCCAATGTAGCGTCGGCATATGCTGCAACCTATCCAATTGCATTGATTCTTGTAGTATTGGCATCACAGTTCTTGACATACCTGCCAAATTTAACTGCATAAGATAAATTTGAAATCGAAAATAAAAATATCATCGTCCCTAGTCAAACCAAGGCTCTCCGGTATGACTAGGGATGATTTTTGCTAATTTTCTTGACATGATTTCCTACGCAGTTTATTATATTTTTCTTTATGTGAGAGTGGACATATCTGTCTATCTCGTAATTACCTTGTGATCGGTTGGTTCAAATGGGAATGATAGGAAACTTGCTATTTTTCTTGGACTATGCTATAATAATATTACAAAACGAATCTGAGAGGAATTTTCGCTTATGAATCAAAATATTACGATTGACGAATTCTTTCAGCTGCCGGAGGATTCTTATTGTCTTATTGACATTCGAGATACGATTGCTTTCGAATTTGGGCATATTACTGGAGCAGTCAATATTCCCCGTGAAAATCTATATCAAGCCAATCTTCCACACGAAAAAAGACTCGTCCTCTGCTGTAAAAGTGGACTGCTTAGTGCAGAAGATGCAGAAAAATTATCGGATATGGGTTATGATGCGGACAATTTGGATGGAGGATATGTCGCATGGTTACGGAAAAAATTAGAGTGTGGAAATCGAGCAGAAGAAATTGAACGCAGTCTACATAAAAAATTTCATCGTTCCATATGGAGTAAATTTGCAAAAGCTGTTGCAGAATATCATTTGGTAAATGCGGGAGATAAAATTGCAGTTTGTATTTCCGGTGGAAAAGATTCGATGCTTATGGCGAAGCTCTTTCAAGAATTAAAGCGTCATAATAAGGTTCCGTTTGAATTAGCGTTTTTGGTGATGGATCCAGGGTATAGTCCGGAAAATCGTGCAATTATCGAGAGAAATGCAGAAATGATGTCGATTCCTATCACGATATTTGAGACGAATATTTTTGATTCTGTGTATCATGTGGAGAATAACCCCTGTTACTTATGTGCAAGAATGCGGCGTGGGCATTTGTACAATCAGGCGAAACGCATGGGCTGCAATAAAATTGCTTTGGGGCATCACTACGACGATGTGATTGAAACGATTCTCATGGGTATGATTTATGGTGGACAAGCACAGACGATGATGCCAAAGCTGCACAGCGATCATTTTGCAGGAATGCAGCTGATTCGTCCGATGTATTTTGTTCGGGAAGCGGATATTTGTCGCTGGCGTGATTATAACGATTTGCATTTTATTCAGTGCGCATGTAAATTTACGGATACTTGTACGACTTGTACGCTATCAAACACCAGCTCAAAACGACAGGAAATTAAACAATTAATTGCAAAATTAAAAGAAGGGAATCCACAAATTGAGCATAATATTTTCCATAGTATGGAAAATGTGAAGCTGCGTACGGTGATATCCTACAAAGACATGGACGGCGAGTCCCACCATTTTTTGGATTCTTATAAAGATTAAAAAAAGCGGTATTTCAATGATTGAAATACCGCTGAATTTATATCAATTAAGATGTTGCTGTTTCATTTGATGCGCTGGGGGAATCCTGTGGTGGATTGTCCTGACTTTGGTTTGCTTTTGATTCGTTATTTGGATCTTGTTGTACAGCAGCGTGACTTTTCAAATAATCTTCCCAAATGGAGAGAGAATTTCCCAAGAGGTGAATGCCGTCAGAGGTATAGGAGGATTCCAAATAACCGTTTTCGTCCATTACAGATTCGCCAACGTTCAGATAATAGATATGATCTTCTGGCTTTTTCAATTGTTCTAAGGCTTCGTTTCGAGTAGAAATGGACTGATTATTGATTGCACCATTTGGATCATCTTCCGAAGCAGAAACTGGCAAAATACTCTGAATATAAATCGTGGCATTTGGCTATGCTTCTCGAATTTGTTCTATAACACTTTCATAGGTTTCTGCCCAGGATTCTGTCGAGCCGACTGCCAATTCGTTTAATCCCAACATGATATAGACCTTTCCGTATTGTTGTTGAGACAATTTTTGTGAGAAAGTGATATTTTCGCCTTTGTTGGGATTTCCGACTTCTACCTCATTGATTTTGAAGATAGATAACCCTACGCTAGTGAAATAATCCGCATTGGTAAAACTGCCATATAGTGCCAATCCCTCAGAACGTGAGTCCCCTATAAACAATGCGTCATCAAAATAAGATTGATCTACAGTTTGAAATTGTACTTCTGCCGGCGGTTCAGTAGTGGACTCTATGGTAGTTGTTTCTGTTTGTCCAGTTTCTGTTGCGGCTGCATCTGCCGTGACGGAATTTGCAGCATACGCCGCATTTTCTGCAACAGTTGTATTTGCAATTGTAGTCGATATTTCTGCTGTTATTTCTTCCACTGTTGGAACGTTGATTGAAACAGATGCAGTTTCTTCTATGGTATTGATATTTTGACGGAAGTTCCAGATGTTTGCAACAACGATTGCGACAATAAATGTAATTAGTAGGGGATAGCTTGTAAAAATGGAACGAATGGAGGTGATAACGCCAGTAGATTTTTTGGCTGGTTCTTCGTAATATGCGTAGGGTTTTTGATTTTTCTGTGATTGAAATTGCATAATGACGACTCCTTTTGGTTAGAATTGGAAATATAGAAACGGATTGTTTGTAGATTCCATCATTACTTTGATAGAGTAAATGAATAGAACAACCAGGATAATCAAACAAATGACGCTTTTCCGATATTTTTTATAAAAGTGCAGTGGAAGTGGTGTACTAAACAGAAAGCATGGAATTAAAATCTTCCAATAATTATTTAACGCTAAGGTAAAGTCGCTATAATTTTGTCGCACGGATGAATCAGTGAGAAATGGGAATAGCCGTAAAAAATATTGTCCAAGTTGCGACAAATCTGTAATAGCAAATACAATCCAAGTCAATGGAATAATTAAAATCATGTATATATGCTTTAAAACGTGTGTTTTCTCAAGCTTTTTTCCGTAGATGAATCGTTCACCAAGCTGTAGCACAAAGAAAATCATTCCCCATAAAATATAATTCCAGCTTGCACCATGCCATAAACCAGTGAACACCCAGACCGCCAGCAAATTGCGGATGGTTTTTAGCGTACCGTGTCGATTACCACCCAATGGGATATAGATGTAATTCCGGAACCAGCGTCCCAAGGTCATATGCCACCTACGCCAGAATTCTCCAACAGAGTCGGAACAATATGGCAGATTGAAGTTTTGTGGCAGTTCGAATCCCAGCATCATGCCGATACCAATCGCCATCATAGAGTAGCTAGAAAAGTCGAAGTAAATTTCAAAGCTATAAGCCACTGCCCCCAGCCAAGCGTAGGGTGTAGAGACGTAATCATATCCAATCACCGATAAATTGTTCCACAGTCCGCTCATTGGATCAGCGAGCAATGTTTTTGCACTTAAGCCGATGACAAATAACCGAATTCCTTCTTCCAAAACCTGTACATTTACCGTGCGATATAAAAATTGTGGGCGCATTTCTCCAAAGGTTGCAATCGGACCGGAAATTAGATTCGGGAACATACAAATATAAATGCCTAATTCAAGGATAGAGTTTGCAGGACGTGTTTTTTTGGTATATACGTCAATGAGGTATGACGTGATTTGAAAAGTGAAAAAGCTGATTCCTAATGGCATCGTCAAGCTTGGCTCTGGAATCGCAATAGAAATATGAGAAAGCAGTGCATTTAGGTTTTCTAGAATAAAATTTGTATACTTGAATATTACCAATAATCCAAAGTCGAAAATCAATCCAATAACAAGAATCGCTTGGTTTCGTCTTTGTGCGAAATACTCCTCGGTTCGTAACAATCGAGAAAGAATATAATTTACAAATACAGAAAAAATTAATAAAATTAAGTACCATCCGCTTCCGATTGCATAGAAGATGAAACTGCCAAGAATTAAGATGATATTGCGATATTTTGCAGGTGTAATGTAATAGGCAAGCAAAAAGATAGGTAAAAATTGAAATAAGAATTCGATTGTACTAAAAGCCATTGTTATCCCCCAACTTTATTTTTTTCTTTTTTTGGTAAATATGCACATAATAAAGCACCTCAGCTTTCACTCGAGGTGCCTTATGTATTATTATACTACTTTTCTTGCGATTTTTCAGGTATCCTGTCGGAAAAAAATGGTTACAATTTAGTGACAAGATGGTATAATTGCACAGTCATTTCTGATAGCACTGGAACACATCTTCTACCCGCTTAGGATCGGGTACTTTTGTGAAACGGCTAACCAACGGAACAAGGATAAGGGATAGAATCATTAAGATTGCACCAGCGTTGATCGGCGAAGCAAGGTTTAGTGGCAGTGATGCGGCAAATGCGGAAAGCGATGGAAACCAGCCGAAGCCAAACAGAACCATATGTACCAGCGTTAACCTGACGCCAGAAATTAGACTTGCCCAAACGGTAGCTTTTATGATTTTTTTGCTAAATAGTCCATATAAGAATGGTCCTAAAAATGCGCCGGACAATGCGCCCCAAGAATAAGACATCAGCGTAGAAATGGAAGCATTCTTGTTGAATGCAATCAGTACGGATACCAGCAAAAATACGGCGATTAGCACACGCATAATAATCATTTCTTTTTTTTCACCACATTTTTTCAAATTCGGCTTAATTAAATCTATGGTCATAGTAGAACTGGAGGTTAATACTAAGGAGGACAATGTTGACATGGATGCAGATAGTACCAGCACAACGACTAGTCCAATGAGAATATCCGGCAGTGTGGTTTCGAGAAGTGCTGGAATCATAGCATCATATTCTAATTTCCTATTGGAAAGTGTAGAAATGAGGGACTTGCCGGATTTGGTGCTGTCTGTCGTGCAAAATAATCGATTAAAGCCACCTAGCAGATAAGATCCACCAGATACGATAAGGGCAAATATTGTAGAAATGACAGCACCTTTTATAATTTCATTTTCACTTTTGATGGCATAAAACTTGTGTACCATTTGTGGAAGTCCCCAAGTGCCCAAAGAAGTGAGAACAATAACACCCAATAAGTTGAGGGGGTCAGGACCGAATACGGCGTTTAATTGATTGGTTTCTCCATTTACTTCGATTTCACCTAATGAAGCCAATGCACTTGAAAAGCCGCCTTGATTTTGTACAGCACAATAGACAACAGCCGCAATTCCCACCAGCATAACCATGCCTTGAATGAAGTCGTTAATTGCTATTGCAGAATAGCCGCCTAGGATAACATAAATTGCTGTTAATAGTGCCATGACAACAATAATGACCCGATATGCCCCATCAGACTCGATGCCGAACGCCATGTTAAATAATCTGGATAAGCCATTGTAAACGGAAGCTGTGTAAGGTATCAGGAAAACAAACACGATAGCCGATGTGGCAATTTTCAGTGCCTTTGAATTCCAACGCTGTTCAAAATATTCTGGCATTGTTTTTGCACCCAAACTCTGTGTCATAATGCGAGTTCGCCGCCCCATAACAACCCAGGCGAGTAAGCTGCCAATCAATGCATTGCCTATGCCAATCCAAGCGGTGGAGATGCCATACGTTCAACCGAATTGTCCTGCGTAGCCGATGAATACGACAGCAGAAAAATAGGATGTTCCATAGGCAAAAGCGGTGAGCCATGAGCCAACGTTTCTGCCGCCTAATACAAAGTCGTTGACAGAATGCGTTTGCTTGGCAGTGTACACGCCGATGCCCATCATGAGTGCTACATAGATAATAATCATTCCAATTGTAAATGCTGTTGTCATAAGATTTTCCTTGTTATCGATGTTTGAAACACCGTTTTTTAGGAATTTTCCGATTTGTTTGAAATTAGAAAATACACTTTTGTTAGTATATCATATTTTCTGAAAAATGTCAACGATGATTTATAAATTTTATTTATTTTGCAATTTTCTCTGGATTTCACAAAAAAGTACTTGACAAAGGCTTTAATTTATGATACGCTATAGTTAGTTGATACTAACACAAAAATCAAAAGTGCCATATGAAGTGGATTTGCAGTGATTGGGTGTTATGATCATCGACCAAATGAAAGTATCGCATTGATAAAAAAGGCAGGTGAAACAATGAGTGTTGTAATCATTGGCGGAAATGAACGAATGAGCCGACAGTATGCAGATGTTTGTCAGGCACATGGCTGTTCTGCAAAGGTTTTCCCGAAGGAGACTGGACCAATTGAGAAAAAAATCGGTTCGCCGGATTTGATGATTTTATTTACTCGAACAGTATCACATAAAATGGTACAAGGAGCTATCAAGGCAGCGAAAAAAAATTCGATTCCCATCGCACGGATACAAAGTAGCAGTATTACTGTACTGCGCTCGCTTTTAGGCGAGCGTGGGCTGACGCCTGTGCAGGATTAGAGCAAGACAGGAAAACAAAATCCTACTGATTCCATCATACCACGGTATTGATTGGATCGGTAGGATTTTGTAATATATAGTATATAGCAGCGTATTAGTCGAAGCGAATGAATTTTAAGTCAAACGCTGTTCCCGGAAGAAATGTCAAAGTGACTTTTTTCTTTTCCGGTTGTAAATTTGTTGGAAGCAGAAACTCTCGCTCTACATAATCTGCCGAACCTGCAAATTCTAACAAATTCTTTTGCTGTGTGCCGTCCGGAGCAGTCATTGTCAAATGAATGCTGTTGATTGGCAAATTGGAACGACCAGTGAGATAAATTTTTTGTGGAAGATGTTTTGAAAAATCGAATGCGCCGAAGTCAATGACAACATTGTTTCCAATGTCGACAATTGCCATCTCCGTTTTGGTAAATTTATCTCCATAGACACTTTCACAAGCTGCCGCCGGAATTTCAGCGGTTTCCTTTTGTGGGGATTCAAAGACAAATCCTTTGATTTCAAACGAATCTTTCGAAGCAAAACAAATTGTGTGAATTCCCGTTAGCTTTTTCATCAAAGAAAAGCTGTACGGTTCGTTATATGTCAGCCATTGCGAAGGTTTACAATGGGTATAGTCTCCAATGAGGGTGCCGCCTTGATTTGGAATGCCGTCGTAAATTTGAAAATGAATAGGAGAACCACTGAGCATATAAATCGGAAGGGAGAGCTTGTCGCTGCCCAATTTTCCAAAATCCACATGATCAAAGCCAAAATAACCGCCACCAGGCACAATGGATGCACCACGTTCCAGACCATTTGTGATATTTTCGCTGGAGATAGTGTATCGTCCGCCTGTAACAAAATCATAGGGATTCACAACTGCAGCCCCCAGTTCTTTTGCCTCCAGCGGAATAGCAGCTAAAATATGGAACTTTTCTGTGCCGTTTTTGCAGAGTGCATGGAGGTAAAACACACCGCCTCCCTTTGCACGAATTGTCAGCGTCTCATCAGAAAAGTCTACGATTTCAGCGCAATTGGTCGGTATTCCGGTCACTGTTGTCAAGCGAAATTGTACATCATTTTTATATGTGCTATTTTCAGGATATGTTCGAATGGTAAAGCGAATTTCCTTTTGTTCTGGTGTGAACACAGTGGTATCCGACAACATTTCGATTTTACGTATTGGTATATCCATTTCTGGATTGGCACATTCCGTAGTCATAGGCGTATTTTCTTCGGTGGCAGAAATACCTTTTTCTATATCTGCTGCAGCTGCAGTCAAAGTGGTATGCACTTCCGGTATATCCGGAGAAGTGACTTTTACGAAAATTTCTCCTGCCGTGGTTTTCGCTGCAATGATTGCCAGTAGTTTTCCTGAAAACAGACGCCGTGAAGTTCCCTTGTATTGGTCGTAGTCCGTGGAGTCACCGTTGTCCAGTCCAATGAGTCTCCCAGCACCACTGACGGACACTTTTACACGATTGTTGGCGTTGGCACAATATATGCCGTTTGCATCTACAGCTTGAATTTCCAAGAAGATTAAATCTTTACCGTTTGCCAGAAGTGATGTTTTGTCGGGTAATAATCGTAGCTCAGCTGCATTGCCAAAGGATTGTACCACATCCTTAGCAATTTCATTTCCATCCTTGTCTTTGGCAATTGCGAAGAGTGTACCAGGCGCATAGGGAATTTGCGTATCCAACGTTATCTTTTGGCAAGTGGAACGGTTGAAATCTTCTGCTGCCAAAAGTGTATTATTGTAATATAATTCTACATGGGACGCATTCGATGCGACACGGATATCGATGGGACAACCCTTTTGAAAATCCCAATAGGGGTAGATATGTACAAATGGTGCCGTACTTTCATCTGTCCATGCGCTTCGGAATAGATAGGCACTGTCTTTTGCAAAACCAGCGGTATCAAACTGTCCGAAATAACTGTTTTTCGTAAAATAAGGTGTTGGTTCACCGATATAGTCAAATCCTGTCCAAATAAACTGTCCTGCGCAGAACGGTGTGTCACGATCTGTTAGAATACATTCTTCTGTGGTTTTTGCCGCCCAAGCTGGTGCGATACCACCCAAAGCGGAACACTGCTCGTCGTCTTCACATAAGACAGGTTGGGACATAGGAAAATGATAAATGCCACGGCTTTGTACCACCGAAGATGTTTCACTGCCGTAAATCATCCAATCAGGGTGCTTTTCATGGTGTTCCTTGTATAGTCGTTCTGCGTAATTATAACCGATGAGCTTTAGAATATCTGCGCAATTTTGGGCATTTTCACTTGCCATATAATTAGAACCCAAGGTGATATAACCATTTCCTCTTGGGTCGTGCTGCTTCACCAATATCATTAGCTTAGAGGTAACTTCTTGCCCACGTTCGCTGACATGAGTGTCATAAATTTCGTTGCCAATGCTCCAGCCGATGAGAGAAGGGTGATTTCTGTCACGGCGTATCCATGCTGCCACATCTTTTTCGATCCATGCAGGGAAAAACTGTGCATAGTCGTGTTCTGTTTTCGACAATTCCCACATATCAAAGCCCTCGGACAGAATGAGAAACCCCATTTCGTCTGCCAGCTGCATGAATTCTGGAGCTGGAGGATTGTGACTTGTGCGAATGGCATTGATGCCAATTGTATGCAGTATTTCCAGCTTTCGACGAATGGCAGTTTTGTTGACTGCGGCACCTAATGCCCCCAAATCATGATGTTCGCAGCAGCCGTGTAATTTGACGTGCTTTCTATTGAGAAAAAAGCCGTGTTCTACTGTAAATCGAATTTCACGGAATCCAAACATGGTTTTCTCGCAGTCTACCACTTCGCCATTTTGTATCAATTCCGTGACACAGGTATAAAGCGTCGGGTGATCTAGTTCCCACAACTGCGGCTGTTCCACAAAAAGGGTATTGGTATTTATGCCATACTTGCAGTCGTCTCGTAAAATACATTTTGGTACAGCGGTATTGTCATATGCATTGCACGCATTTTCTGTTGTGGTAATTGTTTTCCCGTTTAAGGAAATGGTATTGCGAATCGTTAGTTCTCGTGCCATTGTTTTTGCGGGACGTTCTGTTTCAGTAGTGACGAGTACTTTTCCATCAACGCTTGCAGAAATGTAAATGCCGTCGCTGACGATATGGCATGGTGCAGATGCTTTTAACCAAACATTGCGATAAATTCCAGCACCGGAATACCATCGAGAGTTAGGACTTTCATAGTCTACTCGAACAGTAATCCAGTTTTCACCATCCTGCAGCAACTCTGTGAGATTGATTTCAAATGTGGTGTAGCCATATTTCCAAGCACCGGCAAGTGTACCATTGACGTAGACAGAGGTGTTCATATAAACGCCGTCGAAGCGCAAACGGTATTGCTTTTCACTGGATTTATGATAGAATTTCCGTCGATACCAGCCGGTAGCGGATTCGTATAAATTGTGAACATCATAAATCAGCCAGTCGTGAGGCAAATCGACCGGCTGCCAAGAGAGATTATCGGCATATTCTGTTCCAAGGGGGTTTTGGGAAAATTTCCAATTATCGCAAAATAAGGTCTTG
>Ga0192244_10543_pt1 | contig 14340 bp, 9 predicted proteins | sample Koala_Koa27_L3_FD_131234 | JGI IMG/M metagenome (GOLD analysis project Ga0192244, IMG submission 131234) | Enriched cells from koala feces incubated with labeled cellulose particles, San Francisco Zoo, California, United States - Koala_Koa2-7_L3 ... | reverse complement strand
CAAGACCGAGGCTTAATGGACGACAGTGTGATTTCGTTTGGTAAAATCCGTGCCAGCTGGGCGCGTGTAGGTAAAGACGCTAGTCCTTACGCAACGACTACCTATCTTGAATCGTCCACAACGATGCTTGGCGGGCTTGTAGGCTATGGCACAAGCTGGAGCAAGGGCAATCCGATTTTGAAGCCTGAAATGACAGAATCTACCGAAATTGGTCTTGAAATGCGCTTCTTCAAGAACCGCCTGTTCTTTGATTACGCTTATTATACCAATAATTCACTGGATCAGATTATCAGTCCGCGTGGAGCCCAGAGTACAGGCTACATCTTTTGTGCCCAGAATATTGGCAATGTGTATAACAAAGGTATGGAACTCACCATTGGTGGTACTCCTGTCAAGACGAAAGACTTCACATGGGAGACCAGCCTGAACATGTACGGCAACCGTGGTACGGTGAAGAATTTGCCTACGGGTACAGAAACCTTGTATGTTACCGACGTTCAGTTTGGCGGTGCACAAGCTGCTTCGTTCAATAATGGCCCCTTCTTGGGTATTTCCGGTTATAAATACCAATATACCGATGACGGGAAAATCATTTTGGACCAATATGGCATGCCAACATACGACTCAAATACCCGTGTACTCATCGGGAATCGTGAACCTAAATTGCAAGGCGGCTTTAACAATACGCTTACATGGAAAAATTGGACTTTCAACATGGCGTGGGAATTCCGCATAGGAGGCGATATTTATAATGGTACCGACTACTATTTGGTAGGCAAAGGGCTTAGTGACTTGACGGCAAATCGTGAATCGCTTACTATCTTTGGTGCGCAAAAAGATGGAGATACCTATAAGGACGTGACTTATACATTCGAGGCGGGCAAAACCTATAATCTGAATGGTGCACAAGTTTCAGGACAAGAAGTCATCCAGCACTATTATACTGATTATTACTATCGTGAAGGAAGCAACTACATCACCAAAGTCAATTCACTTCGCCTGCGTACGCTTTCTTTGAGTTATGATATTCCCAAAGCTTTCTTGAATAGATTGGGTATCAAGCGTGCAAGCGTATCGGCAACGGCCAATAATCTGCTTTTGGTTACCAATTATCGAGGTGACCCGGAATCTTCAGCCGCCGGTTCGGGCATATCCGGTTCTGGTGCTATCGGCATAGAATATTGCGGTGTTCCTGCCACGGCAAGTTTCTCATTCGGTGTTAACCTAACATTCTAATTTATTAATAGTTAAAATTCAGAGTATGAAACAATATAAATCATTGATATTAGGAGTGGCAAGTTTAATGATGCTTTTCTCTTGCACAGACTGGTTGGATGTCAACGAAGATCCGAACACACCGGCTCAGGCATCGGTTTCTGTCACCACGTTGCTTCCATGGGTTCAATACCATTTGGGATATGCTACCGGTTCACAAGGCTATCGTTCCCAGTTTATTTGCAATGCATTTACTTCTACCGATCGCACTAATAATGAGGGATGCTATGCACAATGGGAACCCACGACGGGACTTTGTACTACCAGTTACCAACAGTTCTTTGTGGGTTGTGGCCCCAATATCGTCGACATGTATAATAAAGCTGTAGAGTCAGGTGCCTGGCATTATGCCGCCGCAGCGAAACTGCTCAAGTCGTATGGATTTATCCTGATGGCTGATATGTACGGGGAAATGCCTTACCATGAGGCCAACTCAGTATCTGTTTATCCTAAGTATGACACGGGTGAGACTATTTATACAGAATGTTTGAAAGATATTGATGAGGCAATTGAGAATTTTGGCAAAACCCAAGCCCTCGGTCAACCTGCTTTGTCGGAAGGAGACTCCTGGAATGGTGGAAACATTGACAAGTGGGTAAAAATGGCTTATCTCCTGAAAGCGCGTACGATTAACCAAATGTCAAAAAAATCGGCTTATTATGATCCGGAACTGATTCTCGATTGTTTGACCAAGGCCCAACAAAGTATTGATGATGATACTTATATCCAGCATCAGGATGTCAAAGAGACTTCAAGTGACTTTATATCAACCGACCCTATGCAGACTAACTTTAATTGGGATCAGACATACAATGGCCGCCGACACATGACAATGCCTACCAAATGGTTGACTGACATTCTGACGAACTTTGACGGCAAGGGTATTGAAGACCCGCGTGCCGATAAAATATTGGCATGGCGTCAGTTTAGCATTAATGGTAAAAAGGTGTGGGGACGCGGTATCGGGGTTGACATGCAATCGGATGACCGTTTGCCCAACGGATTGGCTGTTTTTATTTCCCGTAAGAACGGTGGTTGGTATCCCAGTGACGAAACACGTGCAGCCGATTCCGTTTATGTGGGTATCTATGCCGGTTCGGTCGGTGTATATGGCACTGAAAACTGTTTCTATCGCCCGGTAGATGGATGGTATCCCTCGTCAGGCAATGTGTATGTGCGTCCGGATAGCCATTATCTGTGGGCTACCTATTCTGAGGCTTGTTTTATTAAAGCCGAGGTATTGTTTAAGCAAGGAAAGACTGCCGAAGCTTATAAGGCTTATAAAGATGGAATCGAAGCCAATATTGCCGCACTGAACAGGATGCTGACTACACTTTGGCAGGGTGGAGACTATGACACCTGTCCGTCATTCGGTCCTATGGAGCAATCTAAGATAGATGCTTTCTTGGATGGTGCCATTGGTACGGCAGCTGATATTTCACTGCCTAAGATTATGACCCAGAAGTTCATTGCCATGCTTTATTCTACAGTGAACTGGAATGACATGCGCCGCCACGATTATCAAAACTATATGGGATGGGAAATACCGAAAGAGTATTACTCCAATGCCAAAGCGTTGTTGGCCATCCCTCAAGGCAAGCTATGGCGCCGTATTAAACAATGCTCTCATGAAATTAATTATAATGCAGTCCAGTTGAGGGCTATTCAACCTCATTTCAATGATGATGATATCTGGACATATCCTGTATGGTGGGATGAGGCAGATTAAGGTTGAAGAGACTACTTAGTTGGTGACAATGCTTGTTGGAGATTTAAAATAGTCTTCGTTCATAAAGAATAATTGGAACGGCCGGTTCGTGAGAATCGGCTGTTTTCGTTTGGATTGTTTGCATATCAACGACGGTAATGTTATTTTTGCAAGAAAGATCCATTAATTCAATGAAATATGGAACAAGGAAAGAAATTTATCTCTCCGGGTGCATGGTTTTCTATGATTTATCCGGCAGAATGGAATGAATTTGAGGGTGGCGAAGGTGCTTTCCTCTTTTATAATCCCAATGAATGGACTGGTAATTTTCGCATTTCTGCCTATAAAGGTGCTGCTGGATATGGTAAAGAATGCATATTGCAGGAACTGAAAGAGAATCCTTCGGCTGCTAAGATCAAAATTGGCAAGCTGGAATGTGCATACTGCAAAGAGATGTTTGAGGAAGATGGCAAATATTATACTTCGCACATTTGGATTACAGGTATTGAAAATATAGCTTTTGAATGTTCGTTTACCGTTCCAAAAGGTTCTCCGATTGAAGACGCAGAATTTGTGCTAGCTTCATTGGATGTGAGGCAGGAAGGTGTGAAATATCCGGCGGAAATTATCCCCGTTCGCCTTTCGGAGATTTACCAGATAAACGAGGCATATGAATGGGTAGAGACTACGGTAAAAGATCTACTGAAAAAGGATTTTCAGGGAATAGAAGAAGATATTGCCAGTATGCAACAAGTTGTAGATAATGGTAATATCGGCAGGAAGAAAAAAGAGGCTTGGTTTTCGTTGGGCATTTTGCTTTGCGTGATATTGTCTAACGAGGCTGATGGCATGGAATGGCGTACTTTGATCGATGGTAATCGCGAATTTCCCGTTTTACTCAATGTGGCAACCGGTAAATGGATTGATCCGATGAAGCTGGTTTGGAGCAAGATAAAAGCTGGAGAATCTTGTAATTTGACAGAGACCTATAGAGATATGTCTTTACTTGTGTGAGTGAAGGCATGTGTATGATTTTGTATAATAACGATTTTTTCATAGACTATTTTGACGGCAATAAATTCTATTCTTCAGGTAGAGAATCTGACAAAGTCTTTCGGTGATTTGGTGCTGTTTGAGAATATTTCTTTTGGCATGTCCGAAGGACAGCGTATAGGGCTGATAGCTAAAAATGGAAGTGGCAAATCTACTTTGCTTAATATTTTATCAGGGAAAGAGGGGTACGATAGTGGTGTAATTTCTTTTAGGTGCGATTTACGGGTGGGATATTTGGATCAAAGTCCCTACTACCCTGAAGATTTGACGGTGTTGGAGGCTTGTTTCCATCATGGAAATCCTATAGTGGAACTGATAAAAGAGTATGAGCGCTGTATGGTGACCGATGGTCATCCCGGTTTGGATGATATTCTTCTTCGGATGGAACATGCCAAAGCGTGGGATTATGAGCAGAAAGTCAAACAGATTTTATCGCAATTGAAAATACTGGACTTTGGGCAGCTGGTGAAATATCTTTCAGGAGGGCAATTGAAGCGTGTGGCCTTGGCCAATACTTTGATTACCAATCCCGATTTGCTTATCTTGGATGAACCGACTAATCACCTTGATTTGGATATGACAGAGTGGCTGGAAGAGTATCTGAAACGTACGAATATCAGCCTTTTGATGGTGACTCACGACCGCTATTTTTTGGATCGGGTCTGTTCTGAGATTATGGAAATAGACAATCGCACCATTTATCAGTATAAAGGTAATTACAGCTACTATTTGGAGAAGCGTCAGGACCGTATAGAAGCCAAGACTGCCGAAGTAGAGCGTGCCAATAACCTTTATCGTACGGAGTTGGAATGGATAAGGCGTATGCCGCAGGCACGTGGTCATAAGGCACGTTATCGAGAAGAGGCTTTTTATGAGCTGGAGAAAGTGGCCAAGCAGCGTTTTAATGATAGCAGTGTTAAGTTGGATGTTAAGGCTTCTTATATTGGCAGTAAGATTTTTGAGGCTAACCATCTTTGTAAGGCCTTTGGCGATTTAAAGATATTGGATGATTTCTCTTATATTTTTGCGCGATACGAAAAAATGGGTATTGTAGGTAACAATGGAACTGGCAAGTCTACTTTTATTAAAATACTTATGGGTGAAGAGAAAGTGGACAGTGGAACATTGGACATCGGTGAAACAGTACGTTTTGGATATTATTCGCAAGAGGGTTTGCAGTTCGATGAACAGATGAAGGTGATAGATGTGGTGCAAGCCATTGCCGAAGTCATAGAATTGGGTAATGGGAAACGATTGACGGCTTCACAGTTCTTGCAACATTTCTTGTTTACGCCCGAAACACAACATAGTTATGTTTATAAACTGAGTGGTGGCGAACGCAGGCGACTTTACCTGTGCACGGTGTTGATGCGGAATCCAAATTTCTTGGTATTGGACGAGCCAACCAATGATCTTGACATCGTAACGCTGAATGTGCTTGAAGAATATCTGCGTAATTTTAAAGGATGTGTGATTGTAGTGAGCCACGACCGTTATTTCATGGATAAGGTGGTAGACCATCTGCTGGTGTTCAACGGGCAGGGGGATATCCGGGATTTTCCAGGCAATTATACGCAATATCGTGCATGGAAAGAGAGCAGGGCACATATGGAAAAGAAGAGGGAAAAGCAGGCCTCTCAACCGCACGAAGAAAAAGTTGTCAAAATGCGGCAAGACGGTAAACGCCGCATGAGTTTTAAGGAAAAACGTGAGTTTGAACAACTGGAACAGGATATTGCTACCCTGGAGGCCGAGAAAAAAAACATTGGAAGATGCCTTGTGCAGCGGAGACCTTTCTATAGGCGAATTGACGGAAAAATCAAAACGCCTGCCTGTGGTTTCTGAGCTGATTGACGAGAAAACCATGCGCTGGCTGGAGCTCAGCGAATTTGAAAGCTAGTTCAAGTAGGGATATTCAGTAAATAGAATAAAATTAGCCAACTAATTCATACACAAAGTATTGCGAATTAGTTGGCTTTTTTGTATCTTTAGGTATTCCCCCGAAAATAAGGTTTGGCAGCCAAAACGGGGGAAATTACCCAACTAAGATATGGCTAAGATACAAAATATTTCAGAAATTCACCCTACTTTGGGCTTTACAGAATTTGATATTCTGGAAAAATACCGTAAGAGTTTTAATGAGAGTGAGCTAGGCAGGCTTCACTCAGTGTTTCCATTTGAGCGTATGGCAAAAGCCATAGGCCTGTCGGAACAGCGTCTGGGGCGCAGGAACATCTTCAGCCCTGCGGCAAAGATTGCCCTCATGGTCCTTAAAGCCTACACCGGATTCTCCAACAGACAGCTGGTGGAACATCTGAACGGCAATATACACTACCAGATGTTCTGCGGAATCATGATAGACCCGTCCTTTCCCATAACCAACTACAAGATTGCCAGCGCCATCCGTAATGAGGTGGCATCCCGTCTTGACATTGAATCCCTCCAGGAAGTGCTGGCCTCACACTGGAAACCTTATCTTGAGAATCTTCACGTGTGCATGACCGATGCCACGTGCTATGAGAGCCACATGCGTTTCCCTACAGATATGAAACTCCTCTGGGAAAGTCTCGAATGGCTCTACAGGCATATCTGCCTTCATTGCAGGAGCCTTGGCATAAGGCGTCCGCGCAACAAGTATGCAGATGTGGCGGAGTCCTATCTGTCCTACTGCAAGAAAAGAAAAAGGAAGGCTTCAAGAACAAGGATGCTCAAGCGCCGCATGATCAGGCTTTTTGAAAAACTAATCAGTCAAAGGGACGGGATTCATCGCCGGTACGGTACTTCACTCCGGTATACACAGGATTACCGGAAGCGGCTTTCCATCATCAGAAAGGTTCTTGTACAGGAAAAGGAAATGTTTGAAGGGAAGAAGGTCAGTGAGCGCATCGTCAGCATAGACCGTCATTATGTACGTCCCATAGTAAGAGGAAAGGAAACAAAATCCGTTGAATTCGGTGCAAAGGTTAACAACATACAGATAGACGGCATATCGTTCATCGAACATGTTTCGTTCAAGGCATTCAATGAGGGTATACGACTTAAGGACTGTATCCGTATGCAGCAGAAGCTTATGAATGTAAGGGTAAGATGTGTTGCTGCCGATTCCATATACGCCAATAACGCCAACAGAAAGTTCTGTACGAAATATGGAATATCCACATCCTTTGTGCGTAAGGGAAGGGCGGCTAAAGATGAATCCTTGAGAAAAGTGCTCAGAAGTGAACTCTCCAAAGAAAGGGCCACCCGACTTGAAGGAAGCTTCGGTACTCAAAAGCAACATTACTCGCTCTCCAGGATAAAGGCACGGAAGAGGGAGACGGAAATCCTGTGGATTTTCTTCGGGATACATACGGCAAATGCCGTACTGATGATAGAAAAAATCAGGAACAAAACTGCTAAAGCAGCATGACATGATTTTATTCACAGGGGCAGAAGAGGTCAGCAGACTTTTTCCGGAGCGTCATGTCCTGCCGGATAAAATTATGTAAGAAAGCACGGAAAAATGACAATAATAATGGCATATGAAGATGATAGACCATAATCACTTCATATGCCATCTTATGTAATATAGACATTTACTGAATATCCCATAGAAGTTTATACCTCTTCTATTTAGGTGCCCTTTTGTATAAGAAAAAGGCTATAAAAGCATAGAGTATATTAGGAATCCATACTGCCATCATGGGAGACATATTGCCATTCACAGCAAAAGTAGATGCAATGGTTTGGAACAAAATATAAGAAAAGCTCAAGGCTAATCCTATGCCGAGATGTAATCCCATACCCCCTTTTGTCTTTTTGGAGGATAATGATACTCCAATCAATGTCAGAATAAACGATGCAAAAGAAGTAGCTATCCGCTTGTGATATTCTATCTCAAATTCTTTGGTATTGGCAAACCCACGTTGCTTTTGCCGGTCAATATATTCCTTCAATTCAGGACTGGTCATCATTTCCTGCATATTTTTCATTATCAGAAAATCGGCAGGCTCCATAAAAAGGGTTGAGTCAATACGATCGCCTTTAGTAATACTCTCCTTCATACCTTCCATTTCACGAATCATATAGTCTTTGATGATCCATTTATGCACAGCAGTCGTGTCATAGGTTACAGTACGTGCCGTAAGATGCGAAACCAATTGCTTGTCTTTGAACTTATCTAACGAAAAGCGATAACCAGTTTTCGTATAATCTTCAAAACGGTCTATGTAAGCTATTACTCCTGAATCTACTTCCAACTGGATGTTTCGGGCTGTGTTTGCTTTACGCGGTTTATAATATTTATCCTCAAAATTAATGCGTACAACACTTCCTTTAGGAATGATATAAGCTCCCAAGCCAAAAGTGGCAACCGCAATAATTGCAGCCGACACCATATAAGGCCTTAACATTCGCTTGAAACTCATGCCAGTAGAGAACATGGCAATGATTTCAGAGTTTTCAGCAAGTTTGGATGTAAAGAAAATAACTGCAATAAATACAAAAAGCGGACTGAACAGATTGGCAAAATAGGGGATAAAGTTCAGGTAATAGTCAAATATAATGGCATCCCAAGGTGCATTATGTGACATGAATTTGTCTTGCCTTTCATTAAAATCAAACACTACAGCAATTGATATAATCAATGCAATGGCAAACACATAAGTCCCCAAAAACTTTTTTATAATATACCAATCCAGTCGCCTCAAGTATTTAATCTTGGGTAACCGGATTGCCTTATCCTTCCATTTCTTCCAAAAATCTGTTCTCATAACCTTGTTGATACGCGTTTCACCATCATCGGTTTCCAGGTTGAAAAATCGCCAGCAATGATGTGCTTACGTGCCTCACCAACCAGCCACAGATAAAAAGCCAGGTTGTGAATGGAAGCTATCTGCATGGCCAATAGCTCCTGAGCATGAAATAAGTGACGTAAATATGCCTTGCTGTATATCGTATCCACATAAGAAGCACCATCGGCTTCGATAGGAGAGAAGTCTGTTTCCCACTTCTTGTTCCTCATGTTTATAATACCGTTTTTGGTAAACAGCATTCCGTTACGTCCATTACGGGTAGGCATCACACAATCGAACATATCAACCCCACGTTCTATACCTTCCAGAATATTTACAGGAGTACCTACTCCCATCAAATAACGGGGTTTGTCTTTAGGCAGAATACCGTTAACCAACTCTATCATCTCATACATTTTCTCTACCGGTTCGCCTACGGCCAGGCCACCGATGGCGTTTCCTTCAGCATCCTTGGAAGCAACAAACTCGGCTGCCTGTGTGCGCAAATCGCGGTACACACATCCTTGTACGATGGGAAACAGAGCCTGATGATAACCATATTTGGGTTCGGTTTCGTTGAAACGACGTATACAACGGTCTAACCAGCGTTGCGTCAGCCCTAACGATTTTTTAGCATATTCGTAATCGGAATTTCCCGGAGGACATTCGTCAAAAGCCATCATAATGTCGGCACCGATGGTACGCTCAATATCCATAACCTTTTCAGGAGTAAAAACATGTTTGCTACCATCGATATGCGAACGAAACTCCGCACCTTCTTCACGTAACTTGCGAATGCCGGAAAGCGAAAATACCTGGAACCCCCCACTGTCAGTGAGCATGGGACGGTCAAAGCCATTGAATTTATGCAGGCCACCAGCTTTTTCTATTACATCCAAACCAGGACGCAAATATAGATGATAGGTGTTTCCCAATATAATCTGTGCCTTAACATCATTTTTTAGCTCTGACAAGTGTACACCTTTTACAGTACCTGCTGTTCCTACAGGCATAAAAATAGGGGTTTCTATCTGCCCATGATCGGTTGTTATCAAACCGGCACGGGCATTGGTCTTGCTATCGGTATATTGTAACTCAAATGTCATTCTGCCTTCTTTTCGTTGTTTTCTTTCTTAACGGACAAATCAATGGCATCGGCAACCTTTTCGTTAGTCAGCGCAATGGCAAAAACTTCTTTAATATCTTTCACATAATGGAAAGTCAGTCCCTTCAGATAAACTTCTTGAATTTCTTCTATATTTTTGCGATTTTCATCGCTTAATATAATCTCCTTAATACCTGCCCGCTTGGCAGCCAAGATTTTTTCTTTTATACCTCCCACCGGCAACACTTTTCCACGAAGTGTAATTTCGCCAGTCATAGCCAAATTGGCTTTTACCTTGCGCTGAGTAAGAGCTGAAGCCAACGAAGTGGCCATGGTAATACCTGCTGATGGACCATCTTTAGGAATAGCACCTTCGGGGACATGGATATGTATATTCCAGTTTTCAAAAATCTCTTCATCCAAATCCAACAAAGAAGCATGGGCTTTAATATATTCCAGCGCCAACATTGCAGATTCTTTCATCACATCTCCCAAGTTGCCCGTCAGCGTCAATCGTCCACCTTTACCACGGCTCAGACTGGTTTCCACAAACAAAATTTCTCCTCCTACGGCTGTCCATGCCAAACCTGTCACTACGCCAGCATAGTCATTGCCTTGGTATTTGTCTCTTGTATATTCCGGGGCACCTAAAAAATCATATAAATCGGAAGGCTTGATCTCTGTTTTGGCAAAATAACCATCAGTTGCATATTGCCGCGCCGATTTACGCATAATTTTTCCTATTTTCTTTTCCAATTCGCGTACTCCGCTTTCGCGGGTATACGATTCGATAATAGTCTCAAGCGTATTTTTAGGAAACTTCAAGTCACTTTTCTTCATCCCGTTGGCTTCCAATTCCTTGGGAACCAAATGACGACGAGCGATTTCAATCTTTTCCTCTGTAATGTAGCCGCTTACTTCTATCAGTTCCATACGATCCAACAATGGGCCAGGAATGGTATTCAGATTATTGGCTGTAGCAATAAACATTACTTTAGACAAATCATAATCAACATCCAAGAAATTATCATGGAATGCTGTATTTTGTTCCGGATCAAGTACCTCCAATAATGCAGAAGAAGGATCGCCTTGGCGGTCAGCGCTTACCTTGTCTATTTCATCCAATATAAATACCGGATTAGAAGAACCCGCTTTAATCAAACTCTTGATAATACGTCCAGGCATGGCACCGATATAAGTTTTACGATGCCCGCGAATTTCAGCTTCATCATGCACGCCTCCCAACGACATACGAATGTATTTCCGCTTCAACGCAGCAGCAATAGAACGCCCTAGCGATGTCTTACCCACTCCCGGAGGCCCATACAGACAAATAATAGGTGATTTCATATCACCTTTCAATTTTAAAACGGCCAAATGTTCCAAAATACGTTCTTTCACCTTTTCCAAACCATAGTGGTCTTTATTTAAAGTACGTTCGGCATTGACCAGATTCAGATTGTCGGTAGTGTAAATCCCCCACGGCAAGCTCAACATGGTTTGTAAATAATTCAACTGTACACTGTAATCAGGCGATTGTGGGTGCGTACGTTCCAGTTTATCAACTTCTTTCAAAAAAACAGCCTTCACTTCATCGCTCCATTTGATGGTTTCAGCTTTCTGGCGCATTTCTTCTATTTCCTGTTCCTGAACACTGCCACCCAATTCATCCTGTATGGTCTTTATCTGCTGCTGTAGAAAATATTCACGTTGCTGCTGATCTATGTCTTCACGGGCACGCATCTGTATGGAAGCTTTAATATCAGCCAACTGTACTTCCCGGTTCAGAATCTCAAGCAATCGATAGGAACGTGCCCGCAACGAATCGATACGTAACAATTCTATTTTCTCGTCCTTTTTAAGCGGCAGGTTAGTGCAAATAAAATCTACCAGGAACATTGGGTTGTTAATGTTCTTAATAGCGAACGACGAATCTTGCGGAAACATTTCCGAAGATTTAATGTATTTCACTGTCAAATCCTTGCATGCCTCTACCAAAGCCTGAAATTCTTTATCCGATTTCTCGGGAAGTTCCTCACTCAAGGTTGTAACACGCCCTTTTAAGTATGGAACCGTTTCTGTTATTTCCCTTAATTCAAGTCTTTTAGAGCCTTGCAATATAATGGTAGTAGTCTGATCAGGCATTTCAAGAACTCGGACAATCTTGGCTACTGTCCCAATGGAGTGCAAGTCTTCAAACTGTGGATTTTCTGTTTCGGCCATTTTTTGGCATACCACCGCAATGTATGATTTTTTCTTTTCAGCATCACGCACTAGTCTAAGGGAAGATTTTCTTCCCACTGATACCGGCATGAATACGCCTGGGAACAATACCATATTCCGAAGCGGCAATACAGGCAAAACCTCATCCACTTCAATATCCATCAGCTGCTCTTCATTTCCGTCAAAATCTGCAATCACTGAAAAGCCATTTCCACCTCTGTCTTCGATATCACTCAGGTAATCTCTTCTCTTCATTTATCTCTTGTTTTATTATATCACAATTGGCAAAAGCCAACAAAAGCGTTGCAAAGTTAAGCTATTTCTTCATAAATGAAGATTCCTAACCCTTTAAAAAGACAAAATACGGTGCCAAAAATGCAGTAGTTTAATCATCTTTGCCTATTTTTGAAAGACATAAAAAGGTATCAATATGTCAAATTCATATTTTTCGTTTAAACAATTTACTATATATCACGACAAATGTGCCATGAAAGTTGGTACAGATGGAGTACTTTTAGGAGCATGGACTCCGACAAACAATGCGATGCGAATATTGGATGTAGGTGCAGGTACCGGGCTTATTTCTTTACAACTAGCACAGCGTAATTCCATGGCAAAGATTATAGCCATAGAGATTGATGCAATGGCCGCCGAACAGGCTAAAGACAATGTGGCACGTTCTCCATGGGCTGAAAGAATAAAAATTGTGTGCTGCGATTTTAAAGATTACCAATCTGAAAACAAATTTGATTTAATCGTCTCCAATCCACCTTATTTTATTGATGCAACAAAATGTCCTGCTGACGAACGTAACATGGCACGCCATACTGGAAATCTGAACTATGAACTGCTATTTTCCAAATCGGCCCATCTGTTGAACGGAAAGGGATTGCTTTCTATCATTGTTCCCACAGAAATGGAAAAACATGTATTGGACGCTGCTTGGAACAATAAACTCTATCTGCAACACCGAACCAATGTTTATACCAAACCAGGAAAAACTTGCAGACGTTTACTCTTGTGTTTTGGATTTTCAAATACAAAATGGGAAACGACAGATGATTTATTCATCGAATCAAAACAAGGGGGCTATACAACCGAATACATCAACTTAACTAAAGACTTTTATCTGAAAATGTAACCTTTGAATGAAACCCCTGTTTCTACGCTAAATTGACACTTAAAACAAAAGCCCACCACCTTTCATAACTATCAAGATGATGAGCTTCTATTTTTCGTCGGGGTAGCGGGATTCGAACCCACGACCCCCTGCTCCCAAAGAATTACGCATTTTGTAAGTTAATCTGTTGTTATTCAATTAAATATATTAATCTGAAATTATGATTAGGATAAGCTTTCGAACATTCAGTCAGAAAACATTCCACCTTTACCTAGTAATATCCAGTCTGCCGATATACCATAATCACGAACCAAGTAAACAATCCACTCAGGTTTGAGAACACTGACTTCTGGCCTAGTTCTTACTGTAACCAGATTCCACCTATTTATTTCATATCGATTAGTAAATGTTTGTAGACCTCTAATTCGCTTTTGAGCTTTTAGCATGTCAATAGCTTCAAAGAATCGTTTTGTTACTGATACACCTTCTTTTGATATATTCATGGTACTTATTGTGGGAAGTTAATATTAGAGCCTTTTCATGCAACCAAGAACATGATATATTGTTCTAATCATTTTTTTTGGTAGTTCCTGCACTCCGTATTCCGGTGACTTGTTAGCAGGGACCAAAGTATAATTATCAGGATTAGAAGAAGGCCCCAATCTTTTAATTGTTCTCATGCCATTTGTAGTGACGATTGCATACACCTCTCCAAGCGGAAGAAAAGAAAAGTCTTCTATTCTTTTCAATGCTATTATATCACCATGAGTAATCTCAGGCTCCATGGAATGCCCCGTAACATTGCACCAGCATGTAGCCTCATTATACTTCTGAAAGTCTATGTTGTATTCAGGATTAATCGTTTGGTCGTTTTCAACTATATCAAAACCTCCGATAAAGTCCACATTATAATAAGGTACACCTGTTGTATAACTGATTTGCGGATTTATAGCTTTATCAACGAGTTCGTTTAGGATCTGTTCCTTAAGGCGTTCCCTATTACTTTTCTGAACATCATGTTCAATAATACCTGCAATACTATCTCCATCCTTAAACATCGGGACATCGGCTCCAGATAACCATC
>Ga0192244_10541_pt1 | contig 14376 bp, 10 predicted proteins | sample Koala_Koa27_L3_FD_131234 | JGI IMG/M metagenome (GOLD analysis project Ga0192244, IMG submission 131234) | Enriched cells from koala feces incubated with labeled cellulose particles, San Francisco Zoo, California, United States - Koala_Koa2-7_L3 ... | reverse complement strand
TTTGTCAGATGATGTGATGTTGAAATCGTATAAAATCAATATTCATAATAATTTTGACCACCACGGACATGATTCCCGGGCAGCCGGACAGAAAAACATAGCTTTTACTTTTGACAAGGTATATGATGTTTCCGGTTTGAAGAATACAAAAGTACATCATCATGATATTGTTATTCCGGCTGATGCTGCTCCCGGAGATTATCATCTGATGGTATGGTGTACCGATGCGGCGGGCAATCAGACAGAAGTGGCTCGTAATATTGTCTTGAGTGCGGACGGAGGTACTGAAACGGAACATGATCATGACCATGAGTGATCTTTTGTATCAATCGTATTGTGTGTATTAATTGTCTGATGGCGGTCGATGTGAATCGGCCGTCACTTTATTTTGTTGGATGTCGCCAAAGAATAATTTTCTTCCAGGAGGTAATAATCCGTTTGTAAATAGAATATTTGTTCTGTAAATAGTGATGATTGTAGCTCTATTTTCTTTATTTTTAGTATATCTTGTTTGATATAACTACCTTTAATACCTTTGCAACAGGTAAAAACAGAAATATATAACTCTAAAAAGATAAAGATTATGGCTACAAAAAAATTACATTTCGAAACATTACAACTTCACGTAGGACAGGAACAACCAGACTCGGCTACGGATGCTCGTGCAGTTCCTATTTATCAGACTACATCTTATGTATTTCATAACTCGGCACATGCAGCCGCACGTTTTGGTTTACAAGATCCGGGTAATATTTATGGGCGTCTGACTAATTCCACTCAAGCTGTTTTTGAACAGCGTGTGGCTGCATTGGAAGGAGGAGTGGCAGGACTTGCCGTAGCTTCCGGGGCTGCTGCCATTACTTATGCGTTTCAGAACATTACTCGTGCAGGTGATCATGTTGTAGCTGCAAAGACTATTTACGGAGGTACTTATAACCTGCTGGCTCATACGTTGCCGACTTATGGTGTGACTGCTACATTTGTGGACCCTAGTGATCTTTCTAATTTTGAGAAAGCTATTCAAGAGAATACAAAGGCGGTGTTTATCGAGACTTTAGGGAATCCTAATTCGAATATTATAGATATAGAGGCTGTGGCGGAAATAGCACATCGCCATCACATACCTTTGATTATTGATAACACTTTTGGTACTCCTTATCTAATTCGTCCCATTGAGCATGGAGCGGATATTGTGGTACATTCCGCTACAAAATTTATTGGTGGTCATGGAACTTCACTGGGTGGCGTGATTGTTGATTCAGGTAAATTTGACTGGGTGGCATCAGGTAAATTTCCTCAACTGACAGAACCAGATCCTTGCTATCATGGGGTGCGTTTTGTAGAGGCGGCAGGTCCGGCCGCTTATGCTGTCCGTATTCGTGCTATTTTATTGCGTGATACTGGCGCGACTATCAGTCCGTTTAATGCTTTTATTCTGTTGCAGGGATTGGAGACACTTTCATTGCGTGTGGAACGTCATGTAGAGAATGCGTTGAAAGTGGTGGAGCATTTGAAAAATCATCCGAAGATCAAGAAAGTAAATCATCCTTCCTTGCCGGAACATCCTGACCATGCTCTGTATCAGCGTTATTTCCCCAATGGAGCCAGTTCTATTTTCACTATCGAGGTGAAAGGTGGTCAGGAAGAAGCACATCGTTTTATCGATAGTCTGGAAATTTTTTCTTTGTTGGCCAATGTCGCTGATGTGAAGTCATTGGTTATCCATCCTGCCAGTACCACTCACTCTCAGTTGAATGCGGAAGAATTGGCGGAACAGGGTATTTATCCGGGGACAGTGCGTTTATCAATAGGTACGGAACATATAGATGATTTGCTGGCCGATTTGGATCAGGCATTAGCTGGAATTTAATAAGATATATTAATAGAATAAGGAATATTACTACAATATAAAATCAATATATGGATAAGAAGTGTATGCCGGAGGTTTGTGTAAAGATACATTATACATGCTTCTGGCATTACTTTATTTTTACTAATAAAAAAGGATAGATCATTAATCCAAATAGGATTCTTTTTTGTTATTAAAAAAAGAATCTTTGCGGAAGTGGGGTTTCAAAGGCTTAATTTAAGAGTTTATGGATACCGTTTCTTTAACTTAAATACAATGGTTATGAATCTAGTCCTTGCTATTATTCCGGTATTGCTATTAATTATCCTGATGGCGTTTTTTAAAATGTCCGGTGACAAAAGTAGTGTGATTTCCCTTGTCGTTACTATGCTGATTGCTTTTTTCGGCTTTCATTTTCCGGTAGACGATTTGCTGTTTTCTTTTCTGTACGGTGCATTGAAAGCTGTTTCTCCTATTCTGATTATTATTTTGATGGCGATATTCAGCTATAATGTTTTATTGAAGACTGAAAAAATGGAAATTATCAAGCAACAGTTTTCTTCTATTTCTACCGATAAAAGTATTCAGGTATTGCTGTTGACATGGGGATTTGGTGGCTTGCTTGAAGCTATGGCAGGATTTGGTACGGCAGTGGCTATACCGGCGGCGATTCTTATCAGCCTCGGATTCAAACCGGTATTTTCGGCAACAGTCAGTTTGATTGCCAATAGTGTGGCTACTGCTTTTGGGGCTATTGGTACACCGGTCTTGGTATTGGCGAAAGAAACGAATCTGGATGTATTGGTGCTAAGCGCCAATGTCGTGTTGCAGCTTTCGGTACTGATGTTTCTCATTCCTTTCGTATTGCTGTTCCTGACCGATTCGAAATTAAAATCCTTACCTAAAAATATTTTCCTGTCTTTGTTGGTCGGTGGTGTCTCATTAGGCAGCCAGTATATTGCCGCCCGCTATATGGGGGCGGAGTCTCCGGCTATTATTGGAAGTATTTTATCTATCATTGTTATTGTGGCCTATGGCAAACTGACTGCTTCTAAAGAGGAAAAAGCAAGGAAAAGCACATTGAAAGGGCTCGAGGTACTGAACGCGTGGAGTATCTATCTTCTTATCTTGTTCTTGATTATTCTGACTAGTCCGTTGTTTCCCGGTTTGCGTACAACACTTGAAAATAATTGGGTGACCCGTATCAGTCTTCCGATTAATGATTCAACTATGAATTATACGGTTTCTTGGCTGACCCATGCGGGAGTTTTACTTTTTGTGGGCACGTTTGTCGGTGGGCTGATACAAGGAGCCAAGATATGGGAGCTGTTTGCTGTACTCTGGAATACGGTAAAGCAGTTAAAGAAAACTTTTATCACGGTAATTTGTCTGGTAAGTTTGTCCACTATCATGGATACGGCAGGTATGATTTCAGTTATAGCCACTGCTTTGGCGGTTGCTACAGGAAGCCTTTATCCGTTGTTTGCCCCTGTTATTGGTTGCCTGGGTACCTTTATTACGGGCAGTGATACTTCTTCAAATATTTTGTTCGGCAAATTACAGGCTAATGTGGCCGGGCATATTCAAGTAAGTCCCGACTGGTTGTCGGCAGCCAATACGGTGGGGGCGACAGGTGGAAAAATAATTTCTCCGCAAAGCATCGCTATTGCCACTTCTGCCGGAAACCAACAGGGAAAAGAAGGGGAAATCCTAAAATCCGCCATTCCATATGCACTGGCGTATGTGGTAATAACCGGAGTGATTGTTTATATTTTCAGCTAATCTTTTCCGGTACATAGGGTGCGCCGGACGATAGCTTATAGTACCAATTCCTTGAACAACTGTTGTAAGGTAGCATCCAGGTTCATGGAAAATCCGGGATGAGGCCGTGAAGTCTGTATACAGGCACTACGTACAGCGGTCAGCCAACGGAACCGGTCCGGAATTTCCATTTGTGCTATGCTTCCTCCCTCTTTCTTTCCTTGGCATACCTTATCAAATACCTGTAGTGCATTCTTTAGGCATTCCATATCTACTTCCGTAGAAAATACTCGCAACTTCTGTTCATTCAGTACATAGATTGCATTCAGGTATCTGGCTTGTTTGGAGAACAAGACTATTCCTATATTAAGAAACTCCTCACGCTCTACTTTGGGGACAAAGCGGATTACTGCATATTCATATAAGTGCTTTTCTGGCATTTTGTGCTTCTTTTACAAATAGTTCGGAATGGTGAACCCTTTCTTTTAAAAAATGAAAATATACCTCTCTCAGATCTTGTATTGTTTCTCCTTCTTCTGCCCAAGTAAGCCAGTCATCGGGTATGGCATCTGTTATTTCCTGTAGTTTTTCTTCGGTCAGTATTTGTTTGAACCGGTTATCCGCTTCTTCCAACTGGCTGGCATAAGGCAGAAGTACATGGTCTTTTATTCTTAGAAAAGGATTGACAGCCTGTTTCTGCCAGTTTTCCCATGAATGATGAAAGTAAAGTGCTGCGCCGTGATCTATCAGCCACAGTTCTTTATGCCACATCAGCATATTGGTATTCTTGATGGTACGGTCTACGTTGGTGAGCAGAGCGTCCAGCCATACTACTTGTGAAGCGGTTTGTACGTCTACCTGATGTACGATGGGGTCAAAAGTCAGTGCGCCCGACAAGAAATGAAGTCCTAGATTCAGCCCACGGCTCCATTGCAACAAGTCTTGTATCTCTTCATCTGCTTCTGTCCGGCCAAATGCTTCGTCCAGTTGCAGAAAGACGATTTCGGGTACGCGGAAATGAAGGGCACGGGCTATTTCTCCACCTATCAGTTCAGCGATAAGCGCCTTGGTTCCGTGGCCTGCTCCCCTAAATTTGACGACATATTTAAAATCATCATCCGCTTCGGCCAATGCGGGCAAGGAACCTCCCTCACGCAGGGGCATAATGTAGCGAGTGACATTAACTGTACGTAAATCCATTTAAACCTCCTTGATTATAGGGAATAAAGATACGATGTTTTTGGGTATTAGGAATAAAAATAGTCCGTAAATTGGGAATTATAGCACTAATTTAGCATTTAAGATACTTCCAAATCTGCTGAAATATGCTGCAACCAGGGATAAACTGTTGAAAAATCGTAAAAAAAGAGATAGATAGGAGATTTATTGCCAAAAAAGAATTTAATTTGAACAGTTTTATAATTTATAAAAAAAAAGAACATGAACGAATTAATTGCTAAAATCAAAGAATTGAACGAAGCTTTTATGTCTGATGCTGCATTGCAGATTGAAAAAGGTAACAAAGCTGCAGGAACACGTGCGCGTAAAGCATCATTGGAATTGGAAAAACTGATGAAAGAATTTAGAAAAGCATCTTTGGAAGCTTCTAAGTAATCTTTTATTCGTCTTTTAAAGATTTTTATAAGCCATCCTTCGGGGTGGCTTTCTTATTTTCTACTAAGTTTTTGCTTTTATTTCGAGGGGATAATTGATATTTTTGTATTTTTATTGGTGGGTGGTTAACCTAAAGGAAAAGGGATGTTTATGAAGAATATGTGTCTATTGCCTGTATGGGCGGTTTTATTGATTATAGCAGGGATTTTCTTTTCTTGTGAAAAGAAGAAGGATATGGCTATATACCGTCAGGCGGATTCTTTGAACTTGCTTTCTTATCATATGCGCTATAAGAATTTGGACACAGCGTGTAAAGCAGCGCATGACGCCTACAAACTGGCGGATGGATTCCCCTCCCTGCGTGCCGGGGCATTGAATAATCAGGGTTTCTGCGCCTTTATCCACATGGACTTTGAAAAAGCCGAAGATCTTTTTCTTCGCGTATATGAGGAGTCAAACAATGAATTGGAATGTCTGATAGCAGATATCGGTATGATGAAAATTTGTCAGCGTACCGCCATGAACAAGGAGTTCTATGATTATCGTAACAGTGCGTTACGGCGTATGAAACGTATCAGCGATGACCGTTCTGCTATAACTGATCCCGGAGAGCTGGAACGGCTTAATTATGCCCGTTCTGAGTTTTCCATTGCTTCTGCCATTTATTACTATTATTTGCAGCAGGAACAGCAGTCCTTGGAGGCGATTAATGAAATAAAAGTAGACGAGGCGCTGGAAAGTGATACTGCCCAATTGCTCTATTATTATTATATGAAAGGGTCTGGCGGTATGTATGAAGCGGATACACCGCAGGATGTGGTATTGGGTGAGTTTAACTATCTGATAGAATGTCTGGGTATCAGCAGGGAACACGGGTATATCTATTTCGAGGCGAATGCATCTCAGGCAATGGCAGAATTGCTGAAAGAGAGGAAAAATTTCGATTTAATTATGGAAAGGCGTCCCAATGTGATGCGTGCCATCAATAGCGAGGACTTGCCGTGGGAGGAACTGACCATGCGTTTTGCCTGGCAGGCTTTGGATTTGTTCAAAAAATATGGAGATTTGTATCAGATTTCGGGTACATACCGCACTTTGGCGTCGTGCAGCAACGAGCAAGGCAGGTATGAAGACGCGCTGCATTACTTGTCGGAAGCGCTAGGGTACGTCAACCGGCATCACGAAAAATATTACCATTGTACGGATACCATGGACAGGCTTCGTCCGTATGTTCCCATGGCTACCACTTCCATTGAACTGGAATGGATTAATGACGATGGTATAAAAAGTGTCCCCGAATGGATCGCCCGTTTCCGTGAACAATTGAGTGTAACATATGCGGCGTTAGGAATGAAACCCCAGTCGGATTACAATCGTAATATTTATCTGGATATTCTGGACTACACTCGCCAGGACAAAGAATTGGAGAGCCGTTATAATGCGTTGGAGAAAGAATCGGAAGCCTTGAACGGACTTCTGGTGGTAGTGGTGATTGGTATCGCTGTTCTTATCATTCTATTTTGGATATTGAATAAAAGATGGCGTGTGCGGAATGCTCTTTACATTGATAAGTTGAAACGTACTTTGGAAATATGTCGTAAGATAACGGCTTCCGTACCCATTGATGCGGGGGAGATAGAGGATGTGACAAAAGCGGTAGTTGCCTCGGTGAAAGAGGATATTCTTCCGTTGGTGGGAGCCACGGACTTCCGTATTGTGGCTGAAAATGGAGAGGGAAGAGAGGTGTCGGGACAAGGGATTTGTACAAGTTTTATCTTGAATATTCCAAGCAGGGAACAACCTTTGGGCGAGGTGCATCTGTATTCGGAGCACAAAATGAAGAAAGATGATAAAGCACTGATGAGGGTCATTACACCTTACATTTCGTGGACACTGGAGAATGGACTGGCTTTTATTTCGTTGGGCGATGAACGGAAACGGCTGGAAAAGGAGCAATATGTCCATGAACAGCATTTGGCGGAGAATAAACGGCAGAATCTGGTGAAGAAAGCCTGTTTGTTTATTGTCACAGGCATTATGCCTTATATAGACCGCATCATGAATGAAGTGCATAAACTAACCGTACACAACTATATTCAGAACGAAGAAATAAAAGAAAGCAAATACCGTTATATCGACGAACTGATTACCCGTATTAATGAGTATAATGATATTCTGGCCTTATGGATTAAGATGAGGCAGGGGACACTGAGCTTGAATATAGAGAATTTTGAGTTGAATTCCCTTTTCGATGTACTGGTGAAAGGGCGTAAGACTTTCGAGATGAAACAACAGACCCTGACCATAGAGCCGACTGCCGCCATTGTGAAAGCGGATAAGGCTCTGACGCTTTTCATGATAAATACGTTGACAGAAAATGCCCGTAAATATACGCAGCCGGGAGGAAATGTTTCTGTTTATGCGCAGGAAACAGAATCTTACGTGGAGATTTCGGTGAAAGATGACGGTCCGGGGCTTTCACAGGAAGATGTGGAGCGTATTCTGAGTGAGAAAGTTTATGATTCAGGTAAAATCGGATTGCAGACCAGCGAAAATGTCAGCGAATTGCAGAAGAATAAAGGTCATGGTTTCGGTTTGATGAATTGCAAAGGCATTATTGATAAATATAAGAAGACCAATGAAATATTCCGGGTCTGCCTGTTCCGGATAGAAAGTGAATTGGGGAAAGGCAGCCGTTTCTATTTTCGTCTGCCCAAAGGAGTGCGCAAAACGTTGATGTTGGTACTGGTCGCTTTTCTTTCTGTCCTGACAGGATGTAATGAGGGGAGAGAGAAAGACGGGAAAGCGGAACAACTCACTCTTAATGATTCCATTCAGCGATATGATAAATTATTGGCTGTTGCGAATGAATATGCATACGATGTTTACAATTGTAACATTGATGGACTATACCAACAGGCATTGTGTTATGCGGACAGTGCTCTACATTGTTTGAATAAGCATTATATTATGTATTCGGGCAGCAAAGGGCCTTTGTTGGAATTGGAAGGAGAGGGGGCTGCAGCGGATTTAGATTGGTTCAACCGGCATTTTGATACCGATTACTATGCCTTGCTGGATGTTCGCAACGAGGCAGCAGTCGCTTTTTTGGCTTTAGGTAATCTGGAGGCTTATCGTTATAACAATAATGCTTATACGGCGCTGTACAAACAAATCAGTGAGGACACCTCATTGGAGCAATATTGCCGTCAGATGCAGCTTTCTGCCAATAATAAGACGGTGGCTATCATTCTTTGTGTGGTTATTCTGTTGGTATTGCTGGTGGGTTATTATATTCTGTATTTCCGCCACCGTTTGATTTATCGTTATAACTTGGAACAGGTGTTGGAAATCAACAAGCAGGTGTTTTCGGCCTCTTTGCTTGACGGAAGAACCGACCGGGATATTGCTGCAAGTCTGGTCAATGATATGTTTGAGACGGTGAATGAGTTGCTGCCCATTGATGTGTTGGGCGTAGCGGTTTATAGTGAAGACAACCATAGCTTGAATTATGCTTTTTCACCGGTGGAGGATGAGAACGAAGAAATGCGTGAGATGATGGCCCGTAGCTTTGACGCGAAGACATCTTATTGGCGTGAGAAAGATAGGTTAAAGTGTTTGCCCTTGTGGGTGGAAGCAGGTAACGAGAATCGTTGCACGGGTGTGCTGGCATTGAAAATCGCTTTGCCTGTGGAGCGTGAGGACGACCGCTTGATGTTGGAGCTTGTGGCCGGATATGTAGCCATCATTGTATATAATGCAGTGGTACTGATGGCACAGAAATATCGGGATATAGAAAGTGCGCAGGATGATGCGCGCCGAGCTATACGGGAGGAAAACCAGTTGCATGTGCAAAATTTGGTATTGGACAATTGCTTGTCAACCATTAAGCATGAGACAATCTATTATCCTAACCGGATAAAACAGATTATCGACAGGTTGAACACCCGTCAGGCAGGAGAAAACGAAGCTGTGCAAGTAGAGACGATTGGTGAGTTGATCAGTTATTATAAGGATATATTTACTTTGCTGAGTTCATGCGCCGCACGTCAGTTGGAAGAAATTACTTTCCGCAGAGGTGTTGTGAAAGCCGGCGAGCTGGCCGATTATGCGGCACGGTATATAAAACGTGCTGGAAAACGTATGCCGCATCGGGTAGAACTGAGGACGGAGGTGGAACATGTTTCCGTACTGGGAGATGTCATTCAGCTGAAGTTTATGTTGGAGAATCTGATAGATGAAGCGCTATCATACGAGGTGGATGGCCTTTTGGAATTGTGTATTTATAAGGATAAGGATTTTGTGCGGTTTGATTTCCGCGATACGCGTCGCGAAAAGTCGCAGGAAGAGTTGAACTTGTTGTTCTACCCACATCTGTCTCGTATGAAGCAGGGGCAGGAAGGAGTTCTGACCGGTACGGAATACCTTATTTGTAAGCAGGTGATTCGTGACCATGATGAATTTGCCGGAAGACGCGGTTGCCGTATCAATGCGCAGCCTGCCGCTGAGGGAGGGTTCACCGTATGGTTCACCCTGCCTGCCCGTTGAATGTAGAATGTAAAAAAACAATGCATATTATGGAGAATAATAGATTTAAAGTCATCATTGTAGAGGATGTCAAACTGGAATTAAAAGGAACGGAAGAGATATTCAGACACGAAATTCCAAATGCGGAAGTCATCGGAACGGCCATGACTGAGAATGAGTTTTGGGAATTGCTGAAAGTGCAGTTGCCCGATATGGTTTTATTGGACTTGGGCTTGGGGGGATCGACTACCATCGGTGTGGAAATCTGTTCTTCTTTACGGAAGAACTATCCGGATATGAAGGTGCTGATTTTCACTGGTGAGGTGTTGAACGAAAAGTTATGGGTGGATGCGCTGAATGCGGGTGCGGATGGTATAATCCTGAAGACGGGAGAGTTGCTGACTGCCACAGATGTACAGGCGGTGATGGATGGTAAGAGACTGGTTTTCAATTATCCCATTCTGGAGAAAATAGTGGCACGTTTCAAGCAGTCGGTGGCTCAGGAGCAGCGTAGGCAGGAAGCTGTCATCGATTATGATATTGATGAATATGATGAGCGTTTGCTTCGCCATCTGGCCTTGGGGTATACCAAAGAAATGATTACTAATCTGAAAGGGATGCCTTTCGGGGTCAAGTCCATAGAGAAACGTCAGAATGAATTAATAAACCGTTTGTTCACATTGGATGAAAGAAATGGTGTCAATGCCTGTCGCTTGGTGACCCGTGCTTTCGAGTTGCGGATTCTTGATATTGATAATTTGGAACCGGATGAAGAGTAAATATTATTTCCCTCATACCGCTACTGTATTTTTTCTGCTGACAGTAGCTGTAGCCTTGTTCTCATGGATAGGAAGTATTTATGGGCTGGGGAAGGTGCAAAGCCTGCTCAGCCCCGAAGGAATCCGGTGGGAATTGAGGCATGCTATGGGGAATTTTGTCCAGACACCGGCATTGGGCATAGTAATGATGCTTTTTTTAGGGTTCGGCATTACGGTTCATTCCGGGGTATGGGGCACGTTGGGGAGAATAGTGAAAAGAGGAAAGTCCATTTCCCGTAAGGAAAAGCGTGCGTTGATATTGGCAGGTTGTATGCTGCTTGTTTATATCATAATGATTATTGGCACCACTTTTGCCCCATGGACTATGTTGCGTAGCGTGACGGGATCTCTCACGAATTCTCCGTTTCAAAAAGGGATTTATTATCTCATTTCGTTTGGTGTGGGATTATCGGGTATGGCTTTCGGCTATGCATCGGGACGTTTTCGGGATGATAAGGATATAATAAGAGGGATGTCCTGTCTCTTTTCTCGTTTTGCCGATTACTTTGTGGTGCTTTTTTTATAGTTCAGTTCTTTTCCTCATTGATGTATACGAATTTGGTGGAATGGGTTGGAATAGATTCATATATAGTGTCTTACGTTTTTCATATTTGTTGCTATTTACCTTTCGCTTGGATGTTGAATAGAAAAAAATAGGTTGTTAATGCAAAAAAAGTTACGGATTCTTTTGGTAATTTCAATAAAAACCGTACCTTTGCACTCGCAATTAAGGATGGTTCCGTAGCTCAGCTGGATAGAGCAACGCCCTTCTAAGGCGTGGGTCTTGCGTTCGAATCGCAACGGAATCACATAAAGAAACTGTATCTCTTTCGGGGGTACAGCTTTTTTTATGGAAATATTTAAAAAGGATTCATCTAAAAGCGGGGCTATGGAGATAGAATAATCCGTATAAAAAGGTTTAACCTGGAAAGAGAAAAGGCTTATGCAACAGGGATGGATGCGATACATTGTTATTTAATTCCGATGGCGGGTTATTACTTTTTCTCAGTTTCTTCGTCCTTTGGACCTCACGGCAGCGGAAAGATTGAACCGGTTAAAAAGTCATGTTAACCCTTTTTGCATGCAGAAGATGTATATACTGAATCTAAAGAAAGGTATGAACCGGAAAATAAGAAGTAGTTCCCGTTAAATTTCTACTATCCCTTAAAAACGGAACTTTCTTCTTTTCTGAACAAAAAATCCCACTCATTCGTCATATTTTCCTCTTTTACATCAGAATATATTTGTACTTTTGGTCCGGATGCCCCAAGGAAAGAACATTTTCTTTGTCAGGCTTGTCTGAAAATCATAAATAAAACAACTACCGACTATGACAACACAAAAGTACAAAAGCCTATTGGTGATAATATGGGCACTATGGGCTTTTCATCCTTGTTTGGCTATTGACGATGTGCTCCGTACAGCCAAACGTGATGCTATTTTAGCACAAATTACAGGAGCCGTTCGTCCGAAAAAGCAGATTTCACTTATTTCGTTTGGTGCGAAAGGAGATGGGAAAAAAGATTGTAAACCTGCATTTGATAAAGCGATGAAGCGTGCTGCCCATATGGGAGGAGCACATATTGTGGTTCCCGCAGGGGAATATCTTTTGAATGGTCCTATTCATTTTGTAAGTAATGTATGTTTGGAACTTCAGGAAGGGGCGACCTTGAAATTTTCATCTGAACCGGCTTTTTATCTCCCTCTGGTGAAAACCAGTTGGGAAGGAACTTTCCTTCAGAATTACAGTCCTTTTATTTATGGATATCAGTTGGAAAATGTTTCCATCATCGGCAAAGGAGTGATAGATGGAAATGCGGGGACTACTTTTGCCACTTGGAAAAGTAAGCAGAAGATAGGGCAGCAGCTTAGTCGTGAAATGAATCATAAAGAAGTGCCGGTAGCCGAACGGAACTTCGGTGAGGGGTATTGGTTGCGTCCGCATCTGGTGCAATTCTTTGATTGTAAGAATATTACAATTGAGGATGTGTTTATTACGAATGCGCCTTTCTGGTGTATTCATTTACTGAAATCGGAGAATATTATCTGCCGTGGCATACGTTATGATGCAAAATTGGTCAACAATGATGGCATCGACCCTGAGTACACCCGTAATTTGCTGATTGAAAATATTGAATTTAATAATGGAGATGACAATGTGGCCATTAAATGCGGACGGGATAATGACGGATGGAAAACCAGTTGTCCTTCGGAAAATATTATTATTCGTAACTGTAAGTTCAAAGGGCTTCATGGTGTGGTGTTGGGCAGTGAGATGTCATCGGGAATACAGCATGTTTTCGTAGAGAATTGCACTTACGGAGGCTATTGTAAACGAGGTATTTTTATCAAGACGAATCCGGACCGCGGAGGTTTTATTCGTGATATTTATGTGAATAATTGTGAGTTTGGTGAAGTGGAGGATCTTTTTTATGTAACTTCCATGTATGCAGGCGAGGGGATGGATAACCATCATTTTACTGAGGTGCATGATATTTATGTAAAGGATTTGAAATGCAAAAAGGTGAATGTAGCTGCATTGGTGCTTCAAGGTACAGAGGCAAAGCCTATTTATAATGTGACTTTTGATAACGTGGATGTGGATAAAGCAGGGATAGGTCTTAGTTTTTCGAATACGAAGACAATTGGGGTTTCTAATTGTAATTTGGGAGGTTATGTTGGGGTGCCGTCTACAGCCAGTGCGAAAGATGGTATATTCAATAAATAGATTTGTTTGACTTCTTGGTTCACTTCGCCGATTCCTTGAGAAAGTCTTGTTACGCTGGAATGACAGAGTAAAAGGAAAGCAGGAAACTGTTTTCGGACAGACTGGGGAGGATTTTTCATCCCTCAGCTAAACAAATGTTTTTATAGATGGTTCTATAAGTAAAAAAGACGATAATTATGAATACAAATGAATTTGCCCGAATTTTATTGACTTGGATTAAGAGTTTTCTATCATGGATAGGCATCCCGCGCGATAGGTTGAATGAACTGGATGAGATTATTTTCTTGATCCTGATTGTAGTTATTGCTTTTGCTGTAGGAGCTGTATTTCATTATTTATCTGTGCGTTTCACACGGAAGGTGTTGAAATATAAAAATATCAGTTTTTTAAGTTCGCTGATAGAATACAATGCTTTGCGGAAAATGTCTGCGGTCATTCCGCCGCTTATTATATCCGCTTTGTTGCCGTTTGCGTTCGATTATCGTTCTACTTGGTTTACTGCCAGTGAAAAAATCACTTGGATTTATTTCTTTATCGCTTTGTTGTTTTCGGTCAATGCCGTGTTAAATTCGGTGGGTAATGTGCTGATGAACAAGGAGCAGTTACAGAATCGTCCGATGAAAGGTTTCATACAAATCTTTCAAGTGATTTTTTCGTGTATTGCCATCATTGTCATCATTTCTATATTGATTAATAAGTCGCCTCTCAATCTGATTACCGGACTGGGTGCTTTTGCTGCCGTGCTGATGTTGATTTTCAAAGATACCATCCTTGGCTTTGTGGCGGGGGTGCTGCTTTCCGAGAATGATATGGTGCATATCGGCGATTGGATTGAGATGCCTCAGAATAATGTGAATGGGGTGGTGATGGATATCACTCTGAATATTGTGAAGGTTCAGAATTTCGATAATACTATTGTCACTATACCTCCTTATTCATTAGTTTCCGGTTCATTTATCAATTGGCGTGGGATGACTGAATCGGGCGGACGGCGTATTATGCGCGAGTATGCGTTGAAACTGGATTACATACAACCCTGTACTCCTGAATTTTTGGAGAAAATGAAGAAATTTGATGCT
>Ga0192244_10530_pt1 | contig 14563 bp, 8 predicted proteins | sample Koala_Koa27_L3_FD_131234 | JGI IMG/M metagenome (GOLD analysis project Ga0192244, IMG submission 131234) | Enriched cells from koala feces incubated with labeled cellulose particles, San Francisco Zoo, California, United States - Koala_Koa2-7_L3 ... | reverse complement strand
ACAATAAAACCTTATGGATAGGAACTATGGGAGGAGGATTATATCAGATGAATATAAATACCCGAAAAATAATCCGTTGCCCAACCACAACTGTCAGTAATACCGATTGGACCAAAGTAAATATGCTACATAATTCATGGATAAATTGCTTGTTACATACCGCCGAAGACAAACTGTATATAGGTACTTACGATGGTTTGGGCTGTCTGGATATAAAAACAATGGATTTCGTTTCTTCCATGAAAAACAGAAGAATATTATATGGCGATGTAATCTATGCCTTACATGAAGGTAAGGATGGTAATATCTGGATAGGAACATCCAAAGGATTAAAACGACTAAACCCACGAACCGTTGAGGTGCAAGAATATACAACAAAAGACGGTTTACCCAGTAATTATATCTGTGCAATCAAAGAGGATGCAAATGGCTATCTTTGGATCAGTACGAATTATGGAATCAGCCGATTCAATCCTCAAAATCAAAGTTTCATCAATTTTTATGCAAGTGATGGATTACAAAGTAATGAGTTTAGTAAAGGAGCCGCTTTTGCCGACAAACAAGGTGAACTTATCTTTGGAGGTACGAATGGTATCACTTATTTTAATCCCACAGAAATAACCATGCCCGATAAGAAACCGGAAATTCGGATTACAGACTTCTATATCCATGATAAGAAGGTTAAAAAAGGTATGAAATCAGGGAATAAAGACATAATTGCCACTGCAGTCATGGATGCCGATCACTTTCAACTATCATACAAAGATAATTCTTTCAGCATTGAATTTTCAGCTATGGAGTTCTTTAGTCCGGAACGAATTACTTATACATATAGCATTAATAATTCCAATTGGATTAGCTTACAACAGGGAATTAATCGGGTTTCATTCAGCAATTTAAATCCAGGTACCTATACATTCCAGGTAAAAGCAAAAGATAATGATTCTTATTCAGACATCAAAGAATTTAGTATCACAATCCATCCTGCATGGTATGCCTCCGGATGGGCTAAATTTATATATGGAGTACTATTGATAGTTATTATCTATGGTATAGTCATTCAGATACGTCATCGTTACCGCGCTCGCCAGGCGATATTGGAACATATACATGCAGAACAGATCAATGAAGCCAAACTACAATTCTTTATTAATATTTCCCACGAAATACGCACTCCAATGTCTCTCATCATAAGCCCATTACAGAAATTAATCGCCACTGACAAAGATAACGAGCGGCAGAAAAACTATCATACCATTTATCGAAATGCGGAACGTATACTTCGCTTGGTCAATCAACTGATGGATATTCGCAAAATAGATAAGGGACAAATGTCTCTGAAATTCCAGGAAGTGGATATCGTAGGATTTATCCGTGATTTGTACTATACCTTCGAATATCAGGCAAATGCCAGGCATATCACATTGAGCTTCCAACCGGAAACTGAAAAGTTAAAAGCATGGATTGATCCGAAAAATTTCGATAAAATTATCCTAAATATAATTTCCAATGCATTCAAGTTTACACCGGAGAACGGAGAAATCAATATATACTTGCGTGTAGGTGAGGATATGAGTGCTTCTCAACCTCTAAAACACTATTTTGAAATAATAGTGGAAGACAGCGGCATTGGCATTAATCCGGAAGAAATGGGATGGATTTTTGAGCGTTTCTATCAAATCCATAATAGCCATAACAATTCGAATGTAGGTACCGGTATAGGATTACATCTAAGCCGTTCGCTAGTAGAATTACACCATGGCACCATAAAGGCTGAAAATAATGAGAACAGGCCAGGGTCCCGATTTATCATACGGCTACCCTTGAACAAAGAGCATCTGAATGTAGAAGAAATTGATGATAATCCAGTTGGGAATAATGCTCCTGTACATATCACGACTGCCCTGCCTACCCCCTCGCCAACTGACGAAGAAAATGAAAAAATACGTTCCAAAACCAAGTGTCATGTTCTGATAGTAGAAGATGATGAAGAAATACGCAAATATATCTGCCGTGAATTGGCCAGCGATTTCCATATGCATGAGTGTGCAAATGGAAAGGAAGCCCTCACCCTTATCCTAAAAAAGGAGCCGGATCTGATTATCAGTGATATTATGATGCCTGAAATGGATGGGTTGACACTTTGCAAAAAAATAAAGCAGAATGTAACCATTAACCATATACCAATTATCCTCTTGACAGCTAAATCAAGAGAAGAAGATAATTTGGAAGGTTTAAACATAGGAGCAGATGCGTATATAGTGAAACCATTCAGTATCGAAATATTGAGAAAAACGGCAATCAATCTTATTAAGAGCAGGGAAATACTACGTAACAGTTTCAGTGGCAGTCAGATGCAGGAACAGAAGTTGAAGAAACTAAAAGTCCAATCACCTGATGACAGATTGCTTGATAAAGTAATGAAAGTGATTAATGACAATCTAGGTAATCCTGACTTGAATGTTGAAATGATAGCAACTGAAGTAGGTATCAGTCGTGTACATTTGCACCGTAAGCTAAAAGAGCTGACTAATCAGTCAACCCGCGACTTAATACGCAATGTTCGTCTGAAACAGGCTGCATCACTATTGGCAAACCAATATCATAACATTACTGAAGTTGCTACTCTTACAGGTTTTACTAATATTGCATATTTTTCTACCGCTTTTAAAGAATTATACGGAGTTCCGCCAACAACCTATATGGAGGAGCAGCAAAAGTCTTCTTCTGACGAGATTAAGCAATAGAACTAAACACAGAACAAAAAGAAAACCAGCTAATACATATTAGCTGGCTTTCTCTATAATATTAATATTATGCTTATATTACTTGACATTTTCTATTCATCAAGCTACTTGATAATCCGGAAATTGCCACTGACATGCAGCATAGACATCATATATACCATACCGCTGTAATAACGAAATTTGCCCGTAGGCAATGGTTCATTCCATAATTTCTGTATGCATTCTTTCGCCAGATTCTTGTCATTCAAAGCAAAAGCTCCTACAGCATTTGCGCCGATCATACCTGTTGAATAATTACCAGCAGGTGCTGAACCATCTACATTGAAATATTCGTGCGTAAAATTATCTTGCTTGAAAAAGTTAAGCAATCGACTCATCATCTCTGCCTGGTTAGCAGCATCTTTTCCAAACCAATAATAATCCATACCGACATTCATGGCACAGCGAAGAGCATCAAACTGATATCTTCTTGTATCATATCCCCAATTCTTAGGTTTCCAAGGAGTGCCATCGAATGCAGAATAATCAGGGAACAACCCCGTCTTTTTATGCGATGCATCAGCCAGCAAGCGACGGGCTGCATCAGGTGTCTGCTTCCAGAATTCCTTATTAGTGTCAGACCACAAAGCCCAAAGTTCAAAGAAAGCAGGCAGATTATAGGAAGGATCCGTATAGTTATAATAGACCTTTTCCGGTACAAATGTAACGAGTTTACTCTCAGTATTGAACAGGTTATAAACGCCTTGGGAACCATCTTTAGACATAACATCTTTCAATATTTTCTGAGCCTCCTGATTATAGTCATATGCCCCGTCATTCCCCCAACGGTGAGAAGCAAAGAATAAAGAAGTTATAAAATAAATTTCACCATCAGAAGCACAACTCGGCTCCTTACCTATTTTAACACCACGAGGCGTACAGTGCCAGGCATAATATCCCGACCATTTGCCCGAAGTATACAGCATATATTTCTTAGCCCACCGCCATAACTTATCGAATTCAGCCTGCTTATCCAACTGTACACATATCATCATTCCATAGGACATTCCTTCTGTACGTACATCCTGATTCCCTGTATCATAAATATAGGCAGTATTGTCATCACTCTCATAGTAAACCTTTGTTTTTTCATTCACAAAGAAGTGATTCCAGATTTGCTCCATTTTCTGGTCGGTTTGTTGCTGAGAAATACCTAAATACTCATTAAACAAATTCCGATAGTTATCGGTATAGTAAGCTCCAGCAGGAACCGGATCCCCACTACTGTCTTCCTGAACAGGATGAGCCTGAACTCCAAGTGAACAAAAACCGGAAAGTATCAGGCTGACACTAACCGCAAATAAAGTTGTAAGTTTCATCATTTCAAGGTTTTGTTACAATTAATAGACTACTAATATCATTACATACTACGTGCCAGCATGAATACAATCATCGACAGCTTGCCACAGGTGATTCTACTGCACACGTGATATCTTCTGCCGGTTGTCCGGCTGCATTCGATAATCTTCATTTTACAGCCGAAGGATACCGGATGTTGGGGGCACGCTATGCTGCTAAAATGCTTTCTATTTTAGGATATGGAGACTGGACGTCTGCTCAGAATATGAAGTTGTGGTATAATCGTCCGGCACAAGACTGGCTGGAAGCTTTACCATTAGGTAATTCCCGTTTGGGGGCTATGGTGTTTGGCGGAACTGCCCGTGAAGAATTGCAACTCAATGAAGAGACGTTCTGGGCTGGTGGACCTTACAATAATAATAATCCTAAAGGATTGCAGGTATTGCCTGAAATACGTCGACTTATTTTTGAAGGCAAAACCTTGGAGGCTCAGAAGCTCATTGATGAGAATTATATGACGCCTCAGCATGGTATGCGTTACTTGACATTGGGGAGTCTTTTCCTGAATTTCCCCGGGCATGAAAATCCTTCTGAATATTATCGGGATCTGAATCTGGAGAATGCTACTGCTACAACACGTTATGAAGTGGATGGAGTGAAGTTTGTCCGTACGGCATTTGCCTCTTTGAGTGATGATGTGATTATTGTACGTATTCAGGCGGATAAGGCAAAGGCTTTGAATTTTGCCGTATCATACAGCAGTCCGCTGAAATCAGATGTACAAGTAAAAGGGGGCAAGCTGATTATCTCTTGTCAGGGAGCTGAACATGAAGGAATTCCTGCTGCTATGCGTGCCGAATGCCAAGTATAGGTGAAAACAGATGGTAAAGTGAGTAAGGAAGAAAGCGCACTTGCCGTGAATGGGGCTACTGAAGCTACCTTGTACATTTCAGCAGCTACTAATTTTGTGAATTATCATGATGTCAGTGCGAACGAGTCAAAACGTGCAGCTACTTATTTGCAGAAAGCCACCCGCATTCCTTACGAACAGGCTTTGAAGAGTCATATCGCCTCTTATCGCAAGCAATATGACCGTGTGGTCCTGACTTTGGAAAGTACCGGAGTTTCTGCTTTGGAGACGCCTGTCCGTGTGCAACGTTTTATAGAAGGGAATGATATGGCGATGGCAGCTTTGATGTTCCAATATGGTCGTTATCTGCTGATTTCTTCTTCTCAACCCGGTGGTCAGCCTGCCAATCTTCAAGGTATATGGAATCATAGTCCGTATGCTCCCTGGGATAGTAAATACACGATTAACATTAATGCGGAGATGAATTATTGGCCTGCTGAAGTAACCAATCTGAGTGAGACGCATGAACCTCTCTTTGATATGGTGGCCGACTTGGCAGTTACAGGTAGTGAGACTGCTAAGGTTCTTTATGATGCAAAAGGTTGGGTGGCACATCATAATACGGATATATGGCGTGCTTGCGGACCGGTGGATGCTGCATATTTCGGCATGTGGCCTAATGGAGGTGCCTGGCTGGCACAGCATCTGTGGCAGCATTATCTGTTTACCGGTGACAAAGAGTTTCTAAAGAAGTATTATCCGCTGTTGAAGGGGGCTGCTGATTTTTATTTAAGTCATTTAGTGGAGCATCCGAAGTATAAATGGATGGTTACGGTACCTTCTATGTCGCCTGAACATGGTTATCGGGGTTCGCAAACAACGATTACGGCAGGTTGTACAATGGATAATCAGATTGCTTTTGATGCTTTGTACAGTACACTTCAGGCCAGTCGTATTCTGGGTGGAGATAAACAGTATGAGGATTCTTTACAGGCAATGCTGAGTAAGTTGCCACCAATGCAGATTGGGAAACATAACCAATTGCAGGAATGGCTGATTGATGCTGATAATCCGTTGGATGATCATCGGCATATTTCGCACCTGTATGGCTTATATCCCAGTAATCAGATTTCTCCGACTACAAATCCTGAGCTATTTCAGGCTGCCCGGAACACTTTGATACAACGTGGAGATATGGCTACCGGTTGGAGCATTGGGTGGAAGATTAATTTTTGGGCGCGTATGCTGGATGGCAATCATGCTTATAAGATTATACAGAATATGCTCCATCTTTTGCCTAGTGATAAGGTTCAGAAAGAATATCCTGAGGGACGTACTTATCCTAATTTATTTGATGCCCATCCACCTTTCCAAATCGATGGAAACTTTGGTTATACGGCAGGAGTTGCAGAGATGTTGTTGCAAAGCCATGATGGTGCAGTACACTTGTTGCCTGCACTACCTGAAGCATGGAAAAAAGGAAGTGTGAAAGGCCTTGTTGCCCGTGGTGGTTTTGTGGTAGATATGGAATGGGATGGCGTTCAACTGAAAAAGGCGAAGATACATTCTCGCTTGGGTGGGGTACTGCGTATCCGTTCTTATGTTCCTTTAAAGGGAAAAGGAGTGAAAGTGGCAGACGGTGCTTGCCCGAATCCTCTTTATGCATCGGCAGTTATAAAAGAACCGGTAGTTTCCAAACTGATAAATCCTCAGGTGCCGGTCCTTTATCGTACTTACGAATATGACATTGTTACTCAGCCGGGAGAAGACTATTCGCTGGAACGAAACACTACTTTCATTATCATTACCCAATTCTACGGTCACAGTCTTATATCCCGACAAATCAAGTCCACTATCATATTGCCACCCTCCGAAACCATACTGTCCCGTCACCAGTGTGCGGGTGTTTTCGTCGAACGTGCCTTTCTCCCATATAGAAGGATTGAAGACATCTGCCGTCAGTGAGAAAGGAGAAATTACCGTAACCTGCAATGTCAGTTGCTTACTGACTCCGGCAGCCGATTGATATGTAACGGTTACCGTAGCTTCACCTGGTGCCACAGCTACTAATTTGGCTACCTGTTCTACTTTCAGCACGTTCGTATCTGAACTGTTGACAGTCGCTTCCGCAGTCACCATCCGTACCGTTCCATCAGAATAAACAGCTTTCACTTTGAGATAATTCGTACCACCCATTTGCAGACGAAGATTTCCTTCCTGTCCCATCAACTCCAGTTTCTCCAATTCCCCATTCACTACTACCCCATCAGCATATTCTTTAAACCAATGGTACATCGCCCAAGGACAAGCTTCGGGATCATTGAGAAAAGTATAGTTGCCCGGTTCACCCGGCACATCCTTGAATGCCGCCAGTTCATGGGATCTGGTGGTGAAAAACAACCAGGAAACATTGCCTGAATTATCGGCTATATATTTGAAGTTGGCGCCAAAGCCTTCAGCACCTGCCGTCCCAGTAATACTTTTACCCCAAGTGGCATCATATTTCTTCGGAGCCCAGTCTATTTCAGTCACCATGATAGGAGCGAAAGCCGCCACAGGACCTACTTGCGCATCCCACCCCCGCTGAAAAGCTTCGTAACCTCCCCCTGTGGAAGAGCCGATTCCTTCGCCGCTGTCCTGCTCGGCATCGCTACCGTACCAACCGGGATAACAGTGAACGGCAAAGCCTATGTTCTCCCCTTCGATACGGTGAGTAGCATATCCGGCGTAAGATGACTGATAAGCCAGTCCCGGCACCCAAACAATGTTGCGACAATTAGTACGTATCTTGTCTACTATAGCCTGAAAGTAGAGTTGGAGGTTCTTGAAATGACCGTCACCGCTACTGCCGTATGTTCCGTCAGTACCTTTTATTCTGACAGGTTCATTGGCAAGCTCAAACATAACATCCGTATTATTTTTCAGTTTAGGATGTTGCGAAACAATATCCCACACTTTGAGCAAAAACTGCTGATAAGTGTCTCCTATTTCTATACCTTGATAGGGAACATCAGCCGGACAGACTCCGGGCGGACGCATCACCACATACATTCCCTTGGAAATAAAGTATTCTGCCATCGGCACAAACAACTCTTCAAGATACTTCTGAAAACGGGTTTCGGAGAACCGTTCATGTCCTTCATATCTCACGGACTGCATGGAGGGGTCATCACTCCAATACGGGTTGAGGTGCATCCGCACGAAATTAAACTTCCATCCGGCAGCCACAATGCCGTCTACCATACTCTTATTATACCTGAGGCATGCCTGCACGTCGTAGTTACCCCACGCATTATTATTGAAGAAAGGGCTGTAGGTTTGCGTAAAGCCATGCAGATTGACTATTTCTCCCTTTTCATTTTTAAGATAGCGCCCCTCTACACGCAATATCGGCAACTTGACTTCAGCAGGAGTCTCAGGTTCCGGATCCGGTTCGACTGGTTTCTCCAGTTCCGGCTTCTCCGGCTGCACAGGAATAGTGTCGTCCGAACAAGCCGCCAAAGACATCCCTAATGCCAGTGTTAACAAATAAATTATTTTTTTCATATCATTCTTCATTATTTTAGGGGGAGTGAATCAGTAGTTTACAAGGGGACAAGGTTCCATGCGGCATAGAAGTATTATACAGCCCCTCGTTCCCTTGTTTCCTTCTTTTCCGTTTCAAATGTAACAGATGCAATGAAATAATCTGTATCTTTATGTTACATACTTGTTCACTGACGTTACATTTTTAATTGAAAGCCTAAACAGACTTATTTATTATAATATTACCAATAACGAACAAAGCTATAGGTATAAATATCATCTCCTGTAATAGTTCCTTCATACAATTTATAGCCTTTTATATCACCATGATAATAAACTAATGGATATATTTTTCATTGTTATTCGATTTTTATTAAAACAATAAAGGCAGCGGTTTCACACTATGCCCCGCTGCCTTTTCTTATAAAACTCTATTATTTTCCAGCCAAACCATCAGCAAAACCTGCATAGGTATGCTTACGGCTGTAGTTAGAATCCCATAAACCTACGGGTTCACCACCACGCCAACCTGAATCAACAGGAGCATCAGTAGCACACCACTGAGTGATACCATACTGCTGAGCAGCAGGAATTATTTCGAAGTACTTTTTCACGATGAACTTATAATATTCTGCCATCGCTTTATGCTGAGCTTCGGTCATATTCTCTGTCTTCACACTGGTACCGTTCTCGTCTATATAGCCCATATCAAGTTCAGTTATCTTCACGAGCTTGCCACTCTCAGCCAATATTTCGAACATCTTCACCACATGATCTTCCTTGCTCTTTTGTTTAGCAGCATTAGCATAGCAACTCACGTGCATCTGTGTACCGATACCGTCAATCTTCGTCACGCCATCAGCTTCCCATTTTTTAATCCAGTGTACCAGACTCTTAACCTTCTTATTGTCGTCCCAGTCAGATTCCAGATTATAATCGTTGACGAAGAGTTTCAAAGGATTAACACCACCGTTCTCGGCATAATACTTACGGGCAGCGGCTACAACAATGCGCACATAGTCTTCGTTGCCCAAGTAGTCTTGCCAATAGAAGTTATTCTTGATATCTTCTGCAGAAGCTGTTTTAGCAGACTGCAAAAGATAGAATCCTTCTCCGTCATCACCGCCTCCGGAAATAGCTTCGTTCACAACATCCCACGCAGTCACATAACCACCAGTAGCTTCCATCATACCTTCTATCCAGTTGTTCATGGCCCATGTAAGGGTATCTTTCTTTTCTTCGGGAGTCAATTCAATACTTGTCTGATTAGAAGAATATCCCTCACCTTCAGCAGATAACGTTTGATAACCATCCCAACTTGTCCACCCCGCGATCGACTGGTTTTCAAAGTTAGTAGTATAAATTTCCGATGTTCCATCAGAGAACACTACATTATCAATATAAATAGTTCCTACAAAATCACCAAAATTAAAGGTAAACTTATCTACTTGGTCAAACCCCGGCGTAAATGCAAAACTTACATCTGTCCATTCTGTACCAATATCAAATCCACCTGGATAACCTTGAGAGCCAACGCTGGTAGACTGCAAAAATATAGTACAATTGTATACATCAGTTGCTTTAACCTTGGCCGTAAAGGTATATGCCTTTCCTCCTGTCAACGGTACAGCAAATTGATACCACACTTGTGAACCGTAATTATTGCCTTTCTTTTCCGTATTAGTCATAGTCAAACAAAAACCAGCATTATCGTTGCCTTCCTTCCCTATTTCATAGGTATATGTACCCATCCAACTTGGCTTTGTCCAATGTGATAAATCGCCTGTATCGAACGTACCGTCTACAATAAGATTTTCGCCATCAGCAGAAGTCAATGTCACATCATCAAAACAGAGTTCCCCTTGGAACGGACCGAAACAAAAGCGCAAGCGATTGATAGGCATACTTGCTGTAAACGTAATTGAAGTCTCTTCCCATTTTTCACCAGCAGAAAAAGAAGGCAAGTATTGTGTATCACCATCAATAACACCAGGCCAAAAGTTATAGTCTACATTAGAAGTAGCTTTAGCTTTCATTGAAATCACATATTCTTTGCCTACTTCAAGCGGCGTACTTAAATCATAATAAATTTCTGCTTCCCAAGGGTCTTTTCCCGCATTCGGTACTGTAATATGCAAGAAATTGTTAGTAGCGTTTGGATCAACAGGCAAAGGTATCGGAGCAATCAATCCGTTTAGATGCTTATTATTCTGCTGCGCATGCCAAGCCAGCGTATGTCCGTAAATAGTGATTCCGGCAGCTTTTGCTTCCTCTACAAACTTCGCCACTGTGCTGAAGCTCATTGTTCCGTCATTAGCCACACACGAAGCGTACTTCATGGCATTACCCGCCGTCATCTCATCGAAATTGGATATGGCCATAGTACGCACCATTTCTCCTTTCAGAAAATCACTCGCCGACAGCGCAATTCCCAACTTAAAGTCGGGACTTGCACTTCGGTCTATATATGTTTTCAATGCATCGTAAGCATTGAGATATTCATATTGGGCTATACTTTCCGGCTTCTCAGTCTTGAAGTCAACGAATTGGTCATCGGCACAAGAGGCAAGCGATAGCAATAAACCCAAGGATAATGAGTATTTAATTGTTTTCATTGTATAATCATTTATTAACATATTTCTTATTCTTTTCGTCAATATGCAATCAAGGGTAACGATAAGTGGTAAATGTGAAACTTCTATAATTCACCACATTATTCGAACCGGTACCATTCTTCAACAATACACGTATGGTTACACTTCTGGGTGTACCATTCAAGCTCAGATAACGCTCATTATGCAATCCTGAATATTGCAAAGAAACCTCCGAACCATCCGAAGAATAAGCTTCCCATTCATAATGCAATGAACTATCCGGCACGTCCATTACGATACGGACAAATCCGGACAAGGCATTCAGATACATCTGATTACCTAAATCAGCCGTTATTGGAGGTGTATAAGGGTCAGATAGCACTGCGGTATAACTTCCCGTGATATTGACAGTCGGTCCGCTTTGTGCCCAAAGCAAAAGAGGAAGACATAAAAATATAGATATTAATATTTTTTTCATGATTGAATATTTTTAGTTATTATCCAACATTATGTTAATTGGTCGTTTAAACGTTTCCGTTCAATTGGCGCGATACTTAGGGACAAAAGTTTCTATCTTGTTTGTTCCACGAGTCTGTAATACCAATGTATCTTTCGTAGCCACCTTTTTTATGCCAAAGTCTACACTATAATCCAGGTAGATAGCATCCCGGTCTTTACCACCCCAGGCTTTTTTCTCTCCATTTTCCACAAATTTCCCGGAACCTGTAGCTGTTATTCCTGTGGTACCTGAGACAATGGTACACTCATCGTTGTCATTAAATGTCAACAGTAAATCGCACTTCATCGTTGTTCCATCAACCTCTTTTGTACTAACAGGAAAAACAGCAGTCTTCAACGAACGAGTAGTAATATCACAGACTTCATCCTTTTCCACAGATTGAGCATGACGCACAACGGTAGTTGTAGTTCCACTTTCTGTTACCTGATCTATACCGCGGCGCAAATACGAAGCATGCCATGGATTCATATATTTCACACAATAAAGCACATAGTCTTGGGGCTGCACACTCCAATAATCCGAATTGGGACGTGCCGGCGCATCACCTTCAATCAAAGGAGTACCTGTCAATATGCGGTCGGCACCAGTCTGCTTCTTCATCACCACGGGAATCACATAATTATTACTCAAGGCTTTTTCGTCAGCAAAGAAAGCATCAGTAAGTTGCACCTCCACATTCCCCCAGTGGTCACCATTATATTTAATTTTATCACCAGCCAACGTATAATATGTGGAAGGCATAGGTAATACAGGTGAACCATCTTCAAAAAAGAGGTTATCACAAAGTGTATTATCCACAGCAATATCTATAGTGATATTTCTTCCACCGTATGCCCCTCCCATTGTTGCATAAATGGCACACTTGTGCTGACGGTCAGCCGAATTATCTACCAACGGGTCATTGCCCAATACAATAGTACGCACCGGATATTGATAAGCAAAATATACACTCACACCACCCTCATAATCGGGAAAAGAATTACTTGCATTCTCACATGAAGAGAAAGCAAATGACATGGCACTCCCCAACATTACAGATAATAATTTATAGATTTTCATTTCCATATTCTTTTTGCATTTTATAATTATGTGATTACCATCCTTTGTTCTGTTGCAGATTACTCCACTTCAACATCTCACCATAAGGTATAGGTCCGTAATTCATATACTCCTTGTAGTTTCTATTTTCTACATCAATTACGGTATAGCTCAGGCTTTCGCCCACTTTGTCAATTCGTATTCCCTTAGCAGTTTCTGCCAATGGCATTTGCCAACGACGAATATCCCAAAAACGCTTATTTTCGAAACAAAGCTCAATGCGACGTTCGTTACGGATAAGTTGAGTCATCTTTTCCTTATCTCCCTTGATACTCTCCAGATAAGCGTCGCCGTTATTGGTTCCTACACCACCACGAGCACGAATAGCCTTAACTACATCATAAGCACTATAGGTACTACTACCTTTGCCCATTGGTCCCCAAGCATCGTTGGCTGCTTCAGCATAAGCCAGAAATATTTCCGTATAACGGATACGAACAGGAATATGAAACTTGGCATTAAGTGAACTCGGATTGGCATTACAATCTTCACGCAACAGCTTACGTAGATAGTAGCCCGTACGAGTAGAGGTACTCAATTGATTCAAGTTATTATCTTGTTTGTTGTCTGCATCAGGATAAGTACCTGTGATAATGGCTTTTTCCTTAAATGTAGCTCCATTGAATAAAATATATTTTGCTAAACGTGGATCACGATTTTCATAAGGAGCGTTTTCCGAATAACCGCTGTTAGCTTTGTCTGCAACAGGATAACCATTAGCCATAGGGAAAGCATCCACTAAATTTTGCGTAGGATTAATACGCCCGCTACCATAGAGTGTAGGAGGAAAGTTATCTTTCTCCTGCTTAATACCTATATCCCAATCTTCCGTTCCATTGCTCTTATTTCCTCTCCAAAGGATTTCAGCAGGCACTTCTCCTGAACCAAGATTATCAAGATCACCTGTATTCATATACCAAGTGTTACCCGTCGGATCAAGACCAGATACACCACCAATACGATTCAATACAGTAGCAGCATAGCTTGCAGCAGTTTCAGAAGTCACACCTGAACCTTCCCGGTAAGCCGGACTTGCAGCAAGCAAAGCTACCTGTGCCTTTATGGCTTCAGCTATTCTGGCAGTAATACGTCCGCGTTGATAAGTTCCAAAAACAAGATTATAATTACCCATCTTTGCGCCAATTTCTTTGTATTTTGCAGGCACCTCAGCATCACTTTTTATATTTTCGTAATCAACAGGCAATAATTCAACTGCTTTATTTAAGTCAGTAAATACCTGCTCTACACATGCACTGAAAGAAGCACGGGGCTGATTGAAATCAGAGTTGTTATCTTCCGGTTCCAGAAGTATCGGCACACCCAATAACTGTCCATCTGCCGTCCAACCTCCATGAGCCATCAAAAGATAGTAATAATTCAAGGCACGCAAGGCATAAGCTTCTCCACTGAGTTTGTCAATGAACATCCTATTTGTCACCTCATTCTCAGCCCAACTTACTTGCTCTGCGATACCCAAAAATGTATTGAGATATTGTATAACCGCCTTACGAGCTTGCCACTGCTCCATCGGATTATTATTCGACGCCCATGAGCCAAGAGCCATTTTTGAATAACCACTCTCTTTATCATTGGTCACCGCATCGTCTGTAGCTACATCACTTACACTAGAATTGTCATACGGCAGCATAGCATAACCATACCCCAAAAGTCCCACAGCATAATTAGGATCTGAAAGCATCTCCTCAACACCGCGATTGTTCTCCTTAGCAGGTTCGAACATATCCTCGCAAGCAGAAAAAGTTGCCAGTAGTACCGTAGTTAATATAATATTTCTTAGTTTCATTTTTATCATAATTTTAGATTAGAACACAGCTTTCACACCAATATTATAGAATCTGCTTTGCGGAGCACTGCCCACATTCATCTCCAT
>Ga0192244_10524_pt1 | contig 14673 bp, 11 predicted proteins | sample Koala_Koa27_L3_FD_131234 | JGI IMG/M metagenome (GOLD analysis project Ga0192244, IMG submission 131234) | Enriched cells from koala feces incubated with labeled cellulose particles, San Francisco Zoo, California, United States - Koala_Koa2-7_L3 ... | reverse complement strand
GAGTTTGTCCAGCGCCATGTGAACCATCGAAACGGCTCCTTCCACAATCTTCTCGCGGGCACTGATGATGGCCGAAGCCTGTTGGCGGCGCAACATCACGGCGGCAATCTCGGGTGCATAGGCCAGGTAGTTGATGCGGGCTTCCAGCACCTCGATGCCGGCCATGGCCAGGCGTTCGTTGAGTTTCTGCTCCAGTTGGTCGTTGATTTCCTCTCCACCCGAACGGAGGGTCAACTCGTCGGCGGCCGACTCGTTATCGTCGTAGGCATACTGGCCTGCCACCTGACGCAGGGCGGCATCACTCTGTATCTTCACGAAGTTCTCAAAGGCGTTCATGCGGTTGGCTACGGTACTGCCCGAGTTCACCGTCTTGCCGTCACCCGACACCGTAGTGCCGCTCGCCATCGTTTGCGAGTCAATCTCGAACATCGCTTTGTAGGTATCCTTGAGGCGCCACACCAGTACCAGGCCGATGAGGATAGGATTACCAATCTTGTCATTTACCTTGATGGGTTCCACGTCAAGGTTGCGGGCACGAAGCGACAGTTTCTTTTTGTCCATAAACGGGTTGACAAAGAAGAATCCCGTCTCCTTGAATGTGCCCTTATACTTTCCGAAAAACACCAGCGCACGCGCCTCGTTGGGCTCCAGTTGCATGTATCCGGCGCACAATATCAGCCATACCAACACGCCCAATGCGCCAAGCGTGAAAGACCACACCGTAGCCGTTATGAAGCAATAGACGATAACGGCCGACAATACAATCAGATGAAGGAATAAGGCTAAGAAGCCATTCATCCTAAACCCCTTGAAAATCATTTCTTTCGTTTCCATATATAAGAATTTAAAGTGATATTATTTTGATATCACAAATATATGAATAAAATCCAGAAAAGGAACAGCAGATACATTCTTTTAAACTACATTAACAGTCACACAAATGCAACTTGTGGGTGTGATAAGTCTGAATAAACAACTACCCACGCTGGGTAGAAAGCATACCCACGCTGGATAAGAGGCATACCCTGGCTGGATAAAAGATATAGCCAAGCTGGGTAGAAAATATACTTTGGCAGGAATGGGGAGAGTATCGCAAAGTCGGGAAAGGGTAACCGGAGGCAACAAGGCGCGGACTCAGAGTACGGTACGCAGATAATCCATGATTTCCGCCTCGTGGTCGGGGTGGAACCAGCGGATTTCGGAATCGCGCTTAAACCAAGTCATCTGCTTGCGGGAGTAGATGCGCGAGTTCTGTTTGATTTTCTCTACGGCAAAGTCAAGTGTCCATTCGCCGTCGAGGTACTTGAACAACTCCTTATATCCCACGGTGTTGAGTGAATTGTAGTCCTTGTGCAGATAGACACGACGCACTTCGTCCAGCAGTCCGTCGGCCATCATCTGGTCCACACGCCGGTTGATGCGGTCGTAAAGTTCCTCGCGGTCGCGCGTCAAGCCAATCTTGACTATGCGGAAAGGCCGGGGCTTCGTTTGCCGGGTGCGGAAAGAGGTGTAGGTCTGGCCGGTCATGTAGCAGATTTCGAGGGCATGGATAACGCGCTTGGGGTTCTTCAGGTCAACGATGCGGTAGTATTCGGGGTCGAGCAGGCGCAGCTCGGCACACAAGCGGTCGAGGCCCTCCGTCTCGTACTTACGCAGCATCAGGGCGCGCGTTTCGGCATCGACCGTGGGGATGTCGTCAATACCCTTGCACACGGCGTCGACGTACATCATGGAACCACCCGTGAGCAACACCACCTCGTGTTGCGCCCGGAGAGTGTCGAGCAACTTCAATACATCGGCTTCGTACTGGGCGGCGCTATAATAGTCGGTCAGTTGCAACGTGCCCACAAAGTAATGCTTCACCCGGCTCAGCTGTTCGGGGGTGGGCGCCGCAGTACCTATCTTGAGGTCGGCATAGAGTTGCCTCGAGTCGGCCGAGACGATGCAGGTGCCGAACCGTTCAGCCAGTCGCAGGCTCAATTCGGTTTTGCCTACGCCGGTGGGGCCGATGAGAACGAGGAGAGTCAAGAGGGGATGAAGAATAAAAAATGAAGAATGAAGAATTAGGGCTGTGGGACGAACTCTTCATTCATCCGCAAAGCGAAGATTCTCCATTCTTCATTGTGATTAGTATCTGTCTTCGTCGTACGGATTGCCTCCGCCGCCTTCGTCAAGGCCGCCGAATCCGTCGCGGTCGAAGTCTTCCATATCAAAGTCCTGGTCGCCGTAAAAGTTCTCGTCCAGGTCGAGGGCAGCGTTGTTCTTAGCCTCGAACTCGTTGAAGTCTACGGTCTGCTTGGGAGCATCGCCTTCCTTCTTGGTGCATTTGGCACCCTTGATGCTCTTGCCGGTAATGATTTCGGAGAGTTCGATAAAGAAGCAGCGCTCGGTCATGTAGTCGAACACGTAGAGCAGCTTCTGTTTTTCATCTTCCACCAGTTCGCTGATGGGGGTTTCCTTCATCACCCAGCTGTCCATTTCGGGATTGTCGTCCATTTCTTCGAGGGTCACTTCCTTTTCCTTCTCCCAGTCTTCGTCGCAAATAAAGAAAGAGGTCATTTGGTCGTCGGCATATCCTACCGATTTCAAGATTGCCTCATGGAAGTCGTAGAAGGTAGCTTCCGGATCTATCTGTATCTCTCTGACAAAGTCGTCCACCTCGTCCGAGATGATGGTAAATCTATAAATCATAATACGTTACGTTATTTTGAATTCAATTACTTACAGGTACACTCCGTTCAATGTGCATCATTTGCCGGGAATAATGCCACGAGCCGACTCCTTAATGAAATTCACGATGTAGCTGATTTCGGGCGTCATCTCCATCTCGGTCTCAATCTTCTTCAAGGCATCGGTGGTGTTCAGTCCGCTCTGGTAGATGATGCGGTAGGCATTGTGTATACTCTCAATGGTTTCATTGGAAAATCCGCGACGGCGCAGACCCACGATGTTAATACCGGCATAGCAGATGGGTTCGCGTCCGGCAATGATATAAGGGGGAATATCCTTGCTGAAACGGCAACCGCCCTGTATCATGCCATAACCGCCTACCCTGCAGAACTGGTGCATCAATACGCCACCGCTGATAATGGAGTTGTCGTCAATCACAATCTCTCCGGCCATCTTGGTGGAGTTGCCTATGATACAGCCGTTGCCAACCAGGGCGTCGTGTGCCACATGAACACCTTCCATAAGCAGGTTGTTGCTACCCACAACGGTACGGCCTTTGGCAGCCGTTCCACGGTTGATCGTCACGTTCTCGCGAATGGTATTGTTATCGCCTATCTCGGCCGTGGTTTCCTCGCCCCTGAACTTCAAGTCCTGGGGAATAGCACCGATAACCGCACCGGGGAAAATAGTGTTACCGTTTCCTATGCGGCTGCCATACAAAATGTTGGCATTGGCCATTATCTTGTTATTGTCGCCGATGACCACATTCTTATCGATGAAGACAAAGGGGGCGATTTCCACATTCTCACCAATCTTTGCTTCGGGATGGATGTATGCTAAGGGACTAATCATAATATGAATGAAGAATTAAGAATGAAGAATGAAGAATTTCTTTGTATGTTCATTGCATAGCCGGAATTCTTCACTCTTCATTCTTCATTATTAATTTATTTGTTCTTTACTATCTGTGCCATGAACTCGGCTTCGCAGACCACCTTCTCGCCTACAAATATATAACCCTTCATGGTAGAAACACCACGACGTATGGGTGCCATCAGCTCCACACGGAATATCAGCGTATCGCCCGGAACTACCTTTTGGCGGAACTTCACACCATCTACCTTCATGAAATAAGTGGAATAGCGTTCGGGCTCGTCTACCGAATTGAGCACCAGCAGACCGCCGGTCTGCGCCATAGCCTCAATCTGCAACACACCGGGCATGACGGGTTCCTGCGGGAAATGTCCCTGGAAGAACGGTTCGTTGGACGTCACGTTCTTGACACCGACAATGTAATTGGCACCAATCTCGATTACCTTATCCACCAGCTGCATGGGATAGCGGTGTGGCAAAAGTTCTCGGATGCGGTTCACATCCATGATGGGAGCGCGGTTACAATCGTATGTAGGCGCCTGAATTTCGTGCAGGCGGATTTCTTTGCGCATCTGACGGGCAAACTTGTTGTTGATTGTGTGTCCCGGACGGGTAGCGATGATACGTCCCTTAATGGGTTTGCCTATCAGGGCCATGTCGCCGATAACGTCGAGCAATTTGTGGCGGGCACACTCGTTGGGCCATACCAGCGGTTTGTGGTTAATGTATCCCAAATGCTTGGCATCCATGTGGGGAACTCCCATCACGTCGGCCAGCTTGTCGAAACTTTCCTGCGACATCTCGCGCTCGTAGATAACGATGGCATTGTCCAGGTCGCCTCCCTTGATGAGGCCTGCCTGAAGCAGGGGTTCAATCTCACGCACAAAAACAAAGGTACGGCTGGCGGCCACTTCATCCTTGAACTTTGCCATATCTTCGAGTGTGGCAAACTGATTAGGAAGGATATTGGAATCGTATGAAACCAGCACATTGAGGCTGAAGCTCTCGTCGGGCAACACAATGATGGAAGAACCGGTCTTCTCGTCGCGGAACTCAATCTTCGACTTGATAACATAGAAATCCTTGACCGCATTCTGTTCAACCATGCCCACACGTTCTATTTCGTTGACGTAATATTGCGCACTACCGTCCAGAATAGGGAATTCCGGCCCGTTGACCTGTATCAGACAGTTGTCGATACCCAAGGCATAGAGCGCAGCCATTCCGTGCTCGATGGTACTTACCTTCACACCATTTTTGGAAAGCACGGTACCGCGGGTCGTTTCCGTCACATTGTCTGCCACCGCATCAATGACCGGTTGTCCTTCCAGGTCGATACGCTGTATCTTATAGCCGTGATTGTCGGGAGCCGGATTGAAAGTAACAGTCAGGTCAAGCCCTGTGTGCAGACCTTTCCCACTCAGTGAGAAGCTATCTTTCAGAGTCTTTTGTTTCAGCATTGGTTACTTATTTAATTGTTTTTTCAATTCATTCAGTTCTTTGCGGAGCGCGTTTAATTCCATATACATATCCGGCAATTTACGGAATACGGATTGCGATTTAAAATAAGGTTTCATTTCCATGGGCGGCGTACCAATGAGCTGGCTGCCTTCCTTCAGGCTGCTGGGTACTCCCGACTGTGCGCCAAGGTTCACCTTGTCGCCGATGTGGATGTGTCCGGCAATGCCCACCTGTCCGCCAAACATACACCATTCGCCCACCTTTGTAGAACCGGCGATACCCACTTGGGCCGCCATCACGGTGTGCGAACCGATTTCGTCGTTGTGTGCCACCTGAATCAGGTTATCCAGTTTCACACCGCTATGCACAATGGTAGCACCCATTGTAGCACGGTCCACACAGGTATTTGCACCGATCTCGACGTTGTCTTCCAGGATGGTGATACCTATCTGCGGAATTTTCTCATACCCTTGAGGAGTCGGTGCAAAACCGAATCCGTCAGCACCAATCACACAACCCGAGTGCAGGATACAATGATTGCCTATCCGGCAATCGTGATACACGGTCACATTGGCATACAGGATACAATCATTGCCGATGCGTGCTCCCTCGCCTACCGTGGCATGAGGATAAATCATCGTATTGTCGCCCACCACGGCATTTTCGCCGACATAGGCAAAAGGTGCGATGTAGACGTCCTTGCCAATCTGGGCTGTCGGGGCAATATAAGCCAGCGAGTCGATGCCTTTCAGTTTGGGTTTGCTCTGCTCGTAAAGATTGAGCAACTTGGCCAGGCTGTCGTAAGCATTGTCCACCTTAATCAAGGTAGCCTTTATCTCTCGCTCGGGCACAAAGTCTCTGTTCACCAGCACAATGCTCGACTGCGTCTCGTATATATAAGGGGCATATTTCGGATTGGAGAGAAAAGAGAGAGCACCGGGCATTCCTTCTTCTATTTTAGCAAAAGTATGCACCGTGGCATTTTCATCTCCCACTATTTCTCCCTGTATGAAGGTTGCAATTTGTTTCGCAGAAAACTCCATGTTTTATTCTTGTTAGATGGTTTCAAAACACAAATAACGGACTTTTTTTTTATATTTCCTTATTATGTGAGGAATATTTTATGTTTATCAGTCCAAACGCCAGTAGCACAAGTAATACTTCTTTACTTTCTTCGATAACAGAGAGATGTTCAGCATGTCCGATGCTTCGGCGACATTACGGGTTGTACCGTCGTTGTAGAGGATGTCTATACTGTCGTCGGCTTCATCGTACATGTTTTTCTCAATGCCTGGCGTAGAAATAAAATAGCCGGCCTCGTGCGAAGTAATACCCAACTGGCGGGCAATGGCGGCCGTAAGCTCTTGTTTGCGCTCTGCCGAAGCCGGTTCGGCCGAAATTTCCACCTTGAAAATACGGCGGTTCACCATACCGGCACTCAAGGCCGACAGCACCTTATCCGGATGGTCGCTCCACACCTTCAGGGCAGTCCAGATGTCGTTGTCGTCCAACCGGATAAAATTCTCCAGACAGGCGGAGTCCGCATAAAAAGTTTCACGGTCGATGTCATGATACAGGAAAAAGCGCAAGGCCGGCGAGGCAAACAGTTCTTCGCCTCCGGCTGCCAGCTCCTTGGCACGCAGCAGAGCGCTGATGAGCATCCGTTCGTAAGCCACCGACGTTTTGTGCAGATACACCTGCCAGTACATCAGGCGTCGGGCCATCAGGAAATTTTCAATCGAGTAGATACCCTTGGCCTCCACCACAAGCTGGTCGTCCTTCACGTCGAGCATCTTGATGATGCGTGCCGAACCGATGTTTCCTTCGGTGACACCGGTATAAAAACTGTCGCGCCGCAGGTAGTCCAGACGGTCCATGTCGAGCTGGCCGCTGACCAGCTGATGCAGGAAGCGCTTGGGGTATTCATCCTTAAAAATGCTGATAGCCAGCGAGAGTTGCCCGTTCATCTCCCGGTTGATGCGGTCCATCAGCATCAGGGAAATCTCTTCGTGCGAGATGCCACGCACAATGGTGTCTTCGAGCACATGCGAAAACGGTCCGTGCCCGATGTCATGCATCAGGATGGCCGCCTTGACGGCTTCGGCCTCGCTGTCGAAAATAAAGTTGCCCTTGGCGGTGAGGTGTTGTATGGCCTCGCTCATCAGATAGTAAGCGCCCAGCGAATGCTGGAAACGTGTGTGCTGTGCGCCGGGATAGACCACCGACGAAAGCCCCAGCTGCTTGATGCGCGTGAGGCGCTGTAACAACGGATGCCGCACCACATCGTACAGCAAGCCCTTGGGTATGTTGATAAACCCGAAAACCGGGTCGTTGATTATTTTACGTTCGTAGGACATGACCTGAATTTTGCCCGCAAAGGTAGGCGGTTTTAAGGAGATGGCAAAAAAAAGAGACAACCTTTGTAAATGCCGGCGCAGATGCACGCCGGGAAAAAGGCCGACGCACGCCGAGGAAAAGGTCGACGCACGCCGAGTAGTAAGTATCCCCTCGCCGGCAGGGAACGAACCGTAATCAAGGTATTTTTATCCGTAATCTGTCTACCCTCCGGTATCTGTCCGTGCGTTATCTTTGTCCTCAGCAAAACCCGTCCGGCAAAGCAAGCCTGGCTGGGCACCGAAGGCACGCTGGATAAGCCCCTTACCCTGGGAGGATAAGGGCGTCAGGCTCCCAGCCTTTGGCAAGAAGGAAAAAAGAGCCGGAAAAGCATACTGGCATCATTCAACATAAAAAAGCAATAAATCATGAGAAAAACAATCTTATTATTCACCCTGCTGGCCGGAATGTGTGCAACAGGCACAAAAGCCTCCACACCCCGCGAAAGCCAGCCCAACCCTCAGCATATGGAAAAACTGAAACTGACCGAAGAATGGGACAAAGTGTTTCCCAAAAGCGACAAAGTAAATCACCAGAAGGTAACCTTCTGCAACCGTTACGGCATCACATTGGCGGCCGACCTCTACCTGCCCCGAAATGCCGAAGGCAAACTGGCAGCCATCGCCGTGAGCGGCCCATTCGGTGCCGTCAAAGAGCAATCGTCGGGCCTCTATGCACAGACATTGGCCGAACGCGGCTTCCTGGCACTGGTCTTCGACCCCTCGTACACCGGAGAAAGTGGCGGACAGCCCCGCTACGTAGCATCGCCCGACATTAATACCGAAGATTTCTGTGCGGCGGTTGATTACCTTTCGACACGCGATGATGTGGATTCCGAGCGCATCGGCATTCTGGGTATCTGCGGCTGGGGAGGCATGGCACTCAACGCCGCCGCCATCGACACCCGCATCAAGGCGACCGTCACCTCGACCATGTACGACATGAGCCGTGTCAATGCCAACGGCTATTTCGACGCGATGGACGCCGACCAGCGCTACGAACTGCGCCGCCAACTCAACGCCCAGCGCACAGCCGACTATCGCAACGGTTCGTACGAGCGTGCCGGCGGTGTGGTAGACCCGTTACCGGCCGATGCCCCGCAATTCGTAAAAGACTACTATGCCTACTACAAGACGCCGCGCGGCTATCACAAGCGTTCGCTCAACTCCAACAACGGATGGAACAAGACTTCGTCCCTGTCGTTCCTGAACATGCCCATCCTGGCTTACAGCGACGAAATACGCAGCGCCGTACTGATGATTCACGGCGAAAAAGCCCATTCGCGCTACTTCAGTGAGGATGCCTTCAAAAAACTGACGGGCGACAACAAAGAATTGCTGATTATCCCGGGCGCCAACCACACCGATTTGTATGACAACCGGGAGGTGATTCCTTTTGAGAGGATAGAAAAGTTCTTCAGGGAATACTTAAAATAAAGACAACTACTGCCTTAAAATACTTTCAACGCAGGTTGCACAGCTAGACGCGAATGATGAAAAAGGTACCGACCTATTCTTTTCAGAAAGTACATTTCGCGGAAATCGTGCAATCTGCGTTGAGTTTAATAATAATGCAAACCGTCCATCGGCCGCCAGCAAGCCGTTGCTCCTTAGCTAAATCCCAATCGTTTAAGGCATAAAAAATCCCCCGTTAAAGGACGAGGGAAACCTAATGTTTGCACAACGGAATAATCCTTATTGTGACTTGCTTCAATTTAATGCAACAAAAATAGGAAGAAAAACCGTATACTCAAACATTTTCCCAATATTTTTTGTAGATTTGTTTCCAACAAATCACTCTATACTATGAAAAAGATATTAGGCCTGGATTTAGGCACCAGCAGCATTGGATGGGCATTGGTAAACGAAGCACAGAATCCCGATGAAAAATCATCAATTATAAAAATAGGTGTACGCGTTAACCCACTTACCGTAGACGAACAAAAGAACTTTGAAGAAGGCAAAAGCATTACGACCAATGCCGACCGGACATCAAAAAGGAGTATGCGCCGCAATCTTCAGCGATATAAATTAAGGAGAAGCAATCTCATAGAATGCCTGAAAGAATACGGATGGATAACGTCCGACACCCCGTTACACGAGTGCGGTAACCGTACTACCTTCGAGACCTACCGTCTTAGAGCAAAAGCCGCCTCCTCCCCCATCTCTCTAGCCGAACTAAGCCGGGTACTTCTGATGCTCAACAAAAAGAGAGGATACAAAAGCAGCCGCAAAGCCAAATCATCTGAAGAAGGTCAAATAATAGATGGCATGTCGGTGGCCATGGAATTATACAACAACGGCATTACGCCGGGTGAATATGTATATGCCCTGCTATCCAACGGAAAAAAATACATACCTGCTTTCTACCGCTCCGACCTCCAAGATGAATTCGACAGAATTTGGGAAAATCAACGTCAATACTATCCCAACATATTGACCCCTACATTTAAAGAACTCCTACGTGGCAAAAACAGCCGGGGTACTTCTATTGCCTTCAGGCAAGAATACAACATCTACACGGCAGACAACAAGGAAAAAGACAAGCGCCTGCAGGCATACCGCCGACGGGCCAATGCCCTAAGAGAACAACTGGATATTGAAGAAGTGGCCGCGGCCCTTTGCGAGCTCAATGCAGCCATCAACAATGCCAGTGACTACCTGGGATCCATTAGTGACCGTAGCAAAGAGCTGTATTTCAAAAAACAAACCATAGGACAATGGCTGATGTCTGAATTGGACAAGGACCCGCATTTCAGTATCAAAAATAAAGTGTTTTACCGCCAAGACTACCTCAACGAATTTGAGGCAATTTGGGAAACACAAGCACAGTTTCATCCCGAACTTACCCCTGAACGTAAAAAGGAAATACGCGATATCGTCATTTTCTATCAACGTGCCTTAAAAAGCCAGAAAGGATTGGTGTCCTGTTGCGAACTCGAAAAGCGCAAAGTGGAAATCCACCAGGACGGCAAAGTGCGCGTCATTGAAATTGGGCCTAAAGCGTGTCCCAAATCATCTCCACTATTTCAGGAATTCAAAATTTGGCAAAGCCTCAACAATCTGAAAGTAAAGGATAAGACTACGAATGCCGAACGCTTTCTGGAACTAGAAGAAAAAGAAATTCTATTTGAAGAGCTCAGTGTAAAAGAAAAGCTGAGCAAATCCGAAGCCCTGAAGTTATTGTATCAACACCCCAAAAACCTCGACTTGAATTACGACTCCATCGAAGGAAACCGCACACAAGCAGCGCTATTAGCCGCCTACCAGACCATCATCAATATGAGCGGACACGGAGAATATATCTTCGCAAAAATGCCGGTCGCCAAAATCATGGAAATTGTGGAGGGTGTGTTCGGAGGATTAGGTTTCAATACCTCCGTCCTCCACTTTGATGCACTGCTTCCGGGTAAAGAATTGGAAAAGCAAGATTCCTACCGACTGTGGCATTTGCTCTATTCATATGAAGACGGCCCGTCGGCAACCAGTGCAGAAGGCCTGACAGCCAAGATTGCCGAATTGCTAAAGTGTGACAAAGCATACGCCAACGTAGTGGCCAATGTAACTTTCCAGCCCGATTACGGCAACCTAAGCGCCAAAGCCATCCGTAAAATATTGACTCACCTGCGCGCAGGTAACGACTACAGCCAAGCCTGTGCGTATGCCGGCTATAAACACTCCCAGCGTTCGCTCACCAAAGAAGAATTGCAAAACAAGGTCTATAAAGAACACTTAGAAATACTTCCCCGCAACAGTCTCCGCAACCCAGTAGTAGAGAAGATACTCAATCAGATGATTAATGTGGTCAATGCCATTGCAGAGAGCTATGGGAAACCTGATGAAATTCGCATTGAGATGGCCCGTGAACTGAAAAAGAATGCCAAAGAACGCGAAAAAATGACGGCAGCTATCAATAGAGCCACTGCCGAGCATGAAAAAATAAGGGATATTCTCAAGACAGAATTCCACATCCCTCATCCAAGCCGCAACGACATTGTCCGTTATAAACTTTACGAAGAACTAAAAGGAAACGGTTACAAAACCCTTTATTCCAACACCTACATCCCGCACGAAAAACTGTTTAGCAAAGATGTAGACATTGAACATATCATACCGCAAGCACGTCTGTTCGACGATTCATTCTCTAATAAGACACTGGAAATCCGTTCTGTTAACCTTGAGAAAAGCGACCAGACAGCGTGGGATTATATAGCCGCAAAATGGGGGGATATCGGTGCAACCGAATACAAGAAACGAGTAGACGACTTATTCAGCTCCGGTGCCATCAGCAAGTCAAAGCATGATAAGCTATTAATGAGACAAGCCGACATAACAGACGACTTTATCGGGCGCGATTTGCGCGACACACAATACATAGCCCGCAAAGCGCGTGAAATACTTGAAGATATGGTACCCATGGTAGTATCCACCACAGGTTCCATTACCGATCGCCTGCGCGAAGACTGGCAACTGGTAGATATTATGCAAGAGCTGAACTGGGAAAAATATGCCAAACAAGGAATGACCGAAGAATGGGAAGACAAAGACGGCCGGCGGATAAAGCGCATCAAAGACTGGACAAAACGAAACGACCACCGCCATCATGCCATGGATGCACTGACCATCGCCTTCACCAAGCCTAGCTTTATACAATATCTGAACAACTTGAATGCACGCAGCGACAAATCAAGCAGTATCTATGCCATAGAAGTAAAAGAGTTGCAACGGGATGACCATAAGAAATTACGCTTCAAAATGCCCTTTGAAGGTTTCCGAACCGAAGCAAAACGGCAGCTTGAAAATGTACTGGTTTCTATTAAAGCCAAAAACAAAGTGGTGACACGTAACATTAACAAAGCAAAAAAAAAGGGGAAAGGGCAACAATCCAAAATACAGCTCACCCCTCGCGGGCAACTGCATAATGAAACTATCTATGGCGCCATCCAACAATATGACACAAAACTGGAAAAAGTGGGAGGGAATTTTGACTATACACAAATAGAGAAAGTGGCCAATCTGAAATACAGAGAAGCGTTGCGAAAACGACTTGATGCATTCGATGGAGACGCCAAAAAAGCATTTACCGGCAAAAATGCATTAGACAAAAATCCTGTCTACCTGGAAGACAGAATGACGACAGTGCCTTTGAAGGTAAAAATCGTTACACTGGAAAACCTGTATACCATCCGCAAAGAAATATCACCCGATTTGAATGTGGAAAAAGTGATTGATACCAAAGTCCGAGAAATACTAAAAAGACGCCTGGAAGAATTCAACGGCGATCCCAAGAAAGCCTTCACCAACCTGGAGGAAAATCCCATTTATCTGAACAAAGAAAAAGGAATCCGGATAAAACGGGTAACCATATCAGGAGTCAGCAATGCTGTCGCCCTGCACGATAAAAAAGATATCAAAGGCAACTACATATTGGATGCATCGGGTAAAAAACAGCCAGTCGACTTTGTCAATACAAGTAACAATCACCATGTTGCCATTTATCAGGATGCGAATGGCGACCTGCAAGAATCCGTGGTCTCTTTCTATGAAGCGGTCACAAGGGCAACATTGGGCATCCCCATCATTGACAAAGATTACAAAAAGGAAGAAGGATGGCGCTTCTTGTTCACTATGAAACAGAATGAATACTTTGTATTTCCCAATCCAGCAACTGGTTTCAACCCCAGTGAAATAGATTTAATGGATGAAGAAAATTATGCACGAATCAGTCCAAACTTGTTTAGGGTGCAGAAATTAGCATCAAAATATTATGTATTCAGGCATCATCTGGAAACAAAAGTAGATGATGATAAACGCTTACAAGAAATAACATGGAAACGGCTATCATCACTCAAAGACATTGATAAACTCGTAAAAGTACGAATCAATCATTTAGGCCAAATTGTATCTGTAGGAGAATATTGACTATGATAAAGAAAACTTTATACTTCGGTAATCCTGCCTATCTATCATTAAGAAAAGAACAGTTGGTGATAAAGCTTCCAGAAGTGGAATCCAACGACTCCCTTCCAGAAACTTTTAAACGGCAAGCCGAAATAACCCAACCGATAGAAGATATCGGCGTAATTGTGCTCGATAACAAACGCATAACACTGACATCTGGATTGTTGGAAGCATTACTTGAAAATTCATGTGCTGTAATTACCTGCAATAGTCAAAGTATGCCAGTCGGTTTATTTCTTCCATTATGTGGCAATACAACACAAAATGAGCGGTTCCGAAAACAGCTAGATGCCTCTCTACCGCTAAAAAAACAATTGTGGCAACAAACCATTAAGGCAAAAATCAACAATCAAGCCTCTGTTTTATCACAATATACTGGAGCTGAGACCAAATGTATGCGCATCTGGGCTGATAATATTAAAAGTGGAGACAGCGATAACGTAGAAGCAAGAGCAGCCGCATACTACTGGAAAAATCTATTCCCCAAAATTGATGGATTTATAAGAGACCGTAACGGAGTTCCGCCTAACAATCTGTTAAATTACGGATATGCTATCTTACGGGCTGTTGTTGCCCGCTCATTGGTTATCAGCGGTTTACTCCCTACACTAGGGATTCATCATCACAACCGGTACAATGCCTATTGTCTGGCTGACGATATAATGGAGCCCTATCGACCTTATGTAGACGAACTTGTATGGAGTTTAGTTAGCACATATGGCAAAACACCTGAGCTAAACAAAGAACTCAAAACAAAATTATTATCAATCCCAACACTGGAAGTACGAATAGAAGGCAAAAGAAGTCCGTTAATGGTTGCAGTAGGACAAACCACTGCATCCTTATATAAATGTTTTAGTGGTGAGTTAAGAAAAATAGCATATCCGGAACGATGACAGATAGAATTAGCGAATATCGTGTTATGTGGGTATTAGTTTTGTTTGATTTGCCGACAGATACCAAAAAAGATAGAAAAGCGGCAACCGATTTTAGAAATAAATTGCAAAAAGACGGTTTTACCATGTTTCAATTTTCTATATACATAAGGCACTGTGCCAGTTCAGAAAATGCCAATGTACATATCAAAAGAGTGAAGTCGTTTTTACCAGAATTTGGCAAAGTAGGAATTTTATGCATTACAGATAAACAATTTGGGCAACTAGAACTTTTCTTAGGAAAGAAACCTCAAAATATAAATACCCCCGGACAACAACTTGAGCTCTTTTAGAAACGAATAACCCCCATGAAATCATGGGGATATTCGTTTAGGAGCACTCTTTTTTTGATTTCTAATACCATTCATATTCCTCTGACA
>Ga0192244_10476_pt1 | contig 14729 bp, 16 predicted proteins | sample Koala_Koa27_L3_FD_131234 | JGI IMG/M metagenome (GOLD analysis project Ga0192244, IMG submission 131234) | Enriched cells from koala feces incubated with labeled cellulose particles, San Francisco Zoo, California, United States - Koala_Koa2-7_L3 ... | reverse complement strand
TCATCGTACCATGTGATCGTTGTCTGGACGAAATGGAATTACCTGTTTCTTCCTCAGATAAACTGAAAGTGAAACTGGGAGCTACATTTGCCGAAGAAGGTGATATTGTTGTAGTACCTGAAGAAGACGGTTATATCAACGTATCATGGTTCATGTATGAGTTTATAGCCTTGAACATTCCCATGAAGCATGTACATGCACCAGGGAAATGCAATAAAGGCATGGTAGGTAAGTTGAGCAAGCATTTGCGTACTTCGGCAGACGAGGAAGATGATGATATAGCAGTGGAACTGCCCGAAGCTGAAGAACTCAACGAAGAACCTCAGGAAATAGATCCGAGATGGAATGAATTAAAAAAAATATTAGATAATAATTAAAGTTTAGAAAAATGGCACATCCTAAAAGAAGACAATCAAAAACGAGAACTGCAAAGAGAAGAACTCATGATAAAGCAGTTGCTCCTACTTTAGCAATCTGTCCTAACTGCGGCGAATGGCATGTTTACCACACTGTATGTGGAGCTTGCGGTTATTATAGAGGTAAGTTAGCAATCGTAAAAGAAGCTGCTGTATAATCACAGTAGCTTTAAAACACGTTTGTACGTTTTATGAAATAAAGCCGGCGAGCTTCGGCTCTGTCGGCTGCTTTTTTAGTAGAGGGTACAAACTAATTAATTTGGAATGATGGAAAAAATAAATGCAGTAATTACAGGAGTCGGTGGATATGTACCTGATTATGTCTTGACTAACGAAGAGATATCAAGAATGGTAGATACCAATGACGAATGGATTATGACTCGAATTGGAGTTAAAGAGAGACGTATCCTGAATGAAGAAGGATTGGGTACATCGTATATGGCACGTAAAGCTGCCAAACAACTGATGCAGAAAACCGGCTCTAATCCGGATGACATCGATGCGGTTATTGTAGCTACAACTACTCCTGACTATCATTTCCCTTCAACAGCTTCTATTCTATGCGAAAAATTGGGCTTGAAAAATGCATTTGCATTTGACTTGCAGGCAGCTTGTTGCGGATTTTTGTATTTAATGGAAACTGCTGCTTCACTGATTGCATCAGGCAGACATAAGAAGATCATTATTGTCGGTGCAGATAAGATGTCGTCTATGGTGAACTATCAAGACCGTGCAACTTGCCCTATCTTTGGTGACGGTGCAGCTGCATGTATGGTAGAAGCTACCACAGAAGACTATGGTATTATGGATTCTATCCTGCGTACAGATGGTAAAGGTCTTCCTTTCCTTCACATGAAGGCAGGCGGTTCTGTATGTCCTCCTTCTTATTTCACTGTAGATCATAAAATGCATTATCTTTATCAGGAAGGAAGAACAGTATTTAAATATGCTGTTTTCAATATGTCCGATATTACAGCGACTATCGCAGAAAGAAACGGTCTGGATAAAGAAAATATTAACTGGGTTATTCCTCATCAGGCTAATTTGCGTATTATCGACGCGGTAGCTTCCCGTTTGGAAGTTCCTTTGGAAAAGGTGATGATCAATATTCAACGTTATGGTAATACCAGTGGCGCTACACTTCCGTTGTGTCTTTGGGATTATGAAAAGCAGTTGAAGAAAGGCGATAACCTGATATTTACAGCATTCGGTGCAGGTTTTACTTATGGAGCTGTTTATGTAAAATGGGGTTACGATGGTAGTAATGGTAAGAAATAATAATCTTTAAACTACAAATACAAATGAACGCATCCATATTTCGATGCGTTTTTTTTGTCTGTAACCAATTAAATGAATGAAATTATGCATAAGGCAGGATTTGTAAATATCGTGGGAAACCCCAATGTAGGCAAGTCTACATTAATGAATTTGCTGGTAGGCGAACGTATTTCTATCGCAACGTTCAAGGCGCAAACAACTCGTCATCGTATCATGGGTATCTTGAATACGGATGATATGCAGATTGTATTTTCGGATACACCGGGAGTGGTGAAACCGAATTATAAATTGCAGGAGTCAATGTTGAACTTCTCGGAGTCGGCATTGGCGGATGCGGATGTTTTGTTGTATGTGACAGATGTAGTAGAGAAACCGGATAAGAATGCGGACTTTATAGAGAAGGTGCGCGGATTGAAGGTTCCTGTCTTATTATTGATTAATAAAATAGATTTAACCAACCAGGAAAACCTGGTAAAGCTGGTGGAAGAATGGCATGAGCAGCTTCCGCAGGCTGAAATTATTCCGATCTCCGCTACTTCGAAATTCAACGTGGATACGGTGATGAAGCGCATTAAGGATTTATTGCCCGATTCACCTCCTTATTTCGGAAAGGATCAATGGACGGATAAACCGGCACGTTTTTTTGTGACCGAGATTATCCGCGAAAAGATTCTGCTTTACTATGATAAGGAAATTCCTTATTCGGTAGAGGTGGTAGTGGAACAATTTAAAGAAGATGCTAAGAGTATCCATATCAACGCAGTGATTTATGTGGAACGTGAATCGCAAAAGGGTATCATCATAGGTAAACAGGGCAGGGCACTGAAGAAGATGGCTACCGAGGCCCGTAAGACACTGGAACATTTCTTCCAGAAGTCTATCTATCTGGAAACCTTTGTAAAAGTGGATAAGGATTGGAGAAGCTCGGACAAAGAATTGAAGAACTTTGGGTATCAAATGGATTAAACTCGACTGTGATAGCCGTAAATAAGAAATAAAATGGGAAATTTAGTAGCAATAGTAGGACGCCCCAATGTGGGAAAGTCTACACTTTTTAATCGTTTGACTAAAACACGTCAGGCAATTGTAAATGAGCAGGCAGGAACCACCCGTGACCGCCAGTATGGTAAGTCGGAATGGCTGGGACGTGAGTTCTCTGTCGTTGATACCGGTGGATGGGTAGTTAACTCGGATGATATTTTTGAAGAAGAAATCCGTAAGCAGGTGAATCTTGCTATAGACGAAGCAGATGTGATTCTGTTCGTAGTGGATGTGGTGAACGGAGTGACGGATTTAGATATGGCGGTTGCCGGTATTCTGCGTCGCACCCAGAAGCCTGTTGTGATGGTAGCAAACAAGACAGATAACAATGAATTGCAATATAATGCCGCTGAGTTCTACAAGCTAGGCTTGGGAGATCCCTACTGTATTTCTGCTTTGAGTGGAAGTGGTACGGGAGATTTGCTGGACTTGGTAGTAAGTAAATTCAATAAGGAAAGCGAAGAATTACTGGATGAAGAGATCCCCCGCCTTGCAGTGGTAGGACGTCCGAATGCCGGTAAATCATCTATTATCAATGCCTTTATCGGCGAAGACCGTAATATTGTGACTGAGATTGCAGGTACTACCCGCGACTCTATCTATACTCGTTACGAAAAATTCGGTTTTGACTTTTATTTGGTGGATACAGCCGGTATCCGTAAAAAGAATAAGGTGAACGAGGATTTGGAGTATTACTCTGTTATCCGTTCTATCCGTTCTATTGAGAATTCGGATGTATGTATCTTGATGATAGATGCGACTCGTGGTACTGAAGGACAGGATTTGAATATCTTCTCATTGATACAGCGCAACCAGAAAGGATTGGTAGTGGTAGTGAATAAATGGGATTTGGTGGAAAATAAGGATGCTAAAGTTATGAAGACTTTTGAAGACGCTATCCGTTCACGTTTTGCACCGTTTGTAGATTTCCCTATTATTTTTGCTTCTGCACTGACCAAGCAGCGTATATTTAAGGTACTTGAAACGGCTAAAGAAGTATATAATGCACGTACTACCCGTATCCCTACAGCGCGTTTGAATGAAGAAATGCTTCCGCTGATTGAGGCTTATCCGCCCCCTTCAAATAAAGGAAAGTATATTAAAATCAAATATTGTACGCAGTTGCCTAACACACAGGTTCCTTCTTTTGTGTTCTTTGCCAACTTGCCACAGTATGTGAAAGAGCCTTATAAGCGTTTCTTGGAAAATAAGATGCGTGATAAATGGGAACTCTCAGGTACTCCGATCAATATCTTTATCAGACAGAAATAGTGAATAGTAAATAGTGGTTAGTGGTTAATGATTAGTGGTTAATACCTGCGGGTATCATGGCGAAGCTCACTAACCACTAACCACTAACCACTGACCACTAACCACTAATCACTATCTTCTATGCTCCTCCACATCTCTCACTTTTCGAAGTAAATCAGATGCAAAGATAAAGTTATTCAGGCGCTCATTCGTTGCAGTGAATACATCATCTTTCGTTCCTTCCCATTCCTTATGCCCTTGGTAGATATAAAGAATACTGTCACCGATTCCCATTACCGAATTCATATCGTGGGTATTGATAATGGTAGTCATGTTATATTCGGTAGTAATATCGTGAATCAATTCGTCAATGACCAAAGACGTTTTGGGGTCCAATCCGGAGTTGGGTTCATCACAAAACAGATATTGGGGGTTAAGGGCAATGGCGCGGGCTATTGCTACACGTTTCTGCATACCTCCACTGATTTCTCCCGGGTACTTGCTTTGCGCTTCCATCAGATTGACGCGATCCAAGCAGAACTGTGCACGTTTCACACGGTCGCGATATGTATCATTGGAGAACATATCCAAAGGGAACATTACATTCTCTAATACAGTGAGAGAGTCGAACAATGCAGCACTTTGGAAAATCATTCCCATTTCGCGGCGCAGAGTCTTTTTCTCCTTCTTATTCATATTGAGAAAGTTACGCCCGTCATACAGTATTTCTCCTTTCTCAGGAGTGAGCAGACCGACGATACATTTCATTAATACTGTCTTTCCTGATCCACTCTGACCGATAATCAGGTTTGTCTTACCATTGTCAAAGGTGGCATTGATATCTACCAATACGTCTTTGCCTTCAAATGATTTATATAATGATTTAACTTGTATCATCCCATTAATAATTGTGTTAATACTAAGTCGGAGAACAAGATGAGTACACTACTCATCACTACGGAGTCCGTACTGGCTTTACCTACTGCTATTGAACCGCCTTCTACCGTGTATCCGAAATAAGCGGATACACTGGCAATAATGAAAGCAAAGAACAGGGATTTGATAAAGCTACACCATACGAACCATTCCTGGAAGCTATATTGCAAACCATAAGCCAAATCCTCGGCATTCATCACTCCGCCGAACCAGCAAGTACAAAATGCTCCGATGATTCCCGCGAAGATACTGAAAGTAACCAGAAAAGGAATCATGGTCATCAAAGCTATAATCTTGGGTAGGATAAGGTATCCGGCCGAGTTGACTCCCATGATCTCTAAAGCGTCAATCTGTTGTGTAACTCGCATTGTCCCAATTTCAGAGGCGATATTGGAGCCTACCTTGCCTGCCAGGATCAGACACATAATGGAAGATGAGAATTCCAAAAGCATAATTTCGCGGGTGGTGTAACCAACAACGAAACGTGGCATCCACGGACTTTCAATGTTTAATTTGATTTGAATGGTGATTACTGCACCAATGAAAAAGGAGATTAGCAGTACGATACCGATGGAGTTTACTCCCAACTGCACCATCTCATTAAGGTATTGTTTGAAAAACATACGCATACGTTCCGGGCGTGCAAAGGTGCGTCCCATCAATATGATATATTTTCCTACCGTTGTTATAGGTTTTATCATCATAGTTTTCACAATTTCCTGCAAAAGTAGCCTTTTTTGTCTATATAAATGCAAAAGAAGTTCTGAATTTCTGTTCTGTTATGCGTTTCCTAAACTTTTTTAGTACTTTTGTCGCAAAATACATGGATATGTCAGAACAGGAAATAGAACAACAGAATGTAGTGACTGAAGATAACCGGATGGTGCTTCGTACTGAAAACCTGGTAAAGAAGTACGGTAAGCGTACGGTGGTGAGTCATGTTTCTTTTGATGTGAAACAAGGAGAAATTGTGGGACTGCTGGGACCGAATGGCGCCGGTAAAACTACCTCATTCTATATGACTACCGGACTGATTGTGCCGAATGAAGGTCATATTTATCTGAATGATTTGGATATAACCAGTTATCCTGTATATAAGCGTGCCCAAAATGGTATAGGCTATTTGGCACAGGAAGCTTCCGTTTTCCGTAAGATGAGTGTGGAGGACAATATTGCTTCCGTTCTGGAACTGACAAATACTTCGCCCGAATATCAGAAAGAAAAACTGGAAAGCCTAATTGCCGAATTCCGTTTACAGAAAGTACGTAAGAACCTGGGTGACCAGCTTTCGGGAGGTGAACGCCGACGTACGGAGATTGCCCGTTGTCTGGCTATCAATCCGAAATTTATCATGCTTGATGAGCCATTTGCCGGTGTAGACCCTATTGCAGTAGAAGATATTCAGCATATTGTGTGGAAACTGAAAGATAAGAATATCGGTATTCTGATAACCGACCATAATGCGTTGGAAACCTTGCGCTTGACAGACCGTGCCTATTTATTATTTGAAGGAAAGATTTTGTTTCAAGGTACTCCGGAAGAACTTGCGGAGAATAAGGTGGTGCGTGAAAAGTATCTGGGTACAAACTTTGTACTTCGCCGCAAAGACTTCCAGTTGGCAGATAAGGAGAAATAAACATCCATGTTGACTGCATGAATTATAGAATAAAAAAAGCTCTGATTTTGAAATCAGAGCTTTTTTTGATTGTATCAGGCAAGTAATTAGTCTCTTGGTCTAGCTTCCTTGATAACCAACTGACGACCCATAAATTCAGAACCGTTCAGTTCGTTCATAGCCTGAGCTGCTTCCTGGTCGTTTTCCATTTCCACAAATGCAAATCCTTTAGATTTACCGGTTTCGCGGTCTGTGATAACTTTTACAGAAGTTACAACTCCATAAGCCGCCATTACTTGTTCCAAATCTCCTTCCTTAACGCGGTAGTTAAGGTTTCCAACATACATGTTCATAGTGAAAAAATAAAAATAAATAAAATAAAAAATACTCTCTGAGTGGTGACTATTAATGAAGTAGGGGATTAGAACGACAGAGAGTTTACGTAAGTGCTATTCGAACCAAAGTAAAAACCTTGTAATAAAAATCACTAGCTATAATTAGTATCACCAATCGATACAAAGGAACACATGAATTTTGAAAAAGCAAGCAGAAAAATGACTTTTTTTTCTTTTTTCCGATTCACTCTTTCGTACACTCCTTTTTTAAATTGAATACTTTCTTGCTGCAATTAGTATTTTTTAGTCTGTGTATTTGGTAATTGAAAGATTAAACACTAATTTTGCAACCTCTTTGGTGAAACATGGAACGAAGTAATAATTAAATAAAATAAAGTCAGAATGAATATTTCATTGCAAAACGTTGACAAGGTGAGCGCATTGCTTACTTTGAAGCTGGAAAAAGCTGATTATCAGGAAAAAGTAGAAAAGAAACTGAAGACTTACCGTCAGAAAGCTAATATTCCGGGTTTCCGTCCGGGCATGATGCCTATGGGCTTAATTAAAAAGCAATTCGGTAAGGCTGTTCTTGCAGAAGAAGTTGATAGATTGATGCAGGAAAAGGTAAATGAATATATCCGCGAAAACAAAGTAAATATGTTGGGTATGCCGTTGCCGAATGAAGAAAAGATGCAACCGATCGATTTCGATACCCAGGAAGATTTCGAATTTGTATTTGATATTGCTTTGGCTCCTGAATTCAAGGCTGAAATTTCAGCACAAGACACTATTGACTACTATACTATAGAAGTAGCAGATGAATTGATCGAACAGCAGGTGAAAATGTACACTCAGCGTGCTGCAAAATATGATAAGGTAGACCAGTATGAAGACAAAGACATGGTAAAAGGTCTGTTGGCTGAACTGGACGAAAACGGTAACACTAAAGAAGGTGGTATTCAGGTAGAAGGTGCAGTATTAATGCCAGCTTACATGAAGAACGATGACCAGAAAGCAATATTCAATGGCGCGAAAGTAAATGATGTGCTGGTTTTCAATCCTGCTACAGCATTTGATAACAACGAAGCTGAACTTTCTTCATTGCTGAAAATTAAGAAAGAAGAAGTTGCTAATGTAAAAGGCAACTTTAGCTTCCAGATTGAAGAAATCACCCGTATGGTTCCTGCTGAATTGAATCAGGAATTGTTCGATCAGGCATTTGGTGAAGGTGTAGTAAAGAGTGAGGAAGAATTCCGTGCTAAAATCAAAGAAGGAATTGCAAATCAGTTTGAATCTGACAGCGATTATAAATTCTTGATTGATGTTCGTGAATATTTGGTTAAGAAGATCGGCAAGTTGGAATTCCCGGATGTATTGCTGAAGCGCATCATGTTGCTGAATAATGAGGAAAAAGGCGAAGCTTTCGTTGCAGAAAACTACGACAAGAGCATTGAAGAATTAACTTGGCATCTGATTAAGGAAGACCTGATTAAGGAAAATGATATTAAGGTAGAGCAGGAAGATGTGGTAAATATGGCTAGAGAGGTTACACGCATCCAATTCGCTCAGTATGGCATGATGAATATTCCGGATGAACTTCTGGACAATTATGCAAAAGAAATGTTGAAGAAGCAAGAGTCAGTAGAAGGTTTAGTAAACCGCGCTGTTGAAAGTAAGTTGGCTACTGCTTTGAAAGCTAAAGCTACTTTGAATAACAAAGTGGTTTCTATGGAAGAATTCAACAAGATGTTTGAATAATAACTTAGTAAGTTGAAGTAAGTGATTGCTAAAACTTTCTAAAAAAGGGGCTTTCGACCATAAATTTTTGATATAGATAAGAGTATTGGGTACGCAAACCGTATTTTTTTGTACTTTCGTTTGTTTGAAAAATGAGGGTTGAAAGCTCTTTTTGGTCACTAATAACTAAACCATTAGATTATGGATGATTTTAGAAAATTTGCTACCAAGCATTTGGGAATGAACAGTATGGTGTTGGATGACGTCATCAAGTCTCAGGGGTACCTGAATCCTTATATTCTGGAAGAACGCCAGTTGAATGTAACTCAGTTGGACGTTTTTTCTCGATTAATGATGGATAGAATTATTTTCCTGGGCACAGCGATTGATGATTATACTGCCAATACACTCCAAGCTCAGCTTTTGTATTTGGACTCTGTAGAGTCTGGTAAAGATATATCTATTTATATCAATTCTCCGGGTGGATCTGTATATGCCGGACTGGGTATTTATGATACCATGCAGTTTATCAATAGTGATGTTGCCACTATCTGTACAGGTATGGCCGCTTCAATGGCTGCCGTGTTGCTGGTTGCAGGAACAGAAGGTAAGCGTTCCGGACTGACCCACTCACGTGTTATGATTCACCAGCCGATGGGTGGTGCGCAAGGCCAGGCTTCGGATATTGAAATCACAGCCCGTGAAATTCAGAAGTTGAAAAAGGAGCTTTATACAATTATAGCAGATCACTCTCATACGGATTTTGATAAAGTATGGGCGGATTCTGATCGTGATTACTGGATGACAGCCCAGGAAGCAAAAGAGTATGGTATGATTGACGAGGTATTGTCACGCAAACCGGCTGCTGCTTTATAATGTACAAAGCTGTTGGCGGAATTAGTTTTTAACGGGGATGGAAATAAATTCATCCATCGTAGGGGCGGACCCATGTGTCCGCCCGATAACATACAGGAAAAGCATGTATTGTGAATGCATTTGGGCGGACACACGGGTCCGCCCCTACGGGAATTGATTCATAACCATTCAATAAGGAAATAAACATTGGAAGATAATAAAACATCTAGAAACAAAAGAAAATGTAGCTTTTGTGGACGTTCGGAAAGTAAAGTCAGCTTTTTGATAACCGGCATGAACGGCTGTATTTGTGACAGTTGTTCAGAGCAGGCACATGAAATTGTCCAGGAAGCTTTGCAGAAAAAGCCTGCAGCAGGCGAACTAAACCTGAAAGAGTTGCCAAAGCCCAAAGATATTAAGGACTTTTTGGATCAGTACGTTATTGGTCAGGATGATGCTAAACGCTATCTTTCCGTGGCTGTGTACAACCACTACAAGCGTCTGCTTCAGAAAAAGGACAAAGATGATGTGGAGATTGAAAAATCGAACATTATCATGGTAGGTAGTACGGGTACGGGAAAAACCTTGTTGGCACGCACTATTGCTAAATTGCTGCATGTACCTTTTACTATTGTTGATGCTACGGTACTGACCGAAGCCGGATATGTAGGTGAGGACATTGAGAGACTCTTAACCCGTTTGCTCCAGGTGGCCGATTACAATGTGGCTGAAGCTGAAAGAGGTATCGTATTTATAGATGAGATAGATAAAATAGCCCGCAAGGGTGACAATCCTTCCATCACCCGCGATGTAAGCGGTGAAGGTGTTCAGCAAGGTTTGTTGAAACTACTGGAAGGTTCTATCGTAAATGTTCCTCCACAGGGAGGACGTAAACACCCGGATCAGAAGATGATTCCGGTCAATACAAAGAATATCCTGTTCATTTGTGGCGGCGCATTTGATGGCATTGAACGTAAAATAGCGCAGCGCCTTAATACTCATGTGGTAGGCTATAGTGCAGCAAAGGACGTGGTGAAAATAGACCGCGGCAACCTGATGCAGTATATTGCCCCCCCAGGATTTGAAATCATTCGGACTGATTCCCGAAATTATCGGTCGTCTGCCTATCTTGACTTATTTGAATCCGCTGGATAGAACCGCTTTGCGCAATATCTTGACGGAGCCGAAGAACTCCATCATCAAGCAATACGTAAAGTTGTTTGAAATGGACGGAGTCGAGCTGGTATTCCAACCCGAAGTTTTCGAATATATCGTAGACAAAGCTATTGAATATAAGCTGGGTGCACGTGGATTGCGCTCCATCGTAGAGACAATTATAATGGATGTAATGTTTGACATACCCTCGCAGAAGGTGAAAACCTACGAAGTTACATTGGATTATGCCAAACAACAGATGGGGAAAGCAAATATTTCACGGTTGCAAACCGCTTAATATCAAGGGGTAAAGAAAGAGAGAGAAAAAAATGCAATTCTTCTGAAAAATATTACCCTAAATATTCGTGTAATTCCAGAACTTGTTTATAACTTTGTTAGGAAACAAAAGATGTAGAACAAGAAACTGTGAAAACCGTGAAAAACTATTGATACAATGACGGAGAATATAAATCTAACTGACGCATTAAAAAAGTATTTTGGATTTGATACTTTCAAGGGGAACCAGGAAGAAATCATCCGCAATCTGCTTGCCGGGAATGATACATTTGTACTGATGCCTACGGGCGGTGGCAAATCGTTATGTTATCAGTTGCCTTCACTTGTGATGGAGGGTACTGCTATTGTTATTTCTCCTCTAATTGCATTGATGAAAAACCAGGTGGATGCCATGCGTAATTTCAGCGAAGAGGATGGAATCGCACATTTCATCAATTCTTCCTTAAATAAGTCGGCTATCGACCAGGTAAAATCGGATATCCTGAGTGGTAAGACAAAATTGCTCTACGTAGCCCCGGAGTCATTGACAAAGGATGAGAACGTAGATTTTTTGAAAGGAGTGAAGATTTCATTTTATGCAGTAGACGAAGCACACTGTATTTCGGAGTGGGGGCATGATTTCCGTCCGGAATATCGCCGCATCCGTCCTATTATTAATGAGACAGGAAAGGCGCCGGTGATTGCATTGACGGCTACGGCTACTCCCAAAGTGCGTATGGATATCCAGAAGAATCTGGGAATGCAGGATGCACAAGAGTTTAAATCTTCATTTAATCGCTCGAATCTGTATTATGAGGTACGCTCTAAGACGGCGAATATTGATAGAGATATCATTAAATTCATCAAGTCCAATCCGGGAAAATCAGGCATCATTTATTGCTTGAGCCGTAAGAAAGTGGAAGAATTGTCCGAGGTACTTCAGGTAAATGGAATTAATGCACGTGCATACCATGCCGGCATGGATTCGGCTACACGAACAGCCAATCAGGATGGTTTCTTGAAAGAAGACATAGACGTAATTGTGGCTACCATAGCCTTTGGAATGGGAATTGACAAGCCTGATGTGCGTTTTGTAATACATTATGATATTCCGAAGAGCTTGGAAGGTTACTATCAGGAAACCGGTAGAGCCGGACGTGATGGAGGAGAAGGCCAATGTATTACATTCTATTCCAACAAAGACCTTCAGAAACTGGAAAAGTTTATGCAGGGCAAGCCTGTGGCGGAACAGGAGATAGGCAAACAGTTGTTACTGGAAACAGCAGCCTATGCCGAATCGTCCATCTGTCGTCGCAAGTCGTTATTACATTATTTTGGTGAAGAATATTTAGAAGAGAATTGTGGTAATTGTGATAACTGTTTAAATCCTAAAAAGCAAGTGGAGGCTCAGGATTCATTGTGTGCTGTGATTGAAGCAATCATAGCGGTAAAAGAAAACTTTAAAGCAGATTATATAATTGATATTCTTTTGGGTAAGGAAACTACGGAAGTACTTGCTCACAAACATGAGGAACTGGAAGTATTCGGTTCGGGCATGGGGGAAGAAGAAAAGTTATGGAATGCTGTCATCCGTCAGGCATTGATAGCGGGTTATTTAAGTAAGGATGTGGAGAACTACGGTTTGTTGAAAGTAACGCCGGAAGGTCATAAATTCTTAAAGAATCCAAAGTCATTCAAGATTGTGGAAGATAATGACTTTGAGGAGGAAGAAGAAGAAACTCCGGTTCGTGGAGGTGCTTCCTGTGCGGTAGACCCCGTTCTTTACTCTATGTTGAAGGATTTGCGTAAGAAGCTATCCAAGAAATTGAATGTTCCGCCTTACGTTATTTTCCAAAACTCGTCTTTGGAAGCGATGGCAACCATCTATCCTGTTACATTGGATGAACTACAGAATATCCCCGGAGTGGGAGCTGGAAAGGCAAAACGCTACGGGCAGGAGTTCTGTGTGTTGATAAAGAAGCATTGCGAAGAAAACGAAATAGAGCGCCCGGAAGACTTGCGTGTACGCACGGTTGCCAATAAGTCCAAGCTGAAGGTATCTATTATCCAGTCTATTGACCGCAAAGTGGCACTGGATGATATTGCCGTATCCAAAGGTTTGGAATTCAGTGAATTGCTGGATGAAGTGGAAGCTATCGTTTATTCGGGTACTAAACTGAATATTGATTATTTCTTGGAAGAGATTATGGATGAGGATCATATGGAAGACATTTATGACTATTTCAAGGAATCTACCACAGACAAAATAGATGATGCGATGGATGAATTGGGTGATGATTACACCGAAGATGAAATCCGATTGGTGCGTATCAAGTTTATTTCTGAGATGGCGAACTAATAATTTTTATTCTATATTATTTCAAAAAAAAGCCGGATGCACATGCTGTAATCCGGCTTTTTTTGAAATATAAAGGCAGTAGTGTCATACGTTTCATACCTTTAACAGCTTGATAAATAGGTAGATGAGATGAACTGTACGTTTCAGCTGCCTTCATCACCTTTCATGAGTAAGGCTTCTATTCTTGATCCCTAGAAACCCCGAAATTTCCCGGCACTGCCCGATAGCGTGGTGCATGTTTGTTTGCTATGTTTTTCAGTTTCCCTTCCTCCACCAGTCGTTTCAACCACCGCAGGGCGGTGCTCCTTCTGAATCCGCAGAGCCCTTCAAAGATGGTGCGGTCCAGTTCCTCGTGGTTAGCAAAATAATTCCTCAGAATATCCATTACGCTGATATCAGTCTGCTTGGATGAGTGGTGTTTGGCTTTCGGCGGACGAAACTCCGATATTTTTCTCATATCCTCTATCAGTTCCTTTTCGGGGCGAAAGGTGACCGATTTGATATTCACCTGCGGTGCACGTACTTTCTGCATATTTTCCGCATCATTGTCCGTCGGGACAGCTTTCAGGGTGAGATAGAAATAGCCGATGCCGCGCAGGTGGACGCGGCGCCCCTGCAATAGTTCCTCTTTCATAATGTCCGACAAGGCGGAAAGCGCCGCTTTTACGTCGGTAGTGGTCAACGTGCATCGTTCTTCGATTCTCTTTTCCATCATTTTGGGAGTCATCGGGGTATCGGGCACTACACGGACATGATATAATTCATTCTCCGCATCCTGTGGGTCGGGAATGGTGTAAAGATCGTATTGAACAGCCATATTTTTTTGTTTTTCAGTTTCTAAATTTCTTTTTCCATACTACGTCCTACCACGGTGGGACTTTTGTCCAACCTATATGATGCAAACATCCCACCAAGGCAAGACGATCGTCTCAGCTTGGCGGGATATTTCAAGAATCGAGGCAAATGTAGCAATAATAATCGGCTTTACCAAGGAAATTGAAGGCTTTTCTTATCGTAGGGGGATGTGGGGAAACAGGTAGAAAATAGTTGGAAACCGGCATTTTATAGCTATATATTTGCAGCATTGTTCAATATTAAAAACTGGAAAGAGTATGAAAACGACATGGAACGAAATGAAAGAATGGTGCAAGAAGGTATTTGTTTTTAAAACCGATGGCACCTCAAGTGACGAACCGATAGGGCAGGACAAGGATGCCTCTGTAGAAACCAAAAAGAAAGATAAGGAGCAGGATTTGCGCAGCAAGCTGGAAAAGTATCTGTGGAAGCGGTATGATTTCCGCTTTAATGTGCTACTGTATTGGCACATCGTCCCGTCTGACCCGACCATTGCGCAGCCACGCCCAGCATCCAGCGGTGGAAGCCCTTTACCCAAAATTCTTTCCCCGTCACCCTCCTTGCCAAAGGCGTAACACGATCCACCCCATCCCATCGGGGCAACGTGTCCATATAAGTAA
>Ga0192244_10514_pt1 | contig 14811 bp, 8 predicted proteins | sample Koala_Koa27_L3_FD_131234 | JGI IMG/M metagenome (GOLD analysis project Ga0192244, IMG submission 131234) | Enriched cells from koala feces incubated with labeled cellulose particles, San Francisco Zoo, California, United States - Koala_Koa2-7_L3 ... | reverse complement strand
AGTTTCAGAAGAAGGTAAAAAATCTATAAACATATTGTGATGATGATTAATCGAAGCATATAATCCATTTTGAACTCCAATACGAGGCTCTATCTCGAAGTTCAAAAACTCATTTTCATTAATTCCAAATCTCAATGAAAGCTTATTACATAATTGATACTGACTTTTTATATTAAAATGCTGTGCAATAAAGTGTTTCCACATCCACGAGTTAGAATTATCATTCAAATCTGTCCATTCATATTCATAATTAAGTCCAAATGAACAGAACTTTGCTGTAAAACCAATTTCTTTAAATTTAGAGGTCAAACAAGAAATCAGATTGAATAAAAAATCTTCATCGTATGCTAAAACCATCATTTTTTGAGGACCAATATGTACTATTGGAGTAGGATTATTATTTGTACGAATAATAAACCCCTCAGCATAATATCCACATGTTGTTTCAGAGGGCCTATGATAATATGACTGTAGGTGATGTTATATTAGTAGATGAATAAAAATATGCAATGGCTTGAATCTGCTTTTTCTAAAATAACCCAAGGCTCTATTATTGACGGCGTAGATTGGGGATATGGAGATAGTAATCCGTTAAGCATTGTGCTTTCAAATGCTTGTGATATTGACCATGGAAAATGTAGTTTTCTGATGGTAATTGCTTTACTTCCTGCAGCTGAAACATTGGCTCAATCTAAAGAATTTAAAAGTAAAGTTAGTACTGCTAATTCAAGGAATGAATTGACCAAAAAAGCTTGGAAATCTTTGCAGGATTTTCTTAGTTCATACATTCATAATAAAAATATTTGTAGATATTATTTTTTTTGACCCTCAACCGATTATAGATGCTCCATTATTTGTAGCTGATTTTCAAATGATAAGATCTGTCAATATAAACGAGATTGATAAATTAGATAATATTGCCAAATTGTCTTCTCCATTTATAGAGCAAATGATATTGCACTTTGCAAGTTATACTGCGCGAATACCTTCTGATCGAGTAGATCCATCAATTGAAGATAAACTTATAAAAGAATTAGCTTCTCCTTATCAAACATCCTCTTTGTGATGGACTGATACAAGCTTAATTTAAGCTACTAGATATTTTCATTTATTTGGCTGAATAATTGAGAAGTAGAGTTTCTTTTGAATGCTCTAAATAATAGAATTCCAAAATAGCAGTGATAAGTATTGCGAAAAAAGCACTATTTATGGGAAGTTAATAAATGCTAATGCATGCGATATTAACCATTGCTTTTGGCTTAGTTTATATTATTTGTCCATTAACAGGTTGAAGGAAAAGATAGAGGCGACCGAATAGGCCGCCTATTTTATTTATTGCAGTTTATCTCGATAATTTCCCCAAAGTCAGTCGTGTAGTATTTGGACAGCTGCTCTTGCTTCAGCTTCCATCCGGTTCATTATTCAGGTCGATAGCCTGCTCCATGTAGTCCTGTGCTGGGCTTGGAAAACCAGCTCGGATACCCTCGTCTGCGTAAGGCAAGGGTAGGGAGGTTGACAAGTCTACCAGATGTATTTCTATGCTCTTTTTCATATGGACAAATGTAGATATATTGTATGAAATAGCAAAAGAAGGCAGCTAGTTCAGTTGCCTTCTTCAATAGTTTGATTTTAGTTACCCTCTCATCAGCATAATATCAGACCTTAGTTCAATGTACTCCTTGTACTTATCTGGATTGTTCACATAATCAATCACACGAGCTATGGCCATATCCGCCTGTTTCTGCCGGACTTTCGTATAGTACCGGATAACCCCTTTTGACTTATCAGAGTGCCCCAAACAGTAATCTATAATTCCGTCTGGTATTCCTATTTCAGAAGCATATTGCGCAAATGACTTGCGGGCAGAGTAGAAGACGACCTTTTCTGTAATCCTCAGTTCCTTGGCCAATGCAGCAAGTGACCGGGTAAGGTACCGTGAAAAGTTTGAGTAGGAGAATTTATAGCCGAAGTCTAATTTACCGTTATTTTTGTTCATCCATAAATTTATAATGTCCTTTGCCTGTGAAGGTATGCTGAAGCTGATTATCCTAGTACCATGCGTTGTGTTCCGTGATTTTGTCCTGACGTACTCAATCACTTCCATATTCTTAAAATTGATTTGCAGTAGGTCTATTAGGTTTATCCCTCCAAGATAGAAAGAGAGGCAGAATAGGTCGTGTGCCACACGAAGCTTCTTTTCTTTTGGACTGGCCAGTCGGATTTTATTGAACGCTTCAATGGATAAATCTACTTCCCGCACCTTGGGTGCCGAAATAGAGTAATTCAAAAATGGATGAACATCGTACTTCACAAGTTGCTGCTTCACCCCTCTATTTATGATGGTTCGTGTCCTTGACATCATCATTCCGAGTGTAGTCTCTCCGATTCCTTTTCTGACCTTTAGAAATCTAGAATACCCATCAATAAGAATAGGGGTTATGTCTGAAAGAAGAATACCACCTTTAGTGAACTCTGTAAAATATCGGTTGTTTCTTTCTAGTAATGTAGCGTAGCTTTTCCGACCTTCTTCTTCTAATTCGGAGATATACTTTCTACACACTGCTTGAAAGGTGGATGCTTCCTTTACAGAAGTCGAGTTCAGAAGTAAATCTTTCAACTGCCTACACGTATAAAGTTCTTGATTATTGATTTCATCGAGCCGCTCTTGATAGTCATTGAGCATGCTGCGAAGTTTCGTATTAATAGAAGCTGCATCTGGCCGTTTGATTACTTGGCCGTTTTTGAATTGGTTCTCCTCTATCACAAAACGTGTAATGATATAACACGTTTCATGTTTATGACGGATAGCAATACGAATTTTATGCTTTCCATCCTTCAGAACTTTAGCTTTGAAAATGGTTAATGATAATGTTGCCATGATGAACTAAAATTAAGGATACGCAAAGGATACGCAGAAAACCTCAAAAGTGAGATTATTATCCTTTTTTTTAATTCCCAAAGGCTGGTATTGAAACGAAGAAAGGAAGTCTAAAACCTGTAATTATCAGTGTTTTAAAAACTTCCTTCTTTGTGATTCCGTTGCGATTCGAACGCAAGACCCACGCCTTAGAAGGGCGTTGCTCTATCCAGCTGAGCTACGGAACCATCCTTAATTGCGGTGCAAAGGTACATTTTTTTATGTAAATAGCAAAAGAATGGGTGAAAATATTATGCTGTTTTATGTATGTGGAGTGTTGTATAGATAGTTATATTCTTTTGTTGTGTATTATAAAATTACCCAAGCGCAGTTACATGCACTTGGGTAAAGATTGGAACACTTTCTAATTTAAAAAAAGCATTGCTTTAAATGATATATTGAGAACTGATTGATTCATTGTTCATAACCCGTCTGATGGTTTCAGCAAACATATCAGCAATGCTCAATTGCTTAACTTTATCACATTTTTTAGAGTAAGGGATACTGTCTGTAAATACCATTTCGGTAAGTGATGATTCTTGCACGCGGAAAGATGCAGGATCAGACATTACGCAATGACTTGCAATGGCGCGTACAGATTTAGCACCTGCTTCCATCATGATATTAGCTGCTTTTGTGATAGTACCTGCTGTATCAACAATATCGTCTACCAATACTACATTTTTATCTTCTACATCACCGATGATTTGCATTGTAGCAACAACATTGGCCTTCTCGCGTGTCTTGTTACATAACACCAAAGGTACTCCCAAGTATTTGGAGAACGTGCTTGCACGTTTTGAACCACCTACGTCCGGAGTCGCAATTACCAGATTATCCAGATTCAGTGATTCAATATAGGGAAGAAATACAGCAGAAGCATATAAGTGATCAACTGGAATATCAAAGAAACCTTGAATTTGGTCTGCATGAAGGTCCATGGTGATCAAACGATCTATTCCTGCAACGGAAAGAAGGTCGGCTACTAACTTGGCACCAATAGAAACTCTAGGCTTATCTTTTCTATCTTGACGTGCCCAGCCAAAATAAGGAATAACAGCTACAATACTTTTGGCTGATGCTCTTTTGGCGGCATCAATCATCAGTAATAACTCCATGAGATTGTCTGAGTTGGGGAAAGTCGATTGTACTAAAAATACATGTGCGCCACGGATAGACTCTTCATAAGAAACAGCAAACTCCCCGTCTGCAAAATGGGTAATGTTCATTTTTCCCAAAGGACAACCAAGGCTAGCGCAGATTTTTTCTGCTAGGTATCTCGAATTTGTACCCGAGAATACCATAAAAGGTGCTTTTTCGCTCATTTTGTAATAGATGTTACCTATATGTTAATTTGTGTACAAAGGTAGGAATTTCCATGTACACAAAGCAAATGTTATTGTATAAAAAATATTTTGGTTTACCAGATTTATTTGTAGTTTTGCTTTATGAAACCATTTCATCTGATATGGATATGTAGCATATTGTGTGTTTGTGCGATAATGTTTTCCTGTGTAGGGACTGCTCCTATAAAAGAAACACATCTCATAGACTCACTGAATACGTCGGCATATTCGTATCGATACAAAAATTTGGATTCCTCCTATCATGCTGCTTTGCTGGCTTATAATAGCGTGTCGGTGTATTATCAAGGGAAGGCAGAGGCTTGCAACAATCTGGCGTTTTATGCTTTTATGAAAATGGATTTTGAACAGGCCGTGAAATACCATATGGAAGTTTATTCCCTTACTAAAAATGAAGTTGAATTACTAATTGCAGATATTGGCTTGATGAAAGTTTATCAGCGTACTGCCTTAAATAAGGAATTTTATGATTATAGAAACAGTGCTTTAAGACGTATCAAAAGGATAGACGAAGATTATAACTCGTTTATGGACAAACATGAAAGGGAGCGATTAAATTATGCCCGTATTGAGTTTTATATTGTTTCTGCTGTTTATTATTATTATTTGCAACAACATGCAGATGCGTTGGCATGTATGGAAAAGGCTGTTGAAAACCGGCCATTGGAAACCGATACAAACCAGTTATTATATTATCATTATATTAGGAGTACAGTATCTTTTGTAAATGAGAGGGCTGAAGAAGAAAGTCTCTTACGTAAATTTGATGAACTTTACGAGGTATGGAGTTTTGCATCTAAAAACAACTATCTTTATTTTGAAGGAAATGCGATGCAAGGATTAGCCAGTTTAATGGTTGATTCCGTGGAATATGATTTTTATGTCGTTCATCGAATCGCAGCATTACAGAAATTTGGTTTTGAAATCGATTCTGAATTGCCTATGCGTTTAGGTGAATTGGCTTTACAAAAATTTCAGCAGTATGATGATTTATATCAGATTGCTGGAGCGTATGTTACTATTGGCAAATATCTGAATTTGCACGGTCGATATCGTGAAGCATTGGATACCTTGGAAGTAGCTTTAAATTGCGTGAATAAGCATCATCGGCTGGCTTATAATTGTCAGGACAGTTTGGACTGGCTTAAAATATCCGATAATGTGAATGCTGCATGCATTGAGCAGAATTGGATGCAGCATAAATTGAAGACTGTTCCTGAATGGATTTTACGTATTCGTGAGCAATTAAGTGTTGCATATGCCGGTTTGGACATGAAAGCCGAATCGGACTATAATCGCAATATATATTTAGACATCCTGGAGGATATTCGGCAAGATAAAGAACAGGAAAGCCGTTATCAAACTTTGGCCAAAGAGGCAAGGCAACTTAATATCTTATTGGTGCTAGTAGTTATTGGTTTTGTTTTAGTCTTATTACTTTGGTTTGTTTTTAATAAACGCTCTAAAGAAAAGAACCGCATACATTTGTCCCGTTTGCAGTTGATGATTGATATCTGCCAAAGGATAATTGCTGCCATTCCTGTAGACGCAAGTGATGAAACGGAAATTGTAGATTCTATTCAACATGCGGTTCTTCCAGATTTGGAGAGGTTGTTTGGTATAAAAGGAATTTGTATTGAAAATCGTAATCTTGTTTTTCCATGTCATGTAGGTAAGGACGAACAAGCGATGATAAAAGTAATAACACCTTATATTCATTATGCATTGGATAATGGAATTACTGCAATCTCGTTGGTTGAGGAACAACTTCTGTTGGAGAAACAACGCTATGTGTACGAACAGCATATTATAGAGCGTAAACGGAAAAATATTGTAAAAAAGGCATGTTTGTCTATTGTGAATGGCATTCACCCTTACATTGGTCGGATTATCAATGAGGTACATAAGTTGACAGACAAAAGATATTTGGAAAATGCATGCATAAAAAAGGAGAAATATCTTTATATAGACGAACTGGTTGATAAAATTAATGAGTATAATACTATTCTTACCTCATGGGTAAAAATGAAACAAGGTAGTATTAGTCTGAATATCGAGAATTTTGAATTAAATGATTTGTTTGATATAATCCGAAAAGGGAATCGGGCTTTTGAAATGAAGCATCTCCGATTTGAAGTTTTTCCAACAGAAACCTGTGTGAAAGCAGATAGGGCGTTAACTCTCTTTATGATAAACACACTGGCTGAAAATGCCAGAAAATATACTCCACAAGGTGGGTACGTGAAAGTCTATGCATCTCAAAGTTCGGAATATGTAGAAGTTTCTATAGAAGATAGCGGGATAGGGCTGTCGGAAGAAGATATTACTTGTATCTTAGGAGAGGAGGTTTATGATTCAAGAAACATCGGGCTGCGTGATGCAGCTAATCAGGAAAGATTAAAAGCGCTCAAGGGTAGTGGTTTTGGCCTGATGAACTGCAAAGGAATTATTGAAAAGTATCGGAAAACGAATGACTTTTTTAAAGTTTGTTTGTTTGGAATAGAAAGCGTACTGGGACAAGGAAGCCGTTTCTATTTTCGTTTGCCTATAGGAGTGAGTAAATTTTTATCATGTTTGTGTTTTATTTTAATTAGTAGCTTGTGCTCATGTGCGGACAAACAATCTGGAAACCTGAAGGAATATGCACAGCCGGATTCTTTAATAATAACTACATGGGACAATTATGAACTATTACTTGATTCAGCTTCCGTTTATGCTGACTATGCATATTATTGTAATGTAGACCGGAGGTATAATGATGCATTGCACTACATAGACTCGGCTATGTATTGTTTAAATACCCATTATGAACGATTCTCAGATTATCCATGGATATATATGTCTTTGACAGGGCATGGAGAATCTGCAGAAATAAGTTGGTGGAATGAAATGTTTGATACGGATTATCATATCATTCTAGATATTCGTAACGAAGCAGCAGTAGCTTTTCTCGCGTTAAAATGCTGGAATGAATATAACTACAATAACACAGCGTATACTACGTTATATAAACTTTTGGGTGAAGATAGCTCGTTGGAAGATGATTGTAACCGTCTGGAGCGTTCTACAAATAACAAGATAGTGGGTATGGCGATAGGGATAGCCCTGTTGCTTACTTTGGTTCTGGTTTATTATTTTGTGTATTTCCGTAAGAGGCTGGTAAATCGTTGGAACCTGGAGCAAGTATTGGAAATAAATCGGTTGGTTTTTACGGCTTCCCAACAACCTTTGGCAGTTGCAGGAAAGGACGGACAAGAGGATAATCTTTTAAAAAGAATTCCTCAAAAAATTGTGGATAGCACTTTTGATGCAATAAATGAACTGTTGGGAATAGATGATTTGCATATTGCTGTTTATAACGAAACCACGCGTGTTTTGGAATATGTATCAGCCTCAGCATCTGATTCAGCCTTACCTGAAGAAACAATGTTACAGTGTTTTACTCAATCGAAAAATGTAAAAGATGGAGATATGCAGGCTTTTCCATTGCAAGTGAGAATAAAAGATGCTACTCGTTGTATTGGTGTATTGTGTTTGAAACAGAGAGAAATTGCAGATTTTAATAGCGATTCTTTACTTCTGGAATTAATCACCCGTTATATAGCTATCGTGATTTTTAATGGAGTTGTCAAACTGGCTGCCAAATATAATGATATTGAGATAGCACAAGATGAAGCCCATCGTGCTTCATGGGAGGATAGCGTGTTGCATGTACAAAATATGGTGTTGGACAATTGCCTTTCGGCAATTAAACATGAAACAATTTATTACCCGAACCGTATAAAACAATTAGTGAAACGGCTGCGTTCGGGGGATTTGTCAGGGCAGGAAGAAGAGGAAAATGTTGCAGCTGTCACTGAACTTATTGAATATTATAATGGCATTTTTACTACGTTGAGCCGATGTGCTTCTAGACAATTGGAAGAAGTTACTTTCAAACGTAACAACATATCAGTAGGGGTATTATTGACAGATGCTGAAAAATACTTCCACAAAAAAATGAAAGAATACGCTTTCCATGTTCTTTTTGAAGTGAAAACCATGGAAGGTAGTGTTGTCGGTGATATACACCTGTTGCATTATCTGCTTGAGAGTTTGATTGATGAGGCTCTGTCATACCCGTTCGATGGCAAATTGTCGTTGTCGGCTGTACCAGAAGATGGTTTTATACGTTTTGTGTTTATTGATTATCGGAGGGAAAAGACCGTGGAAGAACTCAATCAGCTTTTTTATCCTAATCTAGACCGTATGTTTACAACAGCTGATGGGAAGTTGTTAGGAACAGAATATCTGATATGTAAGCAAATAGTCCGTGAACATGATGAATTTTCCGGACGTCGGGGGTGCCGCATTAATGCAGTAGGTTGTTCTGATGGTGGTTATTCTATTTATTTTACTATACCTGAAAATATATATGGAAGGAGAAAAATTTAAAGTTATCATCGTTGAAGATGTAAAGTTAGAATTGAAAGGCACACAAGAAATTTTCCGTCATGAAATACCTGATGCGTTAGTTATCGGGACAGCTATGACGGAAGACGAATTTTGGCCTTTAATGGAAAAAGAAGTTCCCGATTTGGTTCTGCTTGATTTGGGCTTGGGAGGCTCTACAACGGTGGGAGTTGATATTTGTCGTAACATATTCAAGCGTTACTCCAAGGTTCATGTCCTAATTTTTACAGGTGAGGTGCTCAATGAAAAGTTATGGATTGATGTTTTGGATGCCGGTGCAGATGGAATCATACTGAAGACAGGTGAATTGTTGACTAAAACAGATGTACAAGCTGTGATGGACGGTAAGAAGTATGTGTTCAATCAACCTATCATGGAAAAAATAGTGGAGCGTTTTCGCTACTCTGTCTTGAATGATGTGAAACGCCAGGAAGCAAGTATCTGTTATGATATAGATGAGTATGATGAACGATTTTTGAGGCATTTGGCTTTGGGATATACTAAAGAGATGATTGCGAATTTGAAGGGAATGCCTTTTGGGGTAAAGTCTTTGGAAAAAAGACAAAACGATCTGGTCGGACGTCTTTTTTCTGAAACTGAAAGAATGGGAGTCAATGCTACACGTCTGGTTGTTCGTGCATTGGAACTTAGAATATTGGATATTGACCATTTGGAAGCAGATGAAGAGTGAGATACATTGTCATGAAAACTAGGTGGAAGATTTCTCATCCAGCGTCCATGTACTTTTTGCTGACATTGTTCGTCGTGCTTCTTTCATGGATTCTTAATATATATGGGCTTGATGTGTTAAGAGTTGATACTGGTGAAAAAATACAGGTGTTGAATCTTTTGAGTCCGGAAGGAATCCGATGGCTGTTGCGTAATGTAGTAACCAATTTTACCGGATTTGCACCTTTAGGAATGGTTCTTGTGGCTATGTTGGGTATCGGGTTGGCACAGCATGCGGGCCTTATAGATGCTTGTATATGTAGAGGGATAGGAGGGAAATGCAGAACAAAGTCTGTTGTTGGTATAACAATAATATGCGGGTTGTTGTCCAATGTGATTGGTGATGCAGGGTATATTATATTACTGCCTATTGCTTCAGCCCTTTTCCGGGCTGTTGGACTGCATCCGATAGCTGGGGTTATAGTTGCCTATGTTTCGGTGGCATGTGGTTATAGCGCCAATCTTATGATGAGTACATTAGATCCTATTATGGCTGCAACAACGCAAGATGCTGTCGATGCTGCTGGATTGACCGCTGTGCAGGTAGGCGCTTTGAGCAATTATTATTTCTTTTTCGTTTCTACTTTTTTGCTGGCTTTGGTCATATATTGGATAACTTGGCGTTGTTTGTTACCGGTGCTGGAAAAATACGGAACTTTTGTCAATCAAAGGCATGACCGGCATTTGTCCAGAAAAGAAGAACGAGCTTTATCGGGGGCTTTATGGGCTGGGCTTGTTTATCTGATTGTTATTTTATGGGCAACATTTTCTCCTTGGGGTATTCTTAGAGGAATCAGTGGAGGTTTGCTACGGTCTCCTTTTATAGCAGGTGCTTTGTTTTTATTTTCACTGGGTATGGGACTGATGGGGATGATTTACGGATTTGCTTCCGGTCGATATCGTACAGATGCTGATGTTGTTGAAGGTTTTTTGCATCCTGTCAAACTACTAGGTATTTATATAGTCATCGCTTTCGGAGCTTCGCAAATGTTTGCCTGCTTGGAATACTCCCAATTAGATAAGTACTTTTTATTATTGGGAATAAATTTAGCATCTTCTGTACATTGGAGTGGGGTAAGTGTGATGATATTTTTTATTTTGTTTGTGGCGTTGCTAAATCTTATAATGGTATCCGCTACTGCCAAATGGTCGCTTATGGCTCCGGTCTTTATTCCGATATTCTTTGAATATGGCTTCCCTGCTGATATGGTTCAATGTGCTTTTCGTGTGGGTGATAGTGTAACTAATGCCATAACCCCCTTTATGTTCTATATGCCGTTGGTGTTGGCATATATGCGATATTATGAAGAGACTTCGACTTATGTTTCACTTTTTAAGTTTACATGGAAATATTCTCTCATCATAGGACTGGTATGGACTTTACTGTTTGTAGTTTGGTATTTTAGTGGTTTTCCCTTTGGTTTGTAAGTTGATTGCAACCTGTTAGAAACATGCTTCCGACAGGGAGTAAGCATGCTTTTAATCTGTCGGTAGTGTCGTTAAGGTCTGTTGTGCTTTACTAGTTTATGAGCGTTTTATGCTTTTATTTCGGATAAAATCTGTAACTTTGCCCTATTATTTGATTTACAAATTAATAAAGCTGAAATGATAAAGAAAATCATTGGAATCCTGTGGATTTTATTGGTATTGGGAATATTGGCATGTGTTGTTTTGTTTTTTGCGATTGCAAAAGGTTGGATTGGTTATATGCCCCCGGTGGAAGACTTGGAAAATCCTAATTATAAATTTGCGACAGAAGTGTTCTCGTCGGACGGGAAAGTGCTGGGAACTTACTCATATAGTAAAGAAAATCGGGTATATGTAGGCTATGATGAGCTTTCCCCCTATGTTGTCAACGCATTGATTGCTACTGAAGATGTTCGTTTTGCCGAACATTCGGGTATCGACGCCAAAGCATTGTTCAGAGCAGTGATAAAGCGTGGCATCCTGATGCAGAAAAATGCAGGTGGAGGAAGCACCATTACACAGCAGTTGTCCAAACAGCTCTATTCACCGAGTGCCGACAATGTAATGGAGCGTCTTTTTCAAAAGCCTATTGAATGGGTGATAGCTGTAAAGCTGGAACGCTATTACACGAAAGAGGAAATTCTGACAATGTATCTTAATAAGTTTGATTTTCTGAACAATGCTGTTGGCATTAAAACCGCTGCCCATACATATTTTGGTTGTATACCTAAAAATCTGAAGATTGAAGAAGCTGCTACATTGGTCGGCATGTGCAAGAACCCTTCCCTTTACAATCCTGTTCGTTATAATGAGCGTTCCAAAGGGCGCCGTAATGTCGTTCTCGAACAGATGCGGAAAGCCGGCTATATCACAGCAGGAGAATGTGATTCCTTACAATCGCTTCCGTTGAAGTTGAAGTATAATCGTGTAGACCATAAGGAGGGATTAGCCACCTATTTCCGTGAATATTTGCGTGGTGTATTGACTGCACAGAAACCGGACAAGTCTGATTACCGCGGCTGGCAGATGCAAAAGTTTTATGAGGACTCGCTCGATTGGGAAACAAATCCTTTGTATGGTTGGTGCAATAAAAACAAGAAGAAAGACGGCAAGCCTTATAATCTATACACCGATGGCTTGAAGATATATACCACCATTGACTCGCGTATGCAGCAATATGCTGAAGAAGCAGTGACCGAACACTTGAAAGAATTGCAGGGATATTTCTTCAAAGAAAAGAAAGGAGCCAAAAAAGCACCCTACACATTCCGTTTGACACAGGAGCAGGTCGATGAGATATTGGGACGTGCCATGCGTCAGTCCGACCGTTATCGGGCTATGAAAAAAGCGGGAGCTTCAGAAGAAGAAATAAAGACAGCTTTTAATACTCCGGAAGAAATGTCTGTGTTTAGTTGGAACGGTGAAATAGACACAATCATGACTCCCATGGATTCCATACGCTATTACAAGTTCTTCCTCAGGGCCGGTTTTATGTCCATGGAACCTCACAACGGACATGTAAAAGCATATGTTGGCGGCCCTAATTTCCATTATTTCCAATATGACATGGCAATGGTCGGTCGCCGGCAGATTGGTTCTACGATGAAACCTTATGTATATGCACTGGCGATGGAAAACGGCTTTTCTCCATGTGATGAAATGAGGCATGTGGAGTTTCAGGGATTTGACGAAAACGGCAAACCGTGGGCTCCCCGTAATGCCAACCGGAAACGCTATGGAGAGATGGTGACATTGAAATGGGGCTTGTCAAATTCAGATAACTGGATTACGGCCCGTTTGATGAGTAAACTGAACCCATATGAACTGAAGCGCCTTTTGCATACTTTTGGTGTGCGCAACCGTGAAATAGCACCTACCATTTCCCTTTGCTTGGGGCCTTGCGAGATATCTGTCGGTGAGATGGTAAGTGCTTATACTGCATTTCCCAATAGAGGAATACGTGTAGCTCCGTTGTTTGTAACGCGTATCGAAGACAACGAAGGCAATGTGCTGACTACTTTCTCGCCAGTGGTGCAGGAAGTTATCAGTGAGTCGAGTGCCTATAAGATGCTTGTAATGCTGCGTTCTGTTGTCAATGAAGGTACTGCAATCCGCGTACGCCGTTTGGGTATAAAAGCTGAAATGGGTGGAAAGACAGGTACGACGAACTATCATTCGGATGGATGGTTTATGGGCTTTACGCCTTCTTTGGTTTCCGGTTGTTGGGTTGGCGGTGAAGACCGTGATATTCATTTTGATACCATGATTCACGGTCAGGGGGCTTCCATGGCATTGCCCATTTGGACGAAGTATATGCGCAAAGTGTATGATGACAAGACTTTAGGCTACGATGAGTCAGAAAAGTTTGATCTTCCTGATGGATACGATCCTTGTAAGGACGCTGTTATCGGCGGCGATAATGGGGAAATCATTGAGGAAGAAACGACAACGGGACTTGATGAATTCTTTAACTGATATCTTCTAGTGCGGTAATGGAGAATGATTTATACAATCTGCATAGGTAGTAATGAAAAAAGGGTAGACAATATGAAACTGGCAAGGCAGAAGTTGTCGCTCCTGTTTCCTGGAATCCGGTTTTCTAAAGAAGAGGATACAGCTCCACTGTTTTTCCATCGTTCTACCATGTTTTCCAATCAAGTGGCCCGTTTCACTTCCGATTTGGAGGCGGACAGCGTCATTTCCCTTCTCAAGTCCATAGAACTCGAGGCTGGCAGAATGGCGGAAGACAAGAAACGTGAAATCGTTCGGCTTGATCTTGATCTTTTGATGTGCGATGCGGTTATATACAAACCGGAAGATTTGTTGCGCGATTATGTCATTCGCGGCATTCAGGAACTGGATTCAAACGGCTGAAGACAATATGGAGCCTTTTACAGATAATTCGCCTGATGGAACACTGTCTATATCTATAGTTAAAAACGAGAGGAAATGGGAATGTTGAATAGAAACCTGCAACCCGATATACGTGAACCTAAGCAAATAGCTGTCCAGCAGCCGGAATTCTGTTTGATGCCTAATGGTGTTCCCCTGTATATCCTGGATGCTTGCGATTGTGAGGTAACACGCATCGATGTATTGATGGAGGGAGGGCGTTGGCATCAGGAACAGCCGCTGCAAGCCTTGTTTACCAATCGGATGCTTCGTGAAGGTACCAGCCGGTATTCGGCTGCGCAAATAGCCGAAAAACTAGATTATTATGGTGCATGGCTCGACTTGGCCAGTGCATCCGAGCACACTTATGTTACTTTATATTCGCTGAATAAATACTTGCCGAAGACCCTGGAACTGCTTGAATCTATCATAAAGGAGCCGGTTTTCCCTGCCGACGAGTTAAAGGTCATTACCGACAACAACATACAGCAGTTTCTGGTGAATTCTTCAAAGGTTGAGTTCTTGGCACATCGTGGGCTGGTCAAGACGGTGTATGGCAGTGCACACCCGGTAGGCTATGTGGTGCAGGAAGATGATTATCGGAAAATCACCTCCGAAGCCTTACGCCGGTTTTACGATAGTTTTTATCATTCGGGCAGTTGTTGCATCTATCTGTCGGGCAGAATCACCCCCGATTGCATACGGCGGGTGGAGTCGGTTTTTGGTACGGAAACTTTCGGCAGTCATTGGCAGAAGGTAGAGAAAATACATTATTTGCCTGTCTCGGCGGCAGAGAAACGTGTCTTTATAGAGTTTCCGGATGCTCTGCAAAGTGCAGTCCGCATAGGAGGACTTTCATTGGAGCGGCGTCATCCCGACTATCTGAAAATGCGTGTGGTGGTAACTTTACTGGGTGGATATTTCGGAAGCAGGCTTATGTCGAACATCCGCGAGGAAAAAGGATATACGTATGGCATTTCGGCTTCCCTG
>Ga0192244_10512_pt1 | contig 14819 bp, 9 predicted proteins | sample Koala_Koa27_L3_FD_131234 | JGI IMG/M metagenome (GOLD analysis project Ga0192244, IMG submission 131234) | Enriched cells from koala feces incubated with labeled cellulose particles, San Francisco Zoo, California, United States - Koala_Koa2-7_L3 ... | reverse complement strand
CTTGTCATTTGTCTTTTAGAATGTTGTTTATTTGAATGTTAGTTTCTTTCCCAAAAAAGCCGGAAAGGTACAGGGCTCCGGGTGATTTATATTTAATACATACGCTTATGCATAGAGGGATGGAGCCCTGCACCGCTTCCGGTTTTATATATTTTTTACCATCATCTTCTGAAATTTGCAGCCGGTCTTGCCAAACTTGACACCCCTTATACCCAATATCCCCTACGCGCGCCTCCGCGGGAAGAAGCAGACTGGGATAACACTACGCATATACGCGCGTGAAGAAAAGTGCATAATAGAGGCGGCAACTTTGTCAAGGTGCACCCCAACGGCAGTAGAACGGGAATGCTAAAGTTACTCTTTAGCCCGCCAAAGTTCCTGGTTAGCACGCTAAAGAGCCACTTTACAACTGCCAAGAGGGTTATTCGGCAATGGGCTGGCAATACCACCGCGAAATGCGGAGCATCACCCCCACTCCCACCAAGGTTTTGATGAAATAGAAATTGTTTTTGATTCGATGAAGTTTACCCGTCATGCCTGCAAACGGACCATGTACCACACGTACGGGTTTGCCCGGCTTGGCTTCGGCTTCCTCACCGGTCATAAACACGGTACCGTCGAAACCGGGGTCGCACAAGGCACGGAACTCGGTCATCTGTGTGTCGGGAATCTCGTAACAGTCGGCCGTACCCTCCCTGCGTATGATATACAGGGGCACCGTACACTCTCCAAAAAGACGGAGCATGGCTTTTTGCGATTCGTCTTTACGTACAAAAACCATGTTGTGTACCACAGGTACCAGCACACGCCTGGACTTGCCACCGCGCGAATGCCGCTCCACATAGGTCATGGGGATGAAATATTCCTTTCCCTTTTCCTCCAGAAAACTGCCAACCTTCAGCTCCTGGCAATTGAACGTGCGCAGGGCATACCACGGCGACGGCGCCGTGCGAACCGGCGACGAAACTGCGGAAGAAGGCTGCGAAGAAAAAGAGGGTGTTTCCATAACAATTAAAACGCGGCAAAGGTATTCAAGCTGTTCCCAACAAAAAAAGACTCCCCTTCCTATGCCCGCAACAGGCCAGGAAAAGCAGTCTGACACCAAGGATACAGCCTTTTATACCTCCACCGTACAAGAGCCGTAGCTCACGAGAAATAGATATACAGTGCTATAACGCGGCAAAGGTAAGGCAGAAATTCAAAATAAACAAAATTATTGTAGAGAAAAAATAGCAATTAAGCTTATCGCTGAAATTATCTTACAAAATAGATTCAATCCATATCTCGCCCGAACCATACCACAGTCGTACCCGATTCGTACCACGTTCGTATGTTGCATGTAGGAGTTCTGCCGTCATAGATACGAACAAAACACGAAGAAAACAGGGCTGAGAAACGAAGAAAAAAGAGAGGAAAGGGGTTGAGAGGTGGAAAAGGATTTGTATCTTTGGAGGCTTTTTGAATAAACAGAAAGCATAAAATCAAAGACCATTATGCAAGAATTATTTCCCCGTCTTCTCTCGGAGGCACTCAATATTGCCGAAAAACAGGTAAAAGCTACTCTCGAACTGCTGGAAGGAGGTGCTACCATTCCTTTCATCAGCCGCTACCGCAAGGAAGCAACCGGAGGATTGGACGAGGTTCAGATAGAATCCATCAAGAACCACTACGAGAAACTGAACGAGACTGCCAAACGGAAGGAAACCATTGTAAACACCATACGCGAACAGGGCAAGCTGACCGCCGAACTGGAGAAACGCATTGTGGAAACCTGGGACACCACGACGCTGGAAGACATTTACCTCCCTTACAAACCCAAACGGAAAACCCGCGCGGAGGCAGCCCGGCAGAAGGGCTTGGAACCGCTGGCTACCCTGTTGCTGATGCAACGAGAACCACATCCCGAACAGCAGGCCGCACGCTTTGTAAAGGGTGACGTAAAAGATGTAGACGATGCCCTGAAAGGTGCACGCGACATCATTGCCGAACAGGTGAGCGAGGACGAGCGGGCGCGCAACAGCGTGCGCCGTGCTTTTGCGCGCCAAGGTATGCTGACCGCCAAGGTGGTGAAAGGCAAGGAGGAAGAGGCCGCCAAGTATCGGGACTACTTTGACTTCAGCGAACCGCTAAGGCGTTGTACATCGCATCGGTTGCTGGCCATACGCCGTGCCGAAGCCGAAGGGTTACTGAAAGTGAGCATCGCCCCTGACGACGAGGAATGCCTGCAACAGCTGGACCGCCAGTTTGTGCGCGGCCGCAATGCCTGTGCCGACCAGGTGGCAGAAGCCGTGCAGGATGCCTACAAACGGTTGCTGAAACCGGGTATCGAAACCGAGTTTGCCGCACAGAGCAAGGAACGGGCTGATGAAGAGGCTATCCGGGTATTTGCCGAGAACCTTCGCCAGTTATTATTGGCTTCTCCGCTGGGACAGAAACGGGTGATGGGCATCGACCCGGGGTTCCGGACGGGATGCAAGGTGGTGTGCCTGAGCGAACAGGGCGACCTGCTGCACAACGAGAACATCTATCCGCATCCGCCGGTCAACAAGCCGCAGGAGGCTTTTGCGAAGATGCAGAAAATGATTGAAGCCTACCGGATAGATGCCATCGCCATCGGCAACGGAACAGCCAGCCGCGAAACGGAAGAATTTATCCAAAGCCGTACGTGGAACCGCGACATACAGGTGTTTGTGGTGAGCGAACAGGGGGCTTCCATCTATTCGGCCTCGAAAATTGCCCGTGATGAGTTTCCAGACTATGACGTGACGGTGCGGGGGGCCGTATCCATCGGAAGGCGCCTGATGGACCCGCTGGCCGAGCTGGTAAAGATAGACCCGAAATCAATTGGCGTGGGACAATACCAGCACGACGTGAACCAGACTCTACTGAAAAACGCGTTGGACCAGACGGTGGAGAATTGCGTGAATCTGGTAGGCGTGAACCTGAATACCGCCAGCAGCTATCTGCTGACCTACATATCGGGACTGGGGCCTCAACTGGCACAGAACATTGTGAACTACCGGGCTGCACACGGTGCCTTTGCCTCGCGCAAGGAACTGATGAAAGTGCCGCGCATGGGTGCCAAAGCCTTTGAACAGTGTGCAGGTTTCCTACGCATCCCACAAGCCAAGAATCCGCTGGACAATACGGCAGTGCATCCGGAAAGCTACTGCATTGTAGAACAGATGGCCAGCGACCTGGGTTGTACCGTGGCCGAACTGATTGCCAGCAAGGAGTTGCGCGCGAAAATAAAACCGGAGCGTTACCTGTCGGACACCGTAGGCATGCCTACCCTGAAAGACATCCTGCAAGAATTGGAAAAGCCGGGGCGCGACCCGAGAGGCCCTATCAAGGTATTTGAGTTTGACAAGAACGTGCGTACCATCGACGACCTGTGCGAAGGTATGGAACTGCCGGGTATTGTGGGTAACATTACCAACTTCGGAGCTTTTGTAGACATCGGCATCAAGGAAAACGGCCTGATTCACCTGTCACAACTGGCCGACCGCTACATTAGCGACCCCAACGAAGTAGTATCCATCCACCAACACGTACGCGTAAAAGTAATTGGCATTGACCGCGACCGGAAACGGATACAGTTGTCGATGAAGGGAGTGGAACAAAATAAATGAAGAATGAAGAACGAAGAATGAAGAATTTTAAGGATAATGGGGTGAGCAACATAGATTATGCAGATTAACGCTGATTAAAATCCCCCCCTATTTTTCATTTTCAATTTTCAATTTTCAATTTTCAATTTTCAATTCTTCATTCTTCATTCTTCGTTCTTCATTCTTCATTCTTCATTTCTATGTTTTCTTCCTTTCCTCCACAGAATAACAGAAGCGGCTACCAGCAGGGCGGTGCAGATGAGGGAACCTTCAAATCCGAAAGAACCGCCGTTAAGCAAGGGAGAACCATCCGGTTGCAACGCGAGCAAAGAATCGCAATATACATGCCCGCTCAGCTCGGTACCGCTGACATTATAGCCCAACACAGGCCCTTGCAACCAGTTCCAGAAGCAATGCAAGGAGATGGAAAAACTGAGGTTGCGGCTATACAGATAAGGAATGCCCAACAGAATGCCGGCGAGGAATATGTTGAGAAAGGGAAAAAAAGAAAAATCGGGATTGAACAGGTGCATCAGAGAGAACAGAAACGATGACAGGAACAGAGCCGCCCAACCGGGCACTTCCCCCCAAAGCATGCGTCCCATAACAACCCCGCGCATCATCAGTTCCTCGGTAAGTCCCACCAGCAGAAAAAAACACAGGGAAAGCAACAGTGTGGGAAAGGAAAAATAAACGGACTCCACCCATACGGCACCTGTCAGCAGCGAAACCGAAAAGCCCACCGCATAGAGCAAGGCAGCAAACAGCAGTCCTTTTCCCCATTCCACAGGTTTACAAGCCATTCCACAGACAGAGAATGGTATTTTGCGGATACGAAACAGGATTCCGGCCGAACAGAGTACGGCAACCAGCACAAGCAGTTCCGAAAAAAACATCGAGCCCCAAAAACGCAAAGAACCGGTATAAGTAATTACCCTAGACAAAGGCTCGGAGGCAAGTACCAACAACCCGCTGACTAGCAGAAAAAGAGCCACAAACAGTATGACATCGAGCAAAGCTTTCCCCTGGGAGGCCATGCGGAAAAGTTCTTCTTTCTGACAGATGTGTTTCAGATATCCCATATTCTATCCAACAATTTATGCCTGTGCAGGACAACAAATCCGACAGACGTATTCATATTTTAACATTTTATCTTCCCTATTATGCAACTTTGCAAAAATACGTAGAAAAAGGAAAAAGGCGCCCGCATTTGGCAAAATCTTGATATATTTGTAGAACTAAAAAACAGGGAAGACGATGACGAAATATAAAAAAATATTGCTGGCAACCGTTTGTGCCGGCATAATGCTGAATGTATCGGCACAAAAAGCAAGAACCCTCTACGTGGTACGCCCCGGTACTTTGGTGGAAATGCTGACGGAAGAAGAAGCCAACGAGATTACCCAACTGACATTGCAGGGCAAACTGAACGCCATTGACTTCAGGCACTTGCGGGATGAATTCAAGAACCTGTCCGTACTGGATATCTCGACAGCCTCCATCAGCCTTTATGCCGGGAAAAAAGGTACCTATCCCAACCAGTTTTATGTGTATCCAGCCAACAGCATTCCGGCATATGCTTTCTGCCAAAAAGTAAACGACACCACTTTTGTAGGAAAAAGTACCCTGACCCATGTCATTCTTTCAGACAAGACCAGAAATATTGAGGAAGCCGCTTTCAAAGGTTGCAAAGAGCTACGCATCTGCCAGATACGCAAAAAAGAAGCCCCCAACCTGAAGTCCGAAGCCTTGGGCGACAGCATTACGGCCATTTTTGTACCATTGGGCAGCAGCGATGCTTATAAAAACGAGAAAAGATGGGATACCTTTTCGGTTGTGGAAGGCGATCCGACAGTAAAGACCATCCAGGTAAGCCGCATGAGCAGCCTTTCCAGCGAACTACTGAGACAGGGCATACAACCGAAAGACGTCAATTTTCTGACCGTGGAAGGAAAGTTGGACGAAGCGGATTTCATGCTGATACGCGACTACATGCCCAATCTGGTATCGGTGGATTTGTCGCAAACCAACGCCACCGCCATTCCGGATTATACATTCACCCAAAAAAAATACCTGCTGAAAGTGGCATTGCCCAAAGGGCTGAAAAGCATCGGACAGCGTGCCTTCAGCGGATGTGGACGGTTGTGCGGCACTCTGGTGCTGCCCGCTTCGGTAACCGCCATTGAATATGGTGCCTTTATGGGCTGCGACAACCTGAAACAGGTGATGGCTACCGGCAACCGGATTACAACCCTTGGAGACAATCTTTTTGGTGAAGATAAAAACAAACTGGTATATCAGGGACAATAAAAACGAAAGTGCCACAAATAACCCGGATTATCACAGGCCCCAATAATCTGTGATAATCCGGGTTATTTATAGTAAACGCCAGCTACTTTTTCTTCTTTCCTCTCAATCAATTACCGTACATGCGGGCACGCAGTTCCTTGATATGGTCGGAGGTTATGTATTCATCATACTCCATCATCTTATCAATAATGCCGTTGGGCGTCAGCTCAATGATGCGGTTGGCAACGGTCTGAATGAACTCGTGGTCGTGTGAGGCAAAAAGTATGTTACCTTTGTATATTTTCAGATTGTTGTTGAAAGCCTGAATGGATTCCAGATCCAAATGGTTGGTGGGAGTATCCAGTATCAGACAGTTGGCGTTACGCAACTGCATGCGTGCAATCATGCAACGCATTTTTTCGCCTCCCGACAGTACACTGGCCTTTTTGAGCACTTCTTCGCCCGAGAACAGCATACGGCCCAGGAAACTCTTCATGTAAACTTCGTTGCCTTCACCAAACTGGCTGAGCCAGTCTACCAGATTGAGGTCGGTATTGAAGAACGAAGTATTGTCGAGCGGCAAGTAGGCAGTAGTAATGGTTACACCCCAGTTGTAATGACCGGCATCGGGCTTCATGTTACCGTTGATAATCTCGAACAAGGCAGTCATGGCGCGTGGGTCGTGTGAAAGGAATACTATCTTATCACCTTTTTCTACATTGAAATTAACGTCACGGAACAGGATGGTGCCGTCGTCCAGCGTCTTGGTAAGTCCGGCCACTTCGAGAATCTGGTTACCGGGTTCGCGGTCGGGTGTGAAGATGATGCCGGGATATTTACGGGAAGAGGGCCTGATTTCTTCCACATTCAATTTCTCAAGCATTTTTTTACGGCTGGTAGTCTGCTTGCTTTTGGCTACATTGGCACTGAAACGGCGGATGAACTCCTCCAATTCCTTGCGTTTCTCCTCCGCCTTGGCTTTCTGGTTCTGCTGCTGACGGAGTGCCAGCTGGCTGGACTGATACCAGAAGCTATAGTTACCGGCAAAGAGGTTGATTTTTCCATAGTCGATATCAACAGTATGGGTACACACAGAATCGAGGAAATGACGGTCGTGGCTCACCACCAGTACAGTATGCTCAAAGTTGGACAGATAATCTTCCAGCCAGGTTACGGTCTCCATGTCCAGGTCGTTGGTAGGCTCGTCCAGCAACAGGTTATCAGGATTGCCGTAGAGTGCCTGTGCCAGCATGACACGTACCTTTTCCTTGTTATTGAGTTCACTCATCAGCAGGTAATGCTTGTCTTCCTTGATACCCAGCCCGCTAAGCAGGGCAGCGGCATCGCTCTCGGCATTCCATCCGTCCAGTTCGGCAAATTTCTCCTCCAGTTCAGACACCTTCAGGCCGTCTTCGTCGGTAAAGTCTTCCTTGGCATACAAAGCTTCGCGCTGCTTCATGATGTTCCACAATACGGTGTGCCCCATCATAACGGTATCCATTACCGTAAATGCATCCCACTTGAAGTGGTCTTGGCTGAGTACGGAAAGGCGTTCACCCGGCCCCAGCGTGATGGAACCGGTAGTCGGCTCCAGTTCACCGGAAATGGTTTTCAGGAAGGTGGATTTTCCAGCGCCGTTGGCACCGATGATACCGTAACAGTTACCACTTGTAAACTTCAAGTTTACTTCATTGAACAACACTCTTTTACCAAACTGTACAGATACGTTAGAGACTGTAATCATTGAACTTCTACTCTATTGATTTAAATTATTCAAAAAACATGCGGAATGCCTCCATATTGAGGGTTCGACAGCACCCCAATGCTGTTTGCGGCTGCAAAGGTAAGAAATTCAACCGGTTTGTACGCACTAAAACAGCATTCAATTTGGAAATGTCAGTTTTTATGCCTAATATTGACGAATATATTTTTTAAACATTGCCAACCTTATGAAATCCATCAAAATCTTCATCAGCAGCACCTTCAACGATATGCAGGCCGAACGTGACATAGTCATGACCCGTGTATCGGCACTTATCAACAAGATTTTTGCCCGCGAAGGCATCTTTGTCCAATTTATTGACCTGAGATGGGGAGTAAATACCGGAGATGAGGAAACAGACAAACGGGAAGCGCTGGTATTACAACAATGCATCCGGGAAATCAGGGAATCGCACCCGTTTTTCATTGCATTTCTAGGTGAAAGGTACGGATGGATTCCTCCACAAGCCAACTGGCAGCAAGTGGTACGACTGCTGGAAGATGAAGACATCAATCCCGGCCTTGCAGTAAACGAACCGCGAAGCGTGACCGACATGGAAATTATGCTGGGGGCCATGGCATCGGAAGACTTCCTGAAGCGCAGCTTATTCTGTTTCCGTGACCCGGCCTGTCTGGCCGACATTCCATTGGCTGAAAAACAACGGTTTGTGGAGAGTGATCCGGCACAAGCAGCGCGCCAGCAAGCACTCAAAAAGGAAATAAAAGAGATGTGCAACCGCTATGCACTGTCACCCAACATACTGTCCTACTCACCGCATTGGAACGGAAAGCAACTGGATGGACTGGAAAAGCTGGCCAATGAACTGACGGCCCGGCTTGCCGCCATGATCCGCATGGAACTGGCCGACACCATGGTGGACTATGCCAGTCCAGAAAAACGGGAATCGGAGGCCATGGAGCACTACTTCAAACAAAAACTATTGCCCGGATACGTACCGGAGCAACCTTTGCAACAGGCAGTAGCCAAGTGCATCTATCACACAGCAGACACAAGCCACATATACCTGCAATCAACCTCTTTCGGTACGGAAAGCGCCTTTCTGGCATGGATTGCCGAAACATACGGCAAGGATGAATCGCTGTTGATACTGAAACACTGTGCCGGACTTTCGGCACTGAGCCGGAACAGTTGCACCATGCTGAAACGATGGCTCATTGAACTGGCTGTGCTACAAGATAAGACACCACTATACCTGATGGATGAGGATATCCCTCTTGAAAAGTTGCAATGCCTGTTGTCGGATGAAATAAGTGAAATGGGCAAAAAGGCCGTATTGCTGATAGACAACGCCCAATTTCTGGACAGGCCCGAACTATGGGAACACACCGACTGGGCTCCTGACGGTTGTCTACTGGTAGTACATGCCTGGCGTTCGTGGCCGTTCCAACTGGAAGGTGCCAATACCCTGCCGCCATTGGACGGCGAACAAGCCGCACAATTGTTTGACACCTTGTTTGGAAACTCCGGCAAAACCCTCCCGGCAGTGGTGAAAAATGCCTTGCTAACAAAACACAGCCCACGCGGATTTTACAGTGCCTGTCTTCCGGGATGGATAAAATTGGCCGTAAAATACCTAAACATCTATACTTCGAGCGATGTGGCAGTTGTGAAAAAAGGAACCTTCGCAGACGAGGGCCTCAACATCAGCCATTACCAACTGCAACTGGTAGAGCAAATGCCCTACTATCCCGAACCGCTCTTTGAACTGCTGATAGAACGCATCGGACAGGAATATGGCATGCAACTGACTACCGATGTCGTAATACTATGGTCGCTGGCACGAAACGGTATTACGGAAAGCGATCTGGCAGCCTTGCTGCACGACGAATGGAATGCCCTGGACTTTTCGTGTATCAAAGGCTGGCTGAGTGACCTGTTATGTGAAGAATGGGACACCCAGCGTATGTCGCTGGCTTATGACTTCGATTATGACAGTTCCCAGCAACGAAGGGAACGAGTGCAACACCTGACCGGCAGGCTACTGGAATATCTAGTCAGCAAAGAAGATACCGAGAATCCGTTGCTGCTGGACAATCTGCTGCACTGCACCCTCATGACCGGATACTTGGATCTGTTACCGCATATTTTTGCCCAACCGGACAGCCGGTTATACCGAACTTCTCTGATACATCTGCAGTATGACATCATGCGGTTCAGCGAAAGTTACCTGGATTTTCTGCTGGGCGAACTTGAAAAGAAACCATATAAAGAACAAATGTTCCAGGTACTGACAGAAGTGCAACATCCGTATGCCCAGCCCAAATCCGATAATGCAGCCGGACTGGACGCATGGGTATGGAACGATGTAGAACAAACCAACCAGCTGATGCAGGAAATGGAATACCTGAAACATGCAGGGATGCTAAACCTGTACCACTGCCTGATAAGTGCAACTTTTCTACGCTATCTGCCCGCATGGCAACAGGCCAGCAACAACACAGCAATCAACACAGCCTTGTTTTACCTGCTGGCCAACCGGGCAGTCTGCATGTTACGACGAGATGCCAAGAATAATCTGGAAAAAGTGAAGGAAATAACAGAACTGATGGAAGAGACCGCGACTGAACTGGAAACGGATGAAATCAGTGTAATGCCCATTTTGGACTACTTCAAGGAAATATACCTGTATGGAGACAACCAATGCAACAGCGGATCTATAGACTACATTGACAATTATGTAGACACACCGGTATCTCCACATTTGTCCAACCTGTGGTGCTGCCTGATGCTAATGGAATATGAAAACGGAGATTTTAAGGCCCAAGAAGAGCTGCCTTACCAAGATGGCTGCGAAGATACATTGATCCGCCTGTACTATGCACTTGCACGTCACGACCAGGAAACGATAGGTGAATACTACTTCAAACTCATGGAGCAGATGAAAAGCCTGAATGGCGAAGAAGAACTGTTATACGGCATCCGCTACATACTGGTATTCACAAAAGCCATGTACAATGCCGGCAACTGGCAAGTGATGCGGACATTGCTATCGGTATCATGGAAAAACTTACGTGCCGTGCTACAAAATTATCCCAATAGCCGGAAAGCACGCGCGCTGGCCATCGTAGTATTTTACAACTATGCGTCGCTGTTTGACTACTATGTTGCATCAGGCATACTCAATGAAGAAAAACAGGAACATATTCAGGCATTCGTGGACGATGCAGAAGAATTGTTGGCTTATGCACGCAACAGTGACTGGTATGGAAGTCTGTGCGTCATGGCAACAGCCATGCTACACGGCTCGCTGGAATTTTGCTACAAGCGGAAAGGCATGCTGGAGTCCATGACACAACATGGCATGCACGCCATCGAAGAATGTGAACGCCTGTTGAAACTGCTGCCGGACTATCCGGATGTGCTGAGACTGACAATGGCCTCCTATGGAAACTTCGGACAAGACATGGCACTGTTTTACCCCGGACAAAGCAGCGGTGGCAGTCTTTCCTCGCTGAACTGCGCCTATAACGAACATTACCTGGCCTATACTCTGTATGACATTGCTCCGGACGACATACAGAACAAGACCAGTCTGATACTTGCTGCCAAGAATTATGCAAATGCACTGTTTGCATCAGGACAAGCAGAAAAAGCATGTGAAGTATATCAGGAAGCCCGCAAGCTATGCAACAATTGGAAAAAGGAAGGCACAATGCCCGAAGACATAAAACGCCTGCTGATGTTTTTCGATGACGAAATGAGCGAATGTTACTGGAAACTGGGAAAATTACAGCAGGCCTATTCACTGAACCAACAAGCCATCGAGCAATTGGAACAAGAATACCACCAACAACCAAGCAACCGCCGGATTGTCGTTGACTTGCTAGCCAGCCTGCTGCGAAGGGTAAATTTCGACTTAAGTAAAGGCGTCCGCAACGATACGGTGCAATATCTGAACCGAGCTTTGAGCCTTTATGAAACAGCTACCAATAACCCGGAAGGACCGGAACTGCAATTGGAGGCCATGTTTTTCATGATCGTTTCCTGCTGCATACGTTACAACGCCCAAACCGGCCAGGAAAAGTGTTGCCAGGAAGATTTGGAAACTTTAGACCAGAAATGCATGGCGGATTACAGAAAAGGACGCACGGCTTTCATCCAACATCTGACCGGCACTTTGGACACACTTTTTGATTGGTGTGTTGAAAACGGCTATCCGCACATTGCCAAACAATGCCTGTCAATGGAACTGAAATACAAAGAACTACTTATAAACGATGGACTTGCAACCCCGGAAGCAGTATGTTATGCCGAAAGCATAGCCAAAAAAGAGAAGTTATAAGAAAGCATGCGACAAAGGGCTGTCAATATGACATAAAAGCATTACCTTTGCACCCGTTTTTATAAGGACTGCCTTTTTGGCAAAGTTTTTGTAGAAGGGGAATCAGTATTGGCATAAAAACTTGCCGCAATAAAAAAACTTCAGGAACAAAAAAGCATAACGATATGAATCCGAAAGAAAAAGAAAACAATTTGGAAGAAGAACTGCAGCAACAAACTACCTCCGACGAAGGCAAGGAAGAGCAAGTGAATGAGAATGCGACAGAAAAGGAAGAAGTGCCTGTAACCGAAGAAGAAAAGCTGGCACAAGAACTGGAAGCCGCCAACAAGCAAATTGAAGAACAGAAAGACAAATACCTGCGTCTGTCGGCTGAGTTTGACAACTACCGCAAACGGACCATGAAAGAAAAAGCCGAACTGATCCTGAACGGAGGTGAGAAAAGCATCAGCAGCATATTGCCAATTGTAGATGACTTTGAACGCGCACTGAAAAACATGGAGACTGCAACCGATGTAGCAGCCGTAAGAGAAGGCGTGGAACTGATTTACAACAAATTCATGACCGTACTTGGACAAAATGGTGTAAAAGTAATTGAAACCCAAGGGAAAACGCTGGATACAGACTACCATGAAGCAATTGCCGTTATTCCTGCTCCGGAAGAAGGACTGAAAGGCAAGATTTTGGATTGCGTACAAACCGGTTATACACTGAATGAAAAAGTAATCCGCCATGCCAAAGTGGTAGTGGGCGAATGAAAAACAATGGGAGCATAAGATGTAAATGATGTATGGAAAAAAGGGATTATTATGAAGTGCTAGGTGTTGACAAAAATGCATCAGCCGACGAAATAAAGAAAGCATACCGCAAAAAAGCCATTCAGTATCACCCGGACAAAAACCCCGGAGACAAAGAAGCTGAAGAAAAGTTTAAAGAGGCGGCAGAAGCTTACGACGTACTGAGCAATCCGGACAAACGCGCACGTTATGATCAGTTCGGCCATGCAGGCATGGGAGGTGCAGCCGGTAACGGCGGCCCGTTCGGCGGATTTAGCGGTAGTATGTCCATGGACGACATATTCTCCATGTTTGGTGACATTTTTGGTGGCCATAGTGGAGGATTTGGCGGTTTCGGAGGTTTTGGAGGAGGTGGAAGCAGCCAACAAAGACACTACCGCGGTTCTGACCTTCGTGTAAAAGTAAAACTGAACCTGAAAGAAATCGCAACAGGAGTAGAAAAGAAATTCAAACTGAAAAAATACGTACCTTGTAGTCATTGCCACGGTACCGGTGCAGAAGGTAATGGAGGTACAGAAACATGCCCGACATGTAAAGGTAGCGGTACTGTTATCCGGAACCAGCAAACCATATTGGGCACAATGCAGACAAGGACAACGTGTCCGACATGTGGCGGTGAAGGCAAAATAATCAAGAACAAATGTAAAGAATGTGCCGGCGAAGGCATCGTATACGGCGAAGAAGTAGTGAGTGTGAAAATTCCGAAAGGTGTAGCGGAGGGGATGCAACTTTCCATGAGCGGCAAAGGAAACGCAGGAAAACATAACGGAATCCCGGGCGACCTGCTTATCTTAGTGGAAGAAGAGCCGGATAAGGAATTGATTCGCGATGAAAATGACCTGATTTACAACCTGCTTTTAAGTTTTCCCACAGCTGCATTAGGCGGTGCGGTAGGGATACCGACCATTGACGGTAAAGTAAAAGTAAAAATAGAACCAGGCACACAACCGGGAAAAGTACTGCGCCTACGCAACAAAGGTTTGCCCAGCATCAATGGCTACGGTACCGGCGATTTGCTGGTAAATGTCAGCATATATGTCCCGGAAACATTAAGCAAAGACGAAAAGAAGGCATTGGAGGAAATGGAAAATTCAGACAATTTCAAGCCCAATACATCCATCAAGGAAAAGATATTCAGAAAATTCAAAAGTTTGTTTGACTAAAGAGAAACTCGTTGGTGAATAAAAGAGGCTGTCTCAAAATAAACTTGAGATAGCCTTTTTTTTGTTTATGACTAGCATATAAATGCTCATAAAACCATATCGATATTTGTGTATGTGTTTATTGTACGAAACGGAGAGGTTTCCTCAAGAATCATTTATCTTTTATCAAGATCAAAAGAGGTCATCAGACTTCTTCCGGAGCTCATGTCTTGTCAGATAGAATGATATGAGGAAACAACGAAAAACTACAATAAAAATGGCATATGGAGTGATTGGAATATAACGTGAGTTCGATATAAGATCAAAAATATCAAGTTGTCTGTCATTGACAAAATTTACGTCAATGAAGGGCTTCTTCTCAAAAAAAGCAGTATGCTGCGATAGCCGACAAAGAGTTGGCTATAAAGTTACTGAATGAACGATGTCATTTACACAAAATATTTTATAGTGGGCACAAAATTACAGCATTACCTCGAACTATGTTTACGCATCATCTGGCATGTGCAGTTCGCCCCTCCACGGTAGAAGAATCCGAGTCAATGCAACCCGCCCGACCTAAAGAGGTTACCCAACGTGCCTAAAAGGTCTACCCAGCGTACCTAAGGAGCTTACCCAGCGTGCCTCCATGGAAGTCTAACCGTATTATTCTACCCAAGAGCATATCACTTGTGATATAAAAAACAAAAATGGATACGTAATGTATCCATATGGGAGGTATAATCTCGTATGGGGCAGGTGCTTTTTTAAGATATTTTGTATCCAAGCCATATTTTAGTCTGAGGATTTTTTCTGTTATGACTGTCAAACTTTATTCTTTGGAAGAATATATTAGGAATACAAAAAAGCCAACTAATTCACGATACCCTTGAGCACGAATTAGTTGGCTAATTTTATGTT
>Ga0192244_10506_pt1 | contig 15010 bp, 7 predicted proteins | sample Koala_Koa27_L3_FD_131234 | JGI IMG/M metagenome (GOLD analysis project Ga0192244, IMG submission 131234) | Enriched cells from koala feces incubated with labeled cellulose particles, San Francisco Zoo, California, United States - Koala_Koa2-7_L3 ... | reverse complement strand
TGTCGGCAGGCGTGGACGGTGAACGGTGTGCAGAGGCGGTGGCACAGTATTGCGCAAAATGAGGAACTAAATACGCTTTTTAAGAACGGACTACCAAACGCACCTTCTATATTTGCACCCGGATATTTATAAAAACATTCATACCATGAAGCAAATATATTTCCGGTTCGTTGGTCTATGGTCTTTCATGCTGTACATATTCTGTGTACCGACGCATGCACAAAATGCCGACTTCCCTACCCTCACTCCGGAAGCGTGGATGCAGCATATTGCCGGCTCGACCGCAATGTGCAAACTTTCCATACCCGGTACACACGACAGTGGAGCCACCCGCGGTGGTGAAGCCCTGCAAACGCAAGGCAGTGACATTTCAGCCCAACTGACACAAGGTATCCGCGCATTTGACATCCGCCTGCAAGAAAAAGACAACATGCTCGGCGTATTTCACAGCGAAGCTTTCCAGCATATTTATTGGGAAAAAGATGTGCTTCCCGCCTTTATCAGTTTCCTGCAGAAACATCCCTCCGAAACATTGGTTGTTTCTCTGAAAAGAGAAGGCGGCTCTGCTGAAAGTTATGCCCGCCTGCTGACCACCTCGCTGGAAGACAGCCACAACCAGCCTTATTTTGTAACAGATTTCCACCCGGGGCTTACCTTAGATGAATGCCGGGGAAAAATACTCTTTCTGCATCGCGACAAATCCTCCGACAACTATCCGGGAGCTGCTTGCCTCAACTGGGCCGACAATGCGACCTGCCTGTTAACCCTCCGCAACAAAGACGGTAAAGAGGGATATGCCTTGCTACAAGACGAATATCAATACACATCGGCCCAGGAAACCTCTAAAAAGCTGCAGGCATGCCTCCGCAACTTGAAGGAATTCTCCCAGGAACCCCAGACTTCCGAACGGTGGGGCATATCCTTTGCCAGTGCTACCGGTCTGCCTACAGGAACTCCACAAGCTTTTGCTGACCAAATAAACGCTCCGCTAGCCCACAGCATTGCACAATACGGCATGAAACACTGCGGCATTGTTTTCATTGATTTCATTGAACAGGAAGGAGGCAAAAAACTGGTAATGAAACTTATCCATAGCAACTTATTCAACCTTTGAGAACAAATTGAAGATTTACATTTTTACGCAAAATGAAGATTTTCATGCGCAAATGTAACGCCCGTCAAAGGCAGATTTTCTAAATTTGCATAAGACGATAACCTTAAAAGCTTATATATATTATGAAACTGTCAATTGATTTAGGAGGAACCAATATTCGGATTGCCCAAGTAGAGAACGGAAAATGCCTGAACAAAGTTTCGGTAGCCTGCCTGGCGCAACAGGATGCAGCCACTGTTATCAGCCAGTTGACCCAACTGATAAAAAGCCAACTAACCTCTCAGGTCACAGGCATCGGAATCGGAGTGCCATCCATCGTTGACGGAGAAAAAGGCATCGTATATAATGTAGCTAACATTTCATCTTGGAAGGAAATACACTTAAAGGAAATACTGGAAAAAGAATTCAAACTTCCGGTTGCCATCAACAATGATTCCAACTGCTTTGCTTTAGGAGAACATCTGTTCGGTCAGGGAAAGCCTTATGACAACATGGTAGGCATTACCATTGGAACAGGCATCGGCGCAGGCATCATCATCAATCGCCACCTGTATAGCGGCCAATACAAAGGTGCAGGCGAAATCGGTTCATTGCCCTACTTGGACTCGGACTATGAGCACTATTGCAGCAGTTTCTTCTTCAAAAAGCGTTATAGCACCGGCGCAGACTTTGCACAGCGGGCTTTGTCTGGCGATACAGAAGCCCAAGAAGTATGGAACATATTTGGAACCCATTTAGGCAACCTCATGAAAGTGGTTCTCTTTACATATGCTCCACAAGCCATTGTGTTGGGAGGAGGCATTGCTTCGGCATTCCCCCTCTTTGAAAAAGCCATGAAAGATGTACTAGAAAGTTTCCCATATAAAATAATAGCAGACAACACACCGATTATAGCATCGAGCATGTCGGATGCCAGTCTTCTAGGTGCTCCGCACTACTCGAAGAATAGCATTAAGCATAAACGCATGAGTTTTCTGACTGGTTTTACGCCCCAAAAAGGCGTGAAAGAGGGAGTTTTACACCTTAACGGTCTGGTTACAGGCCATGTATTAACCGTGAAATTCTGCTTTCTGACCTTTGCGCAGAATTGTTGATTATATTTATTAACTTTAAATTTTAAAGTATGAAACAAGTAAATCTTAGAGTCTATCGAACGTTTCTAACCCTATTGTTAGGGCTGTTCTTGTCGTTGGGAGCCTATGCCCAGCAGATTTCGGTCACAGGAACAGTAAAAGATCAAACAGGTGAACCTGTTATCGGTGCCAACGTACTGGTAAAGGGGACCACCAATGGTGTCATTACAGACATTGACGGTAAATTTATGTTGCAGGCCAACAAAAATGATGTCTTGATAATCAGTTTTGTGGGTTATCAAAACCAGGAAGTGCCTGTAAGCCAAAATGCAATGTCTGTCACTCTGAAAGAAGATACAGAACTTCTTGACGAAGTGGTGGTATTGGGTTATGGTGCCAACACTCGCAAGCAAGACTTGTCGGCCTCTGTAGGCGTAGTGAGCAATACCGAAGAACTGGCACTTCGCCCGGTAACTTCCACCGAAGGTATGTTGCAGGGACAGGTTGCCGGCGTTACAATCCAGTCGAATGGTGGCGACCCGACTTCTACACCCAACATTGTGATCCGTGGTCAGGGGTCGCAAAACGGTGATAATGTGTTGTGGGTAGTAGACGGTGTGCCCGGTGCACCTATTTCATCGGTAAACGATATTGAAAGCATTGTCGTACTGAAAGACGCTGCATCGGCCGCTATCTATGGTGCACAGTCGGGTGCAGGTGGCGTTATCCTGGTCACTACCAAGAAAGCCAAGGAAGGTGCCCCCTCACTGACGTATGACGGAACATACGGTATCCGTCAGGCTACCAACCTGATTGAACCGCTGAACGCCGAACAACAATTGGAGATGCGCAAGCTGTCTTATGCCAATGCCGGTCTGGAACTCCCGACCGCATGGGATGTAACCAAGAACCCTTGGATTGGAACAACCCGTACCGACTGGATGGATGCCATTTTCCGCACCGCATTCTACCAACGCCACAACGTAGCCTTGAACGTAGGTACCGAAAACTTCAGCAACCGTATGTCATTTGCTTACGATGACGACCAGGGTGTACTTATCAACACTTACAAGAAGAGCCTCACCTTCCGTTACAATGGCAAGATGAAGCTGAACAAATGGGTGACCATCAGCGAAGACCTGGTATGGAAGAACACTTCGAGCCGCACCAAAGACACCGAAAACGATGCCTACACCGGTCCTATCCTTTCGGCAGTCTACATGCCGGCCAGCGCCACCATCTACAACCCACTCGACGGAACCTATGGTGGTACCACTACCGAAGACCCGGACTACATTGCCCAATACGGTAGCAACTTTGCCGACGCACACGGTGATGCCGTAAACCCGGTACGCCTGCTCAAAGCCGAAAACGTATATGACAAGACCAGCGACATGTGGAGCACCACCAGCCTGGAAATTGGCAACATAGTACCCGGACTGAAATTTACCAGCCGCTTTACGTACAACCTGACGAACAACTATTACAAGAAGTTCAACCCCATCCGCGACGAAGTAGGAAAACCCAATCTGTCGAATAACCTGCAGGAATCGAGCTATCGTGGCGATGCCTGGAAAACAGAAAATACACTGACTTATGACAATACATTCGGTAAGCATACGGTAGGTGGACTGTTCTCGACCACAGCCGACCATTACGCTTTGCGCGGTTTAGAAGTTACCGGTACCGACCTGGCTGATGAATCGGATTATCTGCAATATCTGGCATATGCCAACTCCATTACAGCCGACGACTACCTGACCGGCCCGGATGCCAATGTATCCATGATTGCCCGTCTGGCCTATTCGTATGACGACCGTTACTTCGTTACCGCTTCGTGGCGTCGCGACTATGCCGGCCGTCTGCCCAAAGAAAACAATTACGGTGACTTCCCCGCCGTGACTGCCGGTTGGAAAATCTCTAACGAAAAGTTCTTCCATAAAAGCGATTTCATCAGCCTGTTGAAACTGCGTGGTTCATGGGGACGTGTAGGTAATTTGGGTTCTATTAGTTACAATTACAAGTCTGCATTATTGAGCCGGACAACTTGGTCAGAGCAAGCTCAATATGGAGTGGAAAGCAACACGTTATGGAAAAACTTTGTCTACAATAACATTGCCTTGAACCCTGACCTGACATGGGAAACTTCCGAACAGTGGGATTTGGGTCTTGACCTTGAAATGTTCCGTAACCGCCTGTCGTTATCGTTGGACTATTTCGACAAACGTACCTTTAACCTGATTCAAACACAGACCATGAACTGGCCAAGTACCATCGGTATCGATGCGATGTTGGTAAATCTGGGAGAAGTACGCAACCGTGGTTTTGAAGCCACAGCCAGTTGGAGCGATAAAATCAACAAAAACTTTACCTATTTTGTATCGGGTAACTTCACCTACCTGAAGAACTGGGTTTCGGATATCGGTGTAAAGAATGCCGACGGCACTCCGGGTGTTTGGACAAAAGACACAAAATTCCGTAACATACCTTACGTGTACCAAACCGCAGAAGGCGAACCGTTGAACTCATTCTATCTCATCAAGACCGATGGAATTTTCCAAACCGATGAAGAGGCAGCCGCTTATGTGGACAAGAACGGCAACCGCATCCAGCCCAATGCACAAGCCGGCGACTTGAAGTTTGTAGATGCCAATGGAGATGGCCAGATTACAGATGCAGACCGCCAATACATGGGTAGTGCTACCCCGAAAACCACCTATGCCTTTACATTGGGCTTCAACTGGAAGAAACTCTCGTTCAGTGCCATGTTCCAGGGAGTAGGCGGTGCACAAGCCATGTATGTGGCCAAGAACATGCTGTTGAGCGACGTAGACGGTAACTTCAACCGTTCCAGCGAAATTCTGAATGCATGGAGTGAAACCAATAGAGGTTCCAACATTCCCCGTCTGTCAAAGAACGACCCGAACGGCAACTTCAGTACCGCTTCAGACTGGTATCTGGAAGACGCTTCTTACCTCCGTTTGAAGAACGTAACCCTGTCGTATGACCTGACCGACCTGTTGCGCAAGTGGAATCATATGAAAGACCGTAACAGCAGCCTGTCTGTTTACTTCAGCGGCGAGAACCTGGCGACCATCACCAAATACTCCGGTATGGACCCGGAATGCGGCGGCTGGGATGCGCTGAAATATCCGGTATCGCGCGTGCTTTCTTTAGGAGTAAAATTGACTTACTAACAATCATATAGAGAAGAATCATTATGAAAAAGAATATATTGTTTTGGGCCGTAGCAGCCTCTTTACTGACAAGCTCGTGCAGTGACTTTCTGGACGTACAGCCGGAAGGGAATGCTACTACAACGACCTATTTTACCAACGACGATCAAGCGATTGACGCGGTAGACGCACTGTATGAACGATTCCATCAGGAAGCCATTTATGGCCGTGAACTGTTTTGGGAACAAGGCGCTGCCTGCGATGTGGTATGGGGAAAGACCCGCGATTATCCCACACTGGCCACATTGAAATACACCGGTGACGAATCACCCTTAAAGACCGTTTTTGAAACGATGTACACCGTCATGGCCCGTTCCAACTGGGTGATTGAACAACTGCTGAACAAGCAAAAAACAACGACTCTCACCGACATAGAAAGCAGAAGCCTGGGTGAAGCCTACTTTACGCGTGGCTGGGCACATTTCCTGATAGCCTATCGCTACGGACTTGACACGCAAGGAGTACCTTTTGTACGCTACGAAGATTTCGCCGACGGTTATGACAATTCCATCCCGCCCCAACGTGAATCGGTCATGGAAAACTACCGGCTGATTGTTGAGGACATGGACAAGGCTATCGCTTTGTTACCAACCTTTGACGAATACACAGCCGATGACAGAGGCCGTGCACACGATGCTGCCGCCGTGGCATTCAAAACCAAAGTATATGCTTACTGGGCTACGTGGGACAAGACGCAATGGCAAAACGTAATCAACATGGTCAACGAACTGGAAAATACCTATGGCCGCGACCTGGCTACCACCTATGCCGAAGTATTCTCTTCGGACTTCAACAATTTCTGGAACAAGGAATACCTTTGGACGATTCCCGGCAACGGCGGTTCGCAAGGCGGTGGCTCGGAATTCCCGGGCGTTATCCTCGAGAACAAAGGCTGGGGTATCTACAACGGCTGGGGACAAAACAAGCCGTCGTATGACATCTACGAAGAAATGGCCAAAGACGGTGCCGGCAACGACCGCCTGGTACGCTCTATCCTGGAATACGGACAAGAATTTGAGTTCTTCGGAGAAACCCGCCAGTTCTATTCGTCTTCCGATTTGGAAGCCGGATTCCAGATTAACAAGTACATGGACCCCTTCAAGTATGCCGATGCCACAAGCGAAGGTTATGTGAATACCAACGGCGACTGGCCGACCGTACGCATCAACTTCCCCATCATCCGCTTTGCCGAGATGCTGCTGTTCCGCGCAGAAGCTTACCTGATGACTGACCAGGCAGGCTTGGCCACGGCAGACTTGAACCGTATCCGCCAACGTGCCAACCTGGATCCGCTGGATCACACGGCTACCATGACCGACCTGTATCACGAACGCCGTTGCGAACTGGCCTTTGAATATACCGACCACTTGTTCGACCTGAAGCGCTGGCACCGTTCGGACAACGCCGAAATCAAAGCCTTGGCCGAGAAAGAGCTGAATGCCCGTCCGCGCATCCGCCACTACGAGGACCGTACCAATCCGAACTCGCCCTTTACCATCGAATATTACGGGGACTATACGGACAAGGCCACTTATGAGGACTACAAGATGGTGTTCCCCTATCCGTCGCTTGAAATCATCAACTCGAACGGACAGCTCACTCAGAATCCCGAATATTGATAGACGGACCTCTGAACGAGTCCGGCAAAAGGTAATGCCTGCTTCCGAGCAGCAAGTTCACACCCCGCAACCTGTACCCCGTGCAGGGATAACCAATACCCCTTGTGGAGGTAACAGGTTGCGAGCAAACTTGTAACAGGTCGGAAGCGCGCTCGTAACAGGTCAGAAGCACGCTTGTAACAGGTTACGAGCAACCCCTCTCTGACTCAATCCAGACAGCCACGCATCTCCCCGTTTCCAGGCGGGGAGGTGAGGCTATCTCAACTATTTTTCCGACATTTGTCCCATCTCCACTTATATCCCGGGAAATGGGAGCGCAGACAAGGGATATAAACCCTCAAAGATTAAACCTAATGAAGATGAAGATTCTTGCCGGTGCAACCATCGCACTGCTGATTTGCGGAGCTTGTTCCTCCAACAAGCCACTGAATATAGACTATGTGGATCCCTTCATAGGTACCGGTTTCCACGGACATACCTATCCGGGAGCAACCGTACCCTTCGGTGCAGTGCAACTGAGCCCCGACACCCGCGCCGGGAACTGGGATGCCTGCGCAGGCTATCACTACGACGACACAACGCTGAACGGCTTTTCGCACACCCACCTGAGCGGAACGGGCTGCATCGACCTGGGCGACATATTGTTCCGCCCCACTACCCAGCAACCCGACTTTCACGGCGAAAAGCTATACCTGCCCGCCGCCTTTGCACACAAAGACGAAAAGGCATCCGTGGGATATTACTCCGTATTGCTGAAGGACGAAGGCATCAAAGCCGAACTGACAGCGACCACCCATACGGGCATACACCGATATACTTTCCCAAAAGGGAAAACGGCCAGCATCCTTATCGACCTGGCCCATCTGCTGGACAACGAATACATCTACGAGGCCGAACTTGAACAGACGGCCGACAACGAAATAACCGGCATGCGCCGCACCCGGGGTTGGACAGACAACCAGTATGTCTACTTTGTAGCCCAATTCTCCAAACCCTTCCAGACAGTAGACCTCGTAAGCAACAAGCAAAAGACCGAAGGACAAGGCAAACTGATCGGAAATGACCTGCAAGCCATCCTCACCTTCGACACGCAAGACGGACAAAGCATCGTGGCCAAGGTAGGCCTCTCGCTGGTGAGCACGGACAATGCGCGCCTGAATCTGGAAAGTGAAACAACAGGGTTTGATTTCGACGCCATCCATGCGGCTGCCCGCCAGCAATGGCAACAGGCACTCTCGGCCATCACGGTCGAAGGAAGTGACACAGACCACCTGAAGAACTTCTACACCGCCCTGTATCACTCGATGGTAGTACCCAACACCGTAAGCGACGTGAACGGGGAATTCCGCCGCCACGACATGCAAACAGGACGCGTAATAGACGGACAGGTACAATATTCCACCTTCTCGTTGTGGGACACTTTCCGCGCTTGGAACCCTTTGATGACACTCATTGACACCACGCTGGTGAACAACATGGTCAATTCCTTCCTGGACATCTACGACGCTTCGGGCGAGCTGCCTATCTGGCCGCTCTCGACCGGAGAAACCGGCACCATGATAGGCTATCATGCCGTATCGGTGATTGCCGATGCCTACCTGAAAGGCATCCGGGGCTTCGATGCGGAAAAGGCACTGGAAGCCATGACCGTATCGTCCGAAAAGAACAAGAAAGGTGCCGATTACTACATTCAATACGGCTTTATCCCCTCAAACATAAAGAAAGAATCCATCTCATGCCTGCTGGAATTTGCCTACGACGACTGGTGCATTGCCCAAATGGCACAGGCCATGGGGAAAGAAGACATTTACCGGAAATACATTGAACGCTCGCAAAACTATATCCACGTGTTCGACGGCTCTACCAAATTTTTCCGTCCCAAACGTATGGACGGGAACTGGGAAACCCCGTTCAACCCCGTGGAAGTGGGACGTGCCTATACCGAAGCCACAGCCTGGCAATACCGGTTCTTCGTACCACACGATGTAAACGGCATGATACAATTGTTCGGAGGCATGGAACCGTTCAGCACGGCGCTCGACTCCATCTTTACCACCAGCTCGCAGATTGACGGAGAACTGAGCGACATTACCGGACTGATAGGCCAGTACGTGCACGGCAACGAACCCAGCCATCACATCGCCTACCTGTACAACTACATCGGCCAACCGTGGAAAACGCAGGAAATGACACGCCGGCTGCTCGACGAAATGTATCAGCCCACTCCCGAAGGCATTATAGGTAACGAGGATTGCGGACAGATGTCGGCCTGGTACATACTGTCCAGCCTGGGCCTGTATTCGGTATGCCCCGGAAGCAACGAATTTGTGCTGACTACTCCCCTGTTTGAGAAAACCGTCGTCAAACTGGCCAACGGGAAAGCACTGACCATCCTGGCAAACAATCCCCGCAAGAACCGCTATGTAGATGCCGTAACGCTGAACGGCAAGGCGATAGACACAAACTTCGTCACCTACGGGCAATTGATGGAAGGAGGCGAGCTGAACTTCACCCTGACCAGCAAGCCCAACAAGCAAAGAGGTACGCAGGCAACGTCCTTCCCGTATTCATACACCCAGGAGCAGACAGTTTCCATCCCCTACGTGGACCGCGACCTGAACCTGTTTATGGACAAAACCACTATTTCACTGGCAACAACAACTCCCGGTGCGGAAATCAGATATACACTGGACGGCACGGAACCAACAGAAACCTCGACACTCTTTGAACAACCGTTCGAGATAGACCGGACAATGCAAATCAAGGCCCGTGGATTCAAGAAAGGATTCCGTCCAAGCAGCACCCTGACCATTACGGCTACCAAAGCTGAACTGAAAGCTCCGATGGCCGTACAACCCACACAGAACGGTTGCCGTTACAGCTATTATGAAGGCACTTACCAGTATGTGGCCGACATTACCCAAAGCCCGTTGCTGGAAAAAGGCATCATGCCCGAACCCTCCATTAAAAACGCCAAGCAGGAAGACCACTTCGGCTATATCTTCTCCGGCCTGATAAATGTGCCCGAGGACGGAGTGTACACCTTCCAGACACGGTCGGACGACGGCAGTGTATTGTACATTGACGGTGAGCCCGTGGTTAACAACGACGGTTCGCATGCCGCCATTCCGGCTACCGGACTCATTGCGCTGAAAAAAGGCATGCATGCATACGAATTGCACTATTTCGAGGATTATGAAGGCGAACACCTCAGCTGGGGCTGGAAAACTCCATCATCCGACGAAATAAACCCTATACCGGCTTCTGCCTTATTTGTGAAATAACCCAAACAATTACAAGCCATGAAAAGAATATTATTACTATTTTTACCTCTGTTGGCCGCCTCGTGCGGACAAGTGAAACAACAACAGTCAGAGCCTGCCCCTGTCAATGTCATGTCTTTCAACATCCGTTATGACAATCCGGAAGACAGCCTGGACAACTGGAAGTACCGGAAAGACCGTGCCGCAAATGCCATCCGCTTTTATGACGCCGACATTGTGGGTACCCAAGAAGTGCTGCACAATCAACTGGAAGACCTGAAACAACGCCTCCCGGAATATGGAGTCATCGGAGTGGGACGCGAAGACGGCAAGGAAAAAGGCGAATACAGCGCCTTGTGGTACAAGAAAGAGCGCTTTACCCTGCTCGACTCGGGCTACTTCTGGTTGAGTGAAACACCCGAAGTGGCCGGTTCGAAAGGCTGGGACGGTGCTTGCGAACGCATCGCTTCGTGGGCTAAACTGCAAGACATGGTTTCGGGAAAAGCATTCTTTGCACTGAATACACACCTGGACCACGTGGGCGTCGTGGCACGCCGCGAAGGCATTAGCCTCATACTGGACAAGGTGAACGAACTGAGTAACGGACTTCCCGTAATTGTTACCGGAGATTTCAACTCAGTACCAGAATCGGATGTGATTGCACACATCACCGATCCGGCCAACCCGGAACACCTGAGCGACGCACGCCAGATATCTCCCATTGTTTACGGCCCGGCCTGGAGTTTCCACGATTTCGGAAAGATTCCTTACGAAGAACGGGAATTGATAGACTATGTATTCGTGCGCAACGGACTTAAAGTGTTGCGGTATGGTGTATTGGCCGAGACTGAAAACAACGCTTTCCTGTCAGACCACGCCCCCGTGCTGGTTACCGTAACCGCCGAATAAAAACAGCACTCCACCCAGGAGACATTTTCATTCAAAAGAAAAACAACGTAACAACCAATTGCATATGAACAGATTTCTGAAATACTTCGCTTTAGCCATTTTGGCCATTGCAACGATACCCGCCGACGGTGTGGCACAAGAACGCCGTGACAAGGAACAAACTTACGTGCTGGAACAACCGTATGAAGTGACCAAGATAACTCCGCCTCAAGGAAAGAAGATAAAGAACGTAATTCTGATGATTGGCGACGGCATGAGTCTGATGCACGTATATTCGGCATGGACGGCCAACCGAGGCAAATTGTTTTTGGACAATTGCCAAGTCGTTGGGCTCTCGAAAACCTATTGCGCCAACAAGCTGATTACCGACTCTGGAGCAGGCGGCACCGCCATAGCCACCGGGCAGAAAACCAACTATCATGCCGTAGGCGTAGACACAGAAGGACGTCCCCTGAAATCGCTGGTCGACCTGGCCTCCGAAAAAGGAAAGTCTACGGGGATTGCCGTGACCTGCCGGTTGTGGGATGCCACCCCTGCCGACTTCTGTTGCCACAACATCGACCGCGATGCAGAGGCCGAAATCGTGGCAGACTACGTGAATTGCAATGCCGACTATGTGTTTGGCGGTGGGGCAAAGTTGTTTGAAAACCGGGAAGATGGTCGCGACCTGTTCAAAGAATTGCGCGAAAAAGGATTCCAGACACCACGTAGCTGGGACGAACTGGCCAAAATAAACAGCGGTAAAGTCTTTGCCGTGCCTTATCCGGTCGATACCCCTCTGCCGGCCGAACGTGGTGACCTGTTGGCACGCGCCTCACTAAAAGGTATCGAGTTGCTCAACCAGAACAAGAACGGCTTCTTCATGATGATTGAAGGCTCACAATTGGACGACTACGGCCACTTCAACGACTTAGACCTGCTGATGCAGGAAACACACGACTTTGACCGTACCATCGGTGCCATCTACCAGTGGGCAGCCCAAGACGGCGAAACCCTGGTGGTTGTAACGGCTGACCATGAAACCGGTGGCCTTACTTTGGTAGATGGCGACCTGAACGAAGGAAAGATTGTATGCAAGTTCTCAACAGGAAGCCATAGTGGTGTAATGGTTCCGGTATACGCCTTTGGCCCCGGAGCAGAAGAGTTTACTGGAATTTATGAAAATACTGCTATCTTTGACAAAATAAAAAAACTGCTCAACCTATAACTAAAACCACATTTCCCATGCTGAAACACATTCTACTTACCTGTCTGCTAGCCCTTACAGCTACTCCGCTACTAAGGGCCCAAAGTTGTGGCAACGATGAGAAATACCATCTGCCCTACAAAAACACGTACATCAAAGAGCCGTTGGTTACCGAAAACGAATACCGCGTCGCCCAACCTGTAATCATAGAGCCCAAAAGTTTTGAGGAAGCCCGCAACATCCTTCCCAATCCCATCTGGGCCGGACACGAAAAGGAACTGGAAATGTATTGGAAAGCATGGGAAATTGCCATTGGCAACATTCGTGCCCCACAAGCGGGCTCGGGGTTTGTGTCCAGCTACCTGGATACGGCCTACAACGGCAATATCTTCATGTGGGATTCGTCCTTCATCTTAATGTTTGCCAAATACGGGACACGCTTTTTCCCTTTCCAGCAAACGCTGGACAATTTTTATGCCAAGCAACATCCTGACGGCTTTATCTGCCGCGAGATAAAGGCTGATGGTGCCGATTGTTTCGAGCGCTACGATCCGGTGAGTACAGGCCCCAACCTGATGCCTTGGTGCGAGATGGTCTACTACCACCAGTTTGGAGACACGGAACGCCTGCACAAGGTATTCCCCGTGCTATGTGCCTATTACAAATGGTTGCGTCTGAACCACACCTGGCGCAACGGTACCTACTGGTCGAGCGGTTGGGGAACAGGCATGGATAACATGCCCCGCGTCCCCGAAGATTATAGCCCCATTTATAGCCACGGGCACATGATATGGCTGGATACCAACCTGCAACAACTGTTCACCGCCAACCTGTTGCTCGAAATGGGCTTCTACCTGGAACGCTGGCAAGAGATAGAAGACTTTGAGGATGAAGCCAAGATGCTGGGCAAGTACATCCAGGAAAACCTGTGGGACGAAAAGACCGGCTTCCTCTACGACCAGTATGCCGACGGTTCGCTTTGCACCACCAAAGGCATCGGCGCCTACTGGGCCCTGTTTACCGACGTACTGACCGATAAACAAATGGAACGCATGGTGAAGGAACTGGAAAATCCAGCCACTTTCAACCGGAAATACCGCATTCCTTCCCTCTCGGCCGACCATCCCAAATACAAGGAAAACGGCCGCTACTGGCAAGGCGGCGTATGGCCGGGTACCAACTACATGGTGATGCTGGGGTTAACGAAAAAAGGCTATCGCAAGCTGGCCCGCGAAATCTGCCTGAACCATTACAACGAGGTGCTGGAAGTTTACAAAAATACCGGCACATTCTGGGAATACTATTCGCCGGAAAAAGCAGATCCCGGCTTCATGGCACGAAAAGACTTTGTGGGTTGGGCCGGACTTCCTCCCATTGCCGAACTCATTGAATTCATCATCGGTATTCAGGGAGACTATGTCAACCAGCAAATTGTATGGGACATGAACCTGACCGAAGCCAACGGCATTGAACGCTATCCCTTCGGCCCCGAAGGAATGGTGAGCCTGAAAGCAGAAGCCCGCCGTTCGGCCAATGACGAGCCTCGCATTACCATCGATACCAACATCGGTTTTGAATTGGTTGTGCGCTATGGAAACAAAGAAAAGAAAATAGACGTAACGCCTGGAAAACATACTTACTAACGAAAGGAACCAGCCATGAAAAAACACATGTCACGACGCCACTTCCTGAAAGCGGGAGGGCTCGCCCTGGCCGCAATGGCCATTCGTCCGTCACAACTTTTTGCCTTCCCCGGAGAAGCAAGTTCTTCGTACATATCCAAACGCCCCCCGATAGACAAGAGGCATTTCGTGTCGAAAGCGGTAGAGGCGGAAATCAAAGCTGCCACTTCCCGGATAAAGGACGAAAAGTTGAGGTGGATGTTTGAGAACTGTTTCCCGAATACGCTGGATACCACCGTCAGATACACGTTGAAAAACGGAAAACCGGATACATTTGTCATTACCGGCGACATTGACGCCATGTGGTTGCGCGACTCTTCGGCACAAGTGTGGCCTTACCTACCCCTGATGAAAGACGACCGGGAATTGCAATTGCTCATTGCCGGCCTCATCAACCGGCAAGCAGCCTGCATCCTGATAGACCCGTATGCCAATGCCTTCAACGACGGACCGAAAGGCAGTTATTGGGAAACAGACCATACCCAGCAAATGGCCAAGGAACTACACGAGCGCAAGTGGGAAATCGACTCCCTGTGCTATCCCATCCGGCTGGCCTATCATTATTGGAAGCATACCCAGGACACTTCGGTTTTCAGCAGCGATTGGCACAAGGCCATGGAACTGGTCATCCGCACCTTTAAAGAACAACAACGGAAAGAAGGTCTGGGGCCATACAGCTTTACACGGGATTGCGACCGTCCGACCGACTCGCAAATCAATAACGGATGGGGAGCTCCTGTCAAGCCAGTAGGTCTGATTGTATCGGCTTTCCGCCCTTCGGACGACGCGACCCAATACGGTTTCCTGATTCCGTCGAACATGTTTGCCGTGGTATCCTTGCGCCAACTGGCAGAGATAGAAGAAACGGTTTATCGCAACGAAGCCTTCGCCAAGACTTGCAAAGACCTGGCCGACGAAGTGGACGCGG
>Ga0192244_10503_pt1 | contig 15046 bp, 15 predicted proteins | sample Koala_Koa27_L3_FD_131234 | JGI IMG/M metagenome (GOLD analysis project Ga0192244, IMG submission 131234) | Enriched cells from koala feces incubated with labeled cellulose particles, San Francisco Zoo, California, United States - Koala_Koa2-7_L3 ... | reverse complement strand
ACATCACACTCCAAGACAACCGAAGTAACTAACTTTCTGAAATCAGTGAACTGCCGCCGCCTGATACTGAACGGAGATATCATTGACGGATGGGCTTTGCGTAAAGGGGGTACACGCAAATGGCAGGCACGCCATACGGACTTTTTCAAAGTAATTATGAAAATGATGGAAAAACAGGGTACGGAGGTTATCTACGTACGAGGTAACCATGATGATTTTCTGGATAGCCTGGTACCCTTCACCTTCTATAATGTCCGCATAGTAAAAGATTTTATCCATGAAAGCCATGGAAAGCGCTACTACGTGACTCACGGCGACATCTTCGATACAGTAACTACCAACATGAAGTGGCTGGCACAGTTGGGCGACCTGGGTTATACATTCCTGCTTTGGCTCAACAAAATCTATAACAACTACCGCACCCGTCACGGCTTGCCTTATTATTCACTCTCGCAGGCTATCAAGCAAAAAGTAAAGACAGCCGTATCTTACATTTCAGACTTTGAACAGGAATTGGTAAAATTTGCCCGCATCCGCAAATGTGATGGAGTGATTTGCGGCCATATCCATCATCCGGCCGATACATGGTATGGAGATATTCATTACCTCAATTCCGGTGACTGGGTAGAGACCATGTCGGCATTGGCCGAAGATGAAGAAGGTAACTGGACCATTCTCCGTTACGGTGAGTTACAGATTAGAGAAAACAAAGACTTAATGCATCAGATAGCATCTTGAGCATTCAATATCTTCATTGCTATGTCCATATACCGGGTGATATCGGTCGTTATCTCACGGTTGTATACATCGCAACGCTTGCGGCCCAGTCGTACCACAATGGCATCGAGTTTGGGAATGGCGATTATATACTGCCCCAACATGCCACGCAGGTAAGGACAACGCATACCATGATAGTCCATAATCCACGTCTGGAATCCGTAGTAGCTAAGTGAATCTTCTCCCCACTGGTCCTTCAAGTACGAGGCAGGACGCATCAGTTCGTCCATATAAGCCTCAGATACCAATTGACGTCCCTGCCAATTGCCCCGATGCAGTAGTAGGCGGGCAAAACGGGCCACATCGCGGGCCGTGGTATGAAAACAACAGAAGGCTTTCTCGTCACCATCCTGTTTATCCAGCAGCCAGTAGGCATCACGTTCGGCCTGCATCGGCCTCCATAGCTTTTCTTCGGCATATTCACTGAGCGTTTTTCCGGTGGCCGCTTCGATAACGAAGGCCAACAATTGTGTCTCGCCACTACGATAAGAGTATTGTATACCAGGTTGATCAATCACTTCCAGACCAGTGACCAGCTCATAAAGGTCGTTACCATAGTAACCGTGTGTAGTAACAGAGAAAAGCGAGGCATATGCCTCATCCCAAGCCATTCCACCACTCATGGTCAGCAGATGGCGCAAGGTAACGTCGGCTTGCATTCCTTTATTATAACCAGGTATATAACGAGATACAGGATCGTCCAAACTATGTATTTTTCCTTCGTCGATGGCAATACCCGCCAGCAATCCCACTATGGTTTTGGTAGCAGAATAGATATTTGAGGTCAGCGTATCATTCCATCCGTCACGGTAACTCTCAAAAAGAATGCTGTCGTGACGAATAACGAGAAAGGATACTGTATGCAGGCTGTCCAGATATCGGGCGTCCTCTTCCGCAAGCTGATAACGGTTATAGGCGGTAGAAAGAGACCAACGCCATACATTATCAGGGTCGTGGTGCACCGTGTGCCGATGGAAAGTCTCAAGATCATCGATGACAGGCATCCAGTGAATGAGCGCCTGACGGGCATAATAGGGCAGGGAAGCATATGCAATAGCAAGCACAATTATGAAGACGGCAAATAGACGGAAGACGGTTCGTTTCTTTGATTTCATACATCTTTATTTTTTATTCAGAATGCTCATGCAATATTCCGAGGGAGTTATTCCTGTCTGTTTTTTGAACATACGACTAAAATGTTGGGAATATTCAAATCCCAAATCGTATGCAACTTGAACAACGTCTTCGCCCCTCGCAAGTTTATTTTTCGCTTGTAAGACGATGTATTGACGAATATAGTTACTTGCCGTGTCTCCTGTGGTCTTTTTTATGAGATCACCGAAATAATTGGATGAAAGACAAAGCTTATCCGCACAATATTGCATACTGGGCAACCCAAGCGACAATTGCAAGTTTTCATTAAAATAATCCCGCAACAAGGAATCAAATCTCATAAGGATATCTGAGTTCTCCAATTTCCGGGTCACAAATTGCCTGTTATAAAAACGCCGGCAAAAATTCAACATCAGTTCAATGTATCCTACGATGATTGTATCTTGTACGGCATCAGGCTTACGATCAATCTCTCTACGTGTTTGTTCCATCAACGAGATAAATAAATCCCGCTCTTCCTCTGTCATATGCAAAGCTTCATTGACACGGTAGTCAAAAAACGAATAGTCCTTAATTTTCTTTTCCAAATTCGTTCCGTGCAACAAATCAGGATGAAAAAGCAATGCCCATCCTGTCAGAAAGACCTCTTCTCCGTTATCTTCCTTACCTCCAATCTGACCGGGAGCCACACAAATAAGTGTTCCTTTATGATAATCATATTTTCCACGTCCGTATGTCAAATCTATCTCTGATTCATCGTGGAAGAATATTCCATAAACTCCATAATTATTCAGACAATGGCGTACAGGCGATACCTCAGTAAAGTTGATTACATTGACTAATGGGTGAAAGTCTGGAGCCCCGATATAGTGACTGTAGTCACTCACGTTTTTTACTTTCAATATCTTACTCATGAAGTCTATACATATTTGAAGTTCACTTACAAAGATATAAAAATCTAGTTAGAAGGAAAGTAAGAAATGGCTTTATATCAGTAAAATGGATACAAACACCCCACTTATTGTTACTGCCGTTTTGTGAAAGCCTTCTAATTTTGTACCGTAAATAATGATATACAAATATGGAAAGAAGAGATTTTCTGAAAATGACATCCATGTCGGCTCTGTTTGCAGCCGGAGAGTGGATGGGGCTGTCCAGCGTATTTGCACAATCTACGTCGAAGCCATCAAACGGATATCCAGGCAATGGTAGTCCGTCAGACAGTATGGAGTATAGACGGTTGAAAGTTTTGGATGTTTCCGCGATTGGCCTTGGCTGCCTGCCGATGGTCGGTTATTATGGTGGAAAGTATGACAAACAAGACATGGTTGCTTTGATACGTCGGGCATACGACAAAGGGGTAACATTTTTCGATACGGCGGAAGTGTACGGTTCTTATATCAGCGAGAAATGGGTTGGTGAAGCAGTCGCCCCGTTCCGGGAGAAAGTAATAATTGCTACAAAATTCGGTTTCGGAGTGGAGGAAAAGCAACCGAGCGCAGTCAACAGTCAGCCAGCCCATATTCGTCGTGCTGTGGAAGGCTCATTAAAACGTCTGCGCACGGATCATATCGACCTGTTGTATCAGCATCGTGTCGATCCGAATGTGCCGATGGAAGAGGTTGCAGATACAATAAAGGATTTGATGCAGGAAGGAAAAGTATTGCATTGGGGACTGTCGGAAGCAAGTGCTTCCTCTATACGGCGTGCTCACGCTATATGCCCTGTATCGGCTGTTCAAAGCGAATACGCTATCTGGTGGCGTGAACCGGAAACGAAGATTTTCCCGACGATCGAAGAACTCGGTATCGGCTTTGTTCCCTACTGTCCGCTGGGACGTGCATTTCTTACTGGCGTGATTAATGAGAACAGCCGATTCAAACAAGATGACCGGCGGTGGAATTTACCACGGTTCACTCCCGAAGCCTTGAAACATAATATGCCACTTGTGGAACTTGTTCGTAAATGGGCTCAACGAAAAGGATTGACGCCTGTTCAGTTTGCACTGGTTTGGATGCTTTCGCGCAAACCGTGGATTGTTCCGATACCTGGTACTACCAATCCCAGTCATTTAGATGACTTTCTTGGTGCGGGAGTTGTCCGTTTGTCGGCTTGGGAAATGGATGAATTTGACAAGGAATATGCCCAAATCAACCTGATGGGGCATCGCGCCGATCCATTTACAGAAAGTCAAATTGATAAATAAATAAGTCGGGCATACCTATTCCCAATCAATGAAAAGAGAAAAACTATGATAAGATTTATATTATGTGCAATGCTCTTATGCGGGTTGTTGTCATGCAATACGGCAGAGAGAAAAAAGGAATCCATGTCAGTCGATGGTATTGTACGGTTGTCGAAAATTGAGGTCTATCCTCAGTATCTCAACGAATACATAAAATACGCAGTAGAAGTCGGTGAAATATCCCTGCGTACCGAACCGGGGGTATTGACGATGTATGCAGTCAGCGAAAAGGAGAATCCCTGTATAGTGACGATTCTTGAAACCTATGCGAGCAAAGAGGCTTACGAAAAACATATCGCATCAGCTCACTTCCAACGATACAAGCAGGGAACGCTGCACATGGTCAAGTCATTGGTTTTGTCTGACCAAACACCACTCAATCCGGCCAACCGGCTCAATAACTTCATTCAATGAAACTGCTGTATCAAATAAAATTACATTAAACCGGTTAACAAAGGGGTTTAATATGCGATTATCACATCCAAACCTCCTTTCCATGCCATACAAAGTATAACCGGAGCCTTCGGTTTTATAACCGTAATCTTCGGTTTTATAACCGTAGCTTTCGGTTTTATAACCGGAACCTTCGGTTATAGATTATAAGGGTAGAGGGAATCGTTTGTAGCTATGGCAGAAAGTATATAGACCAGCCGAAAAGATTTACCAGTGCAAACCTTTTGACTTTTTGAATTCGCCAACATTCGTTATGTATTGAGTGATAATGTTCATTGAAAAATTGTCCACTGAAAATGGCTGATTTAGATTATTTTTAATGTGGAGTAATGTATATATGCAGAAAAACTATAATTTTGTCAACCATTATTTTTGCCACAACCCGTATGGAAAGGGTCTTAATTATATCAAACTCGAACGAACTGGTCAGAATAAAGCCGGATCGGATAGCTTATATATCCTCGGACGGCAATTATGTAACGGTTGTACTTCACAATCGCGCAGAGCATGTCTTTGCCTTCAACCTCCTGCGTATGCAAAAACTGGTGGAAACGCAATTAGGTTCAGAGGCTGTATGTTTTATCAGAATAGGAAAAAGCTTGATTATTAACCGAAATTATATTTATAAAATCAACTTAACCAAGCAAGAACTGATTTTATCAGACAGAGGGTTAGATATCATTTTCAAATTGTCAGCTTCCCGCGAAGCTCTACGGCAACTGAAAGTTTTGTTGGAAAAGGAGGCAGGATTATGATGAAACATGAAGAAGACGAAATACAGGTTTTAGGAATACCCACGGAGAGTAAAAAAACAGGGTGGAGAAAACGTGTCATCGGATATATAATACTGATGATAGTGGGAATCATCGGTATAACATGTTACTGGCTTTGGTGGAATACGCCCCATACAGAAGACAATAAAGTTCTGGCAGACAAGGAAAGCTGCATCTCCCTGCTGATAGACAATGGACAGAATACAGTGAAAGATAAAGTTGATGCGCGGATAAGCATATTGGCGGATACAGTGAATGATGTTCCGATGCAGATATTTATGCTTGAGGGAGTTCATGCCAATTTATGCATGGGATTGCCCCCAGTACAAGATACAACCATTTTAATGACTCTCCCTGCTGCAGATATCCGTAAAGACAATTTGGGCATTGTAGGCGATTTTGTATTGGATGGCCGCCGTTATGGCAACGGAAAGCGGAAAGAAGGCTACTGTGCGATGCTACAGGGGCAACTCTTTCTAGGAGTTTCGGTTTCAGACACCATAATGAACTATTGTATGAACCGTCAAGGCTCTTTCTTCAGACAATATGCACTGGTATCCGAACATAAGATTTGGCCCAATCGTCTGAAAGGCAAATCTTTGCGGAGAGCTATTGCCAAGAAGAAAAATGACGCCCGTATCTATGTCGTCGTAAGCCGCCAACGTGAATCGCTTTATGACTTCTCGGAAGCGTTATCTGACTACGGTATGTGTGATGCCATCTATTTGCCGGGCGGTGATGCCTATGCTTTCTACCGTGTGAACGATGAGGTCTTTTTCCTGGGTCTTTCGCAGGAATATGTTTATCCCAATACAAATTATTTGGTCTTCAGCAAATAATATTTCGTGTGCGTAGCGCACAATTTCACACATTATTTGTTATATTTCATAACAGACGGCAATCATCCGTTTGTAGCCGGGGACATTTTCGCTTATTTTTGTACCGTTCGGTCGAATATATGTCCGTCATAATCATAGCGAAACTTTATTCATAACTAAACTAACAATCATAAGATGAACAGAAGCTTTATTTTTCTGGCAGCCTCATTAATTCTATTGTCGTGTGGAAATAAACAAGAAAAAAACACTGATAATGAAAAGACTCCTATCGGCGGAAGTGATGCCGCCATGGGCTACACCTATTCCAAAGTACTCGACAAGAAAATCAGAATCTTCGAGGATGGAACACGTATGCTGTCTGCCGTAGACCCGCAAGCTACCATGGCTGCCTTTGCTGTATTCCCGCCCGACTCGTCAAAAGTAGAGTTGTTTTTGCCGGAAGAAACTGTTGTTTTGGAAAAGCGTGCCAAACCTGACGGCACTTCAGTATGGAACATTGAAGATGATGATACATACATGCTTGAAAAATGTTATGACGAATGGCTTGTGACAAGGCGGGGGAAAGTGCTGTATTCTTCCAGCGGATTGGAAAACATACACAAGGCAATGTTTGTAAACGATAAAGGAGAAAAACTCTCAGCAGCGTTTTTCACCAAGGCAGGTGTGGCACAAATCAATTATGCAGGGGTTGACTATGTACTTTACCAATATATTACCGCATCCGGTTACGGATACAGAAACCCGTTTGCCGACATCAGAGGAAAAGGTCAGGACATGACGCTGACTTTTGCAGGAGATGGCAAATCCATTGACTTTACTGAGATAGAAAAACAATAATACTTATCAATAAGAAAATTAATCTATGAATAAATCAATGATGCTGGCTGTAGCTGTCGGCGTATTGGCTTCATGCCACACAGCTACTCGGAAAGACATGAAAGATTTTGCAGGAAACTGGATTGAAGTAATGCCTGCCAATACCCAATATGTACAGGGAGTGACCTTGAACACCGATGGCACAGCATCCTCCATCGGCATGGCTACGCTGAAATATGAATCATGGAGTCTGTCGGGCGACCGGCTGGTACTCAATGGAAAGAGTATCGGTAACGGACAAACCCTTGATTTCTCAGATACACTGGATGTGATGAATCTGACTACAGACTCCATGACGCTGGGGCGTTTCGGCTCTTATCGCATCGACTACTATCGGCTAACTCCTCCTACACAAGAAGACAAGACATTGATTGACTCATTGCAGCAAGCAGAAGGTACGGGCAAATTGCAGATGCGTGTCTACCGCGGTACCTTACCAGCCGCATCCTGTCCCGGCATTGTTTACAACATTACCCTTTACAACTACGAACATAGCGGCGATGGTGTGTTCAGGGCACAATTCACTTATTTGGAGGCTGACAAAGGACAGAATCAGACATCCGAATTTTGCGGACGCCAATATACCCTACGCGGAAACGCGGCAAACAAAGATGCCATCGTATTCCAGTTTATACCTTTTGATAAGACCGAGGAAACCATGAACTTCCTTTTTGAAAACGATAAACTGACAATGCTTGACCGCGAATTAAAACCGATTGACTCGGAGCAGAACTATGCATTGTATCTACAGTTAAATCTCATGGGAAACTAGCTACTTTTTGCGAGCTGCTATGGCCAAGATAACTCCCAAGGCTACTCCCAGCAAAGCGGCAAAAAGTACACGCGTCTCACTTGGCAATAAAAATGTAATGGTATGGGCTGGATACCAAAACAAGGGGATTGTTTTTTTAAACACAAATCCCCACTGAACTTTCCAGTTTAGATTTTGTAGGATATTACCCATCGGAATAGGAGTGAACAGCCCACGTAATGTACCGCCTGTAGCCAAAATATGCGTGTCCGTTATCTTATGAAATGTCATGAAAACTGGAGCGAAAATACTATTCAGACTCACGGATATAGCAAAAGCCAACAACACTTTTTGAATACAGAGAGAGCCTGCCATGATTCCCGAGGGATTGTTGACACCCAGATAAGCAGCCGCAGCAGGTACACCTGTAGAAAAGACAATAAATGCCAGGTTGATACACATGCCCAACACGCCCCATACAATAGCACGTGGCAATATACCAAAACCGTTGCGGATATAGCTTCCTGTGCTAATGCGTAAACCAAGCAATTCACCCAAAGTGGATAGTATGGCAAATTTCAGGAAACTCATCAACATGCCGTGTTCTGCATTAAAAGACTGATAGCTTTCGTATAAGTTGTCCGACAAAAAAAATGGAACGAACAATGCTAAAATAACAAAAAGAAAGTAATAATCGCTGCGTTTCATAATTTCAAGGTTATATTTGTTGTGATTTTTGCGTGCCCAATGTAGCTATTTTATTGTACTTGGCAAACTATTTGCCTACAAAATTGTTCTTATACAAATAAAAAGTTCATTTTAGTATCGATTTAACTACCATTTTTAATGGAAAATGAAAAAACTAACTATTCTTACAACAATTGCAGCAAGCCTTATCTTATCAGCTTGCCACCCGTCTGCTCAGAAGGAAACAACAACTGACGATGCAGTCTTACAGAAAACACCCGGTATTTCGACTGCCACTGATTCTGTAATGGTTTGCAAGGGATATCTTATTATGGGTCATGAAGCTTATTCGTTTACCCCGGAAAAAGACACTGTTACTTATTGGGTAATAGACCGGTCAGAAGAGTTAAAAAAACATTATGAAGCAGCTCTTCCTGTTAATGCCAAACCTTATACGCCTGTTCCTGCTGAATTGAAAATAAAAAAGCTCGGGCCATCAGACGAAGGTTTTGCATCTGAATATGACGGCGTTATTGAAATACACGAAATTATCCACGTAGGAAAATAGATTTATTTTCCACTCTTTGCCAATTCGGCACGGATACGGCTAAGAGATTGAGGCGTAATGTAAAGATAGGATGCAATGTGTTTTAATGGTACATGTTGCAACAATTCGGGCATTTGTTCAAGCAAGGATAGATACCTCTCTTTGGCTTGTGTAGCTCCTTCATTTATGAGTCGCTCTTCAAATACTAGAAACTCCCGTTCAAACATTCTACGTCCTAAATTAGCCGCATCTGCCGATGAATTGAAGAAAGTTTCCAAATCTAACTTGCTGATACGATAAAGAAGACTGTCACTCATAGCTTCAATAGAAGTTCCCGATGGACGTCCTCCCATGTAACCACGGGTAGAGAAGAGTGTTTCGCCCGTTGTAGCAAACCAAATACTCACATCCACCCCATTACGAAGATAATAACCACGCCAAATACCCTGTCCAATAAGATAAAAGGCTGTATTAAGTTCACCTTCACGTACCAGTATTTCACCTCGACAATATGTTACAGGTTTCATTAAAGCCAATAATTGTGTAGCACCGTCAACCGATACGCGATATTTTTTACTAAAGATATCTATAAACTTTTCCATACTATAAAATGCATTAAACACCCTAAAAAGACAAACAAAAATGTGTATTACAGACTTCTCTATCTTTTTAGCCAGTTCTAATTTTTTTACTTTAAGATTTTTTCCCTCTACAATAAATTGTCAATACAAAAAGTAAAGTTACCGTTTCTGCTGCAGGTACAGCCAACCAAATGCCTGATACACCGAACAGAATAGGCATCAGCCAAAAACAAAGTAATACCAAAATAAAACCCCTTAACAAAGTGACAGTCATAGCAGGACGGTCGCGTTCTACGCTTTGGAAATAACCGATAGATACAATATTAATTCCAAAACATACAAACCCAGCAGCAAAAAGTGGAAGTCCATGCAAAGCGATGTTGTACGTCGCACAACCTTGTTCGACAAACAAACCTACAATTTGTTCAGTAAAAAATTCTGTTATAAGAAAAACAGCAACACCGCAACCAATTGCTGTCCATAGTGCCAACCGGAAAGCAGACTGCACACGTCCAGGCTGAGAAGCTCCATAGTTATAACTCAAAATAGGCTGGGCCGATTGAGCTATGGCATTGTATACCATAAAAATAATAGGAAAGAAATAGCAAGCAATGCTGAAAGCTGCTACACCATCCTCACCCAAATAACGGATGAATACATAGTTTCCAACAAACATCATGATTGCAATGGCTGTCTCACATAGAAAAGTAGAAAGCCCCAAACGCATCATGTAACCTACATTGCGAACCGTCAGGCGTAGACTTCTTATACTTAGTTTAAGACGCTCCAAATGAATGATGTTCCTCCCTTGAAGAAGATAGAATAGTATCATCAATGCACCTACTATATAACCCAGGCTAGTAGCTAACGCTGCACCAAACATTCCCCAATGAAAAACATTAATGAAAAGATAATCAAGGAAAATGTTAATAAGTGCCGGAATGATGTTACAAATCATGGCATAGGTTGGAGAACCGTCCAAACGTACAAAGAACATGCCCGAACTGAGCAATGCACTGAATACCAAAAAAGGAACAAACCAATGCATATACTCTACAGCCAATGGTAGTAACCGTGGACTACTACCCAATAAGCAGGCCACCTGCTCTACATTACACAAGATTACTACTGCATAAACAATGAGCAGTAAAGAAGATACAATGAGAGCTTGTGCCACATTGATACGTGCTACTTTGGGTTTATCGTGTGACAAATGAATGGAGGCTACCACTGATGCGCCGATACCGAACATTAATGCAACTCCTGTATTGATGAGGAAAAGTGGTGCCGTGATGTTAACCGCAGCCAAAGCGTCACTTCCAATTCCTTTACCCACAAAAATGCCATCCGTGATAATGAAAATGGCTGAAAACACCATACCCAATATGGTAGGAATCAGTAATTTCCTGAACAGGGTAGGGACGTGCATATTACCGAAATCAATGCTGTCTTTGAGTGTTTTTTGGTTGTTTATTGCCATATCCGTTTACTTTTAGTTGAGTTAAGTGACAAAACTGAATGTTTCTCTCAGTTTTTTACTTTATATCTAATCAACCGTTTTTGCGATGGCAAAGGTACAACAAACCAATATGGAAAAAATTATCAAATGATAAGAAATTAAATACTCGAAGATTTCATGCAAGGTATACCAACAATACGAAACCGATTATGCTCATTCGTTTTTATCAAAATCAAATTTCTCTATCTCATCCGGTATCGTGAAATTGCGGTCTGCAAACAATTCTGCCAAACCCGATATTTGTTTCAAACGCAATAGTTCATCACGATCCATACCTATATTTTTCATGATCCATTCGTCCGACATTCCCGCCTTGTCCAATTCCGCAACAATATTACACATCAATTCTATATTATGAGTTCCACGAGCTCGATTGTGCCGAATGGTTGAAGCCATTCTGTTTGATAGATCTTTTTCTATAACAACCACAGGAAGCAAACCTTTCTCACGTTCATATATCCGCTTAGAGGTCTTTAAAACCTGATAACGGTGAAATCCGTCAACTAAAATATACCGGTCTTTTTCTGTATTGTAATAACAGACACAAGGCATGGTAAAACCATCTTCCCAAATAGATAACTCCAATAACCTCATTTCGGGAGGAGCAACCACATTCGGATTATAATTATTAGCTTCTACTTTTTCTAACGGGACTGATTTAACATTATAAACAGGACTTACATAATCACTCATAACATTATATTTTTGAATTGTTCCATGATTTTATCTCTTTTATATGCCTCTTCCTTGGTTAAAGCAAATCCCATATACTTGCATGCATGATCATTCTTTAAAATACAAATACACACGCGCTTATATGTAGGAATCTCTCGAAATTCAGGAATATTGATATCATCCAGGTAATCCATGCGGACAGGTCTCTTACGAGTCTTATAATTACTGCTGTTTCTTACTTCCATCGTAACACCTGCATCCCGCAATTTTTGGATTGTTTCATCTGAAAGGCAGCCACCTTTAGTTCGCCAAAATTCAATACTTACAGTTAGTTTTTTCAAATAATTTCGTCTTGTAGACTCCGGAAGGGTAGAAAGCAGAAATTGCATAAATTGTTTCCAGGTATACCCTTTTGGCAAACGCACAGTTTGCCATCCCATAGCTCGCGTGCCTCCATAAATACCTGTAAAATTCACACCGTTGACCCGCCCTATCATACGTCCCCACGTATCAGGATCAATGGCACGATAGAGGCGCAGACTATCTTGAGCTTCACACAAAAAAGGACTGGCAACCCTTTGGCGCTCAATATTCACTCCTGCCTTATAATATAAATCGTACAAGTGATTATAATCAAAATGAAACTTTCCGTTAGCAGTCCACACATCTGTCGTTTTCCAATCATAAATCGGATAAGCGTTATATATATCGTTCCCTATTTTTGAAGTCCATCGATAATTATGATACATCTGATATTTATTGTTCAGATGGATACTGCGCCAACGATTAAAACTTTCTTGCGTACGGATACCTATCAGAAAACATGAGCGCACCCCATCTTTTCTTTCGTGTAACCATTTGGCAAAATGCATCTGAAATTCGTAATCCCACATTTCAGGTGTATAAAAAGAAAAATCATCTTTAGTAAAGCATTGTTGGGGCATCTTCCTCACCCAGATATCCTTCAAATCATCCTGCCAAGGACGCCAATAACTTTGAAACATGGAAGTACAAGTCGTTACACGAAAAGGCACACACACGCGATACACTTCCAATATATCTTTATTGGCTTCAAAAACACGATCAACATAATCTATCGTTACTTTGTATTGTATTTCATAATCCATATGAAACACACATAATTTGCGGTCTAACTGATTTCGACGTATATAATCTATACATAAATTCAGCAATACGCCGCTATCTTTCCCGCCAGAAAAAGAGATACAGATTGTATCAAACTCCTTGAAAATGATTGCTAACCGTTCTTGAGCTAATTCATAGACATTTTTTGCACTACTCATTGTTCTTTGGCATTTCTTATCATTCGTATATACCGTGTCCACTGCTTTTCTGCCTTAAATCCTAACCCCAGAAAAACCTCTTTATCTTCTAAAAAACTTACAGCTGCAAGTTCTTTAATATGCCCCATTGCTTTGATAACCTCGTTTAATAGTAGTTCCAAAACATGAACATTCTTACCCTTAATATAATAATTGTTGATGACTGCATTGTACCTTTTGTTTTCCACAGGTATAAAACCAAGTACTTCTTCATTTTCCAATGCAATAAACCATACAAAAGAGTCTGTCGTACGAAATGGGAAATTATAATTCTGTTTCAGCACTTCAGGATTCATTACCAAAGGAGCAACAAGTTGATATAAACACTTATCTGTTCCACCTAATTGGACAGTTTCTATCATAGTCCCTTTCCTTTAAATTGTTTAAATGAATTTCTTGATAAAGGTAGCTATTTAACCAATAATTGCATGTTTCTATTATGGAAAATTAAGATTCTGGCACTCATTGGAGGGCATCTGTTAACTCAGTTACCCACCGATTCTATATAATCTTTATCTACATACCACAAATATCCACGGATACATTCTTCAGAATATCCTATACGAGCAAGTAGAGAGATATATTCTTGAATCTGTTTATGATACTTTTTCTGAGGTTTACCAAATTTCAAATCAACTACAACGACTTCCTTACCACGTACCATTACACGATCAGGACGACGGGTATTGAGTTTTCCATTTTCATTCCAAATAATATCTCGTTCGTTGAACAGTTGCCAAGAACCATCATACCAATCTTTCACTTGAGACAAACTAAAGGCATGACGGGTTAATTCCCGAATTTCCTTCTCTGTCTGAACACTGTCAATAACCCCTTCAAATATCAAACGGTCAATGGCCGCATCTACATCATGTATAGTCACAATTTCAGAAAACAATGTATGCAATAGCTGACCACGATTAATAAAATGCAGGTTGGAGCTGTGTTGCATAGGATTTATTTGGTTCATGAAATCGGCAGAACGGTTACTTTGACGAAATTCAATATCATGCTGTACACTGTTCATTTGCACTTGACGCCTGACAGGTTTCTGAACTAGTCTGTTGACTGTTTCCAACTTTGATTGTTCGTATATTCTCGATGAAGGACAAAGAGTGCCAAATTCATACATTAAACGCTCTGCATCCCAATGTCCATTTCCGTCTTCGACGACATGAAGCAATACATTGGCTAATATGTCTGAAACCGTATTTTTCTGCCCTTCTTTACACCAAATCAAAAGATTCTTTTCAGCACGGGTGAAAGCAACATATAACAAGTTCAAATTATCAACCCACAACTGAAGACGTTCATGCAAATAGTCTTTCCGGAATATTGATTCGGCCATTGTACCAGAATAATTCACTGGGATCAAATCAAGCGTTTTATAAGGTTCTATATCCGTATTGCACCATACCAGCTGCCTGTTTGTTTCATTTTCTATTTTCCAATCACAAAAGGGTATCAATACTGTATGAAACTCCAAACCTTTTGATTTATGAATAGACAAAATGCGTATACCCTCTGTGGCACCGCCTGGTATGGTCTTTGCACATAAAGTTTCATCCCAATAAGATAAAAAATGTTCTATGCCGGAAGAATTGTTTTGTAAATACTCTGTAACAGAATCAAAAAAACACAGCAAATATGCATCTTGCTGAGGAATTTTATTAAGCTGAAACGATCTGAATAACTCTTCAACCAATTCATATAGTGGCATCAAACGTAATTTTTCCATCTTCCCATAAAATAAAGCTGGTAGCAGTTCGTCGATAGATGAAGTAAACAAATTGTTCCAATCCATATCATCCTGCCCGTGCAAAATAATTTGTTGCTGATAGGTTGAAGCCAATGATGTCGCCGCAAT
>Ga0192244_10490_pt1 | contig 15244 bp, 8 predicted proteins | sample Koala_Koa27_L3_FD_131234 | JGI IMG/M metagenome (GOLD analysis project Ga0192244, IMG submission 131234) | Enriched cells from koala feces incubated with labeled cellulose particles, San Francisco Zoo, California, United States - Koala_Koa2-7_L3 ... | reverse complement strand
ATGCTCCGCTGTGTGTGTGTGTGTTACACAAATATCCCGCATACGCAAGCCATTCCTATTAAAAAACGTCAACGGGCGGCAAAAAGTGCAGTCCGCAGCAGGCAGGCAGTATGTGCAGGCAGTGTGTGGCATGTGTTTCCGTTGTTTTCTATCGGGACAAAAGTAATAATAACGCTTGTAACTTCCGCATATCAGTAGCAAAATATTCTACATCCGCCCCTAAAATTCGCTGGTGAAGTGGAACTTGATGTGCTTGAAGTCCATCTGCGCCATCTGGAGCACGTAGCCCGAGTCGGCCAGGAAGACGTCGCGCCCTTCGCGGTCGCGGGCCATGTACTGGTACTTGCGCTTCTTGAAGGCTTCCAGCTCGGCGGGGTCGTCGCTCTCTATCCAGCACGCCTTGTACAGGCTCACGGGCTCCCAGCGGCGCTTGGCGTTGTATTCGTTCTCCAGGCGGTACTGGATGACCTCGAACTGCAACTGCCCCACCGTGCCGATAATCTTCCGCCCGTTGAACTGGTTGACGAACAGCTGCGCCACACCCTCGTCCATCAGCTGGTCGATGCCCTTGGCCAGCTGTTTCTGCTTCATGGGGTCGGCGTTCTCGATGTACTTGAACATCTCGGGCGAGAAGCTGGGCAGTCCGCGGAAGTGCAGCTGCTCACCCTCGGTCAGCGTGTCGCCAATCTTGAAGGTGCCGTTGTCCGGCAGTCCGATGATGTCGCCCGCCCATGCCTCGTCGATGGTGGTCTTGCGCTGCGCCATGAACTGCGTGGGGCTGGAGAAGCGCAAAGTCTTGCCGTGGCGCACGTGGTAGTAGGGCGCGTTGCGCACAAACTTGCCGGAGTACACTTTGCAGAATGCCACGCACGAGCGGTGGTTGGGGTCGATGTTGGCCGTTATCTTGAAGATGAAGCCGGTGAACTTGGGTTCCTCGGGTTGCACGTCGCGCTCCTCGGCCTTCACGGGACGGGGACTGGGGGCTATCTCGACGAAGCAGTTCAGCAGTTCCTCCACACCGAAGTTGTTCAGTGCCGAACCGAAGAACACGGGGGCCAGCTCGCCTTTCAGGTACTCCCCTACCTCGAAGTCGGGGTAGACGCCGTCAATCAGTTCCAGTTCGCCGCGCAGCTTGTCGGCAAGCTGGGCACCGATGCGTTTGTCCAGTTCCTCGGTGTGGATATCGACTTCCACCTTCTCGGTCACCACCTGCTTGCTGGGTTGGAACAGGTTGAGGTTGTGCTCGTAGATGTTGTACACACCCTTGAAGCGCGGGCCGCTCTCAATGGGCCATGTCAAGGGACGCACGTGGATGTGAAGCTCTTCTTCCAGCTCGTCCAGCAGGTCGAAGGGGTCTTTGGCCTCGCGGTCCATCTTGTTGACGAAGATAATGACGGGGGTGTTCCTCATGCGGCACACTTCCATGAGCTTGCGCGTCTGTGTCTCCACACCCTTCGCGCCGTCCACCACGATGATAACGCTGTCTACGGCCGTCAGTGTGCGGTAGGTGTCTTCGGCAAAGTCCTGGTGACCCGGCGTGTCGAGGATATTGACCTTGTAGTCGTGGTAGTCGAACTCCATCACCGAAGTGGTCACGGAGATACCGCGCTGTTTCTCGATGTCCATCCAGTCGGACGTGGCAGTCTTCTTGATTTTATTACTTTTCACGGCACCCGCCACCTGTATCTGCCCGCCAAAGAGCAGAAGTTTCTCGGTGAGCGACGTCTTACCGGCATCCGGGTGCGCGATGATTGCAAAGGTGCGTCTTCTTTCTATTTCCTGATTTGTTGCCATATATTATTGTATAAGCACCACAGAGGACACAGAGTCTCACAGAGGATTGTGAAGAAACTCCGTGCAACTCTGTGTCCTCTGTGGTGCACCTTTTATTATTGAATGATTATTTTCAACTTTCAACTTTCAATTTCTCCAAGCACCTGGAAAGCGAATCTTCCCAATGCGGAATCTCGATGCCGAAAGTCTTCTTGATTTTGCTCTTGTCGAGCACGGAATAGTGCGGGCGGGGCGCCTTGGCGGGATATTCATCGGTGTGCAACGGGCTGACCTTACAGGTAGTGATGCCCGCCATGCGGTGAATGGCCACCGTAAAGTCGTACCACGAGCAGACACCCTCGTCGCTGAAGTGGTACACGCCGGGCACAATGCCCTGATTGATGGCCGCAAAGATGGTCCGTGCCAGGTCTGCGGCATAGGTAGGCGTACCAATCTGGTCGAACACCACCCCCAATGCCTCACGTTCGCGGCCCAGGCGCAGCATGGTCTTCACAAAGTTGTTGCCGTAGATGGAATACAGCCAGGCAGTACGGATAATCATGGCACGGCTGCACTTCTGCATCACCGCCTCCTCGCCCGCCAGCTTGGTGCGTCCGTAGACGGAGTTGGGACAAGGAACCACTTCCTCGGTATAGGGCACATGCGCCGTACCGTCGAACACATAGTCGGTAGACACCTGTATCAGGGCGGCACCGCAAGCCTCGGCAGCTTCGGCCAGGTAGCCCGGAGCCAGGTGGTTCAGCCGGTCACACAACTCGGCATTGTCTTCGGCCTTGTCCACGGCCGTATAGGCGGCACAGTTCACAATAACGTCAATGCGATTATCGCCTACAAAAGCACGCACGGCCTGCCCGTCGCAAATGTCCAGTTCCTGTACATCGGTAAAGAAATACTCATGTTGAGGATACGTGGCCGCCAGCACACGCATCTCATTGCCAAGTTGTCCGTTGGCACCGGTCACTAAAATTTTCATATAATGTGTTGTATCAATCGTCTAATTTCAGTTCGCCTTTCCGGTCTTTGTCATAATAGTTGGCAAGCAGCGATATAAAACTACTGATGACCTCCATTGCCTTGGCCGTTCCCTCGCTGATTTCTTTCTTTTGCAGCCGCAAGAGCAATACGCCATACAAGGCCTCAAAGCAAGTCTCCAGTTCCGGTTCTTCTTTACGCCCGTTTTTCTGTCTCAACTCTACTATAAAAGGCAATGCCTTGAAATAGGCCGCGTTGTAAAACGGATATTTGGTAGAAGCAAGCAGGGCGGCATGAAGTTCCGTAAGGTTCTGAATCACGTTGCGGTTTATCTGCAAATGGCCCTTCTCTACCACTCCCTCGGCACGCATCATCTCACACAGGTTTCCATACCACTCTTCCAGCGCAGGCTGTTCCGGTTCGGGATAGTGGCGGACAATGTGCTCGCAGATTCGGTCGATGTCACACCCGTTGGCACGCAACAGGTCTTCCACCTGCCACATGTATATCAAATATTCGGCAATGTTCTTTTCTTTCAGCGATGCTGCTATTTTCATTTCTGCATTTCCAATTTATCAGTATCCGTCACCTGTCAGTAAATCGACTCACCCATCAGCGTAAATACCAGCCCCAGTACAGCCACCACGGCCACCACACTGCCAATGATGCGGTTGAGTATCCAGATGCCGCGCAGGTTGAACTGACGGCGTACCTTATTTACAAAATAGGTAATGCCAAACCACCAGGTCAGTGCACCGGCGGCAATGGCCAGATAACCCGTAACGGCCTCGAACAGCAATACCCCCTGCCCCACAAAGGCAAAACGGGCAAAAAGGCCGATAAACAGGAAGATGATAAGCGGATTGGACAGCGTGACGAAAAACGCCGTTATGAAGTTGTGAAGATAAGTTCCCTTGTTGGTGGAAGCCGGTCGGATGGAGCGCACCGGATTGCTGCGGAACGTGTAGATGCCGAAAGCCAGCAGCAGGATGCTTCCCAGAAGCTGGAGGTAGAAAATGTTCTTATTGACGTAATCGAACACAAAGCTCATGCCATAACCTGTGAGCAACGCGTAGAATATGTCGCTCATGGCAGCCCCCACTCCCGTTACAAAGCCATACCACCGCCCCTTGTTCAAAGTGCGCTGGATACACAGCACGCCTACCGGACCCAGCGGCGCCGACACGATGACACCGATAATAAAGCCCTTCCACAATATGCTAAGTATGGTCTCCAATTGAATCATGGCTGCAAATATCGTATTTTTTTGCGAGATGGGCGAATAGTAGGGCGGTTTTTTAAGAATAAGAAAATGTCGCAAGCAGCCCAGGCAGCGTGCCTCGCCACCCCACCCTGCCTGCCTTCCCCGTCCCCCCACGCTGGATAGCCCCCTTACCCAGCGTGCCTCCGGACACCCTGGTTTAGCCAGACAGGAATGCGCATAAAAAAGTTTTTGCAATACAACCTATTTACATTATCTTTGCAAGGCAAAACAAAAGGTGGCGGGAACTGTTGTCCGGCGGCCTTTGAAACGACTGGTATTTAATCATTCATTAGCAACATACAGACTATGATTTTCTTTTTCAGAACCCCGGCCAAGAGCGTGATTGCCGCAGAATGCGACCACCAACTGGCACAAGCCGACAGCGACAAGCTGTGCTGGCTGTTCGGAGAAGCCACCCCCGAAAGTGAAGAGAACCTGAAAGGCTGTTTCGTGGGCCCGCGCCGCGAAATGATTACCCCTTGGAGTACAAATGCCGTAGAGATCACACAAAATATGGGTCTTGGCGGCATTTTGCGCATTGAGGAGTATTTCCCGGTAGCCGACGAAAATGCCGAATACGACCCCATGCTGCAACGCATGTACAAGGGACTGGACCAGCAGGTGTTCACCACCAACCGCAAGCCTGAGCCCATTGTCCACATCGAAGACCTCGAAGCCTACAACGAGCAGGAAGGTCTGGCTCTCTCGAAGGAAGAAATGGAATACCTGAAGAAGGTGGAAAAAGACCTCGGACGTCCGCTGACCGACTCCGAAGTATTCGGCTTCGCCCAAATTAACTCCGAGCACTGCCGCCACAAAATCTTCGGCGGTACATTCATCATCGATGGCGTGGAGCAGGAATCCTCGCTCTTCCAGATGATTAAGAAAACCACACAGGAAAATCCCAACAAAATCATATCGGCCTACAAAGACAACGTAGCCTTTGCCGAAGGCCCCGTCATCGAGCAGTTCGCTCCCGCCGACCACTCGAAGCCCGACTACTTCCAGGTGAAGGACATCAAGAGCGTTATCTCGCTCAAGGCCGAAACACACAACTTCCCCACTACGGTAGAGCCCTTCAACGGTGCATCGACCGGTACGGGCGGTGAAATCCGCGACCGCATGGGTGGCGGTAAGGGTTCGTGGCCCATTGCAGGTACGGCTGTCTACATGACCTCCTACCCCCGTTCGGAAGAAGGACGCGAATGGGAAGAAATCCTGCCCGTGCGCAAATGGCTGTATCAGACACCCGAACAGATTCTGATCAAGGCGTCGAACGGTGCCAGCGATTTCGGAAACAAATTCGGCCAGCCGCTTATCTGCGGTTCGGTACTGACTTTCGAGCACAAGGAAACAAGTAAACAAGAAACAAGTGGACAAGGCGACAAGGAAGGCCTTGTTGACTCGTCAACTGAATCCTCATCCACTATTTACGGCTACGACAAAGTCATCATGCTGGCAGGCGGTGTGGGCTACGGTACCGAACGCGACTGCCTGAAGGGCAAACCCGAAGCCGGCAACAAGGTGGTTGTGATGGGTGGTGACAACTACCGCATCGGCCTGGGCGGCGGTTCAGTATCTTCGGTTGATACCGGACGTTACAGCAGCGGCATCGAGCTGAATGCCGTACAGCGCGCCAACGCCGAAATGCAGAAACGTGCCTACAACGTGGTGCGCGCCCTCTGCGAAGAAGAAGTAAACCCCGTAGTGTCTATCCACGACCACGGTTCGGCCGGACACGTGAACTGCCTCTCCGAACTGGTGGAAGAATGTGGCGGACACATCGACATGAGCAAGCTGCCCATTGGCGACAAAACCCTCTCGGCCAAGGAAATCATTGCCAACGAGAGCCAGGAACGCATGGGCTTGCTGATTAAGGAAGAAGCCATCGAACATGTGCGCAAGATTGCCGAGCGCGAACGCGCCCCGATGTATGTTGTGGGCGAAACGACCGGCGACCACCGCTTCTGCTTCGAGCAAGCCGATGGCGTACGTCCGTTCGACCTGGCCGTTGACCAGATGTTCGGCTCTTCTCCCAAGACCTATATGGTAGACAAGACCGTAGAGCGTCATTACGACATGCCGACCTACGAATTACCCAAGCTGCACGAATACCTCACCAACGTGCTTCAGCTCGAAGCCGTGGCGTGCAAAGATTGGCTGACAAACAAGGTAGACCGTTCGGTAACCGGCAAGATTGCCCGCCAGCAGTGCGTGGGCGAATTGCAATTGCCGTTGAGCGATTGCGGCGTGGTAGCTCTCGACTACCGCGGCAAGGCAGGTATTGCCACCTCACTGGGACATGCCCCGCAGGCCGCACTGGCCAATCCGGCTGCCGGCTCGGTACTCTCCGTGAGCGAGGCACTTACCAACCTCGTATGGGCTCCGCTGGCCGAAGGTCTGGACAGCGTATCGCTCTCCGCCAACTGGATGTGGCCCTGCCGCTCACAGGAAGGTGAAGACGCACGCCTCTACACGGCCGTCAAGGCATTGAGCAACTTCTGCTGCGCCCTGCAAATCAACGTGCCGACCGGCAAGGACTCTTTGTCCATGACACAGAAATATCCCGACGGAAGCAAGGTCATCGCTCCGGGTACGGTCATCGTATCGGCAGGCGGTGAGGTGAGCGACGTGAAGAAAGTGGTATCGCCCGTGCTGGTGAACGACCACAAAACTACGCTCTACCACATCGACTTCAGCTTCGACACCCTGAAGCTGGGCGGTTCGGCCTTTGCACAGTCGCTGGGCAAGGTAGGCGACGACGTACCTACCGTACAGAACCCCGAATACTTCCACGACGCCTTCCTGGCTGTCCAGGAACTGGTGAACAAGGGTCTTATCCTGGCCGGACACGACATCTCGGCAGGCGGTCTCATCACCACGCTGCTCGAAATGTGCTTCTCGAACATGGAAGGCGGTATGGAAATCAGCCTTGACAAGATTAAGGAAGACGACCTTATCAAGATACTCTTTGCCGAAAACCCGGGTATCGTTATTCAGGTGGCCGACAAGCACAAGGACGAAGTGAAGAAGATTCTCGAAGACGCCGGCGTGGGCTTCGTGAAGATTGGTAAGCCGACCGACGAACGCCACATCCTCGTCGAGAAAGACGGTGCCACTTACCAGTTCGGCATCGACTACATGCGCGACGTATGGTACTCTACATCTTACCTGCTCGACCGTCGTCAGTCCATGAACGGTTGCGCCAAGAAGCGCTTCGAGAACTACAAGATGCAGCCCATGGACCTGGCCTTCATGCCTGGCTTCACCGGCAAGCTGTCGCAATACGGCATCAGCCCCGACCGCCGTACTCCGAGCGGTATCCGCGCTGCCATCATCCGCGAAAAGGGTACGAACGGCGAACGCGAAATGGCCTACTCACTCTACCTGGCCGGCTTCGATGTGAAAGACGTGACCATGACCGACCTCGTGAGCGGACGCGAAACGCTGGAAGACGTGAACATGATTGTGTTCTGCGGCGGATTTGCTAACTCCGACGTACTCGGCTCGGCCAAGGGATGGGCAGGCGCCTTCCTCTTCAACCCCAAAGCCAAAGAAGCAATAGATAAGTATTACGCACGCGAAGATACGTTGTCATTAGGTGTATGTAATGGTTGCCAGCTGATGATGGAACTCAACCTTATCATGCCTAACGATGAAAAGAGAATCAAAATGCTGCACAACGACTCGCACAAGTTCGAGAGCCGCTTCCTGGGTCTCACCATCCCGACCAACCGCAGCGTGATGTTCGGCTCGCTGAGCGGTAGCAAACTGGGCATCTGGGTGGCTCACGGCGAAGGCAAGTTCTCCCTGCCTTACGATGAAGACCACTACAACATTGTGGCGAAATACACCTACGACGAGTATCCCGGCAACCCGAACGGTTCCGACTACTCTGCCGCCGCCGTTGCCAGTCCCGACGGCCGTCACCTGGCCATCATGCCGCACTTGGAGCGTGCCATCTTCCCGTGGCAGAACGCCTACTATCCCGCCGACCGTCTGGGCAGCGACCAGGTAACGCCGTGGATCGAAGCCTTTGTCAACGCAAGGAAATGGGTGGAAGAAAAGACCCGCCGATAAGTTGCCTGTAATAACCATTCTACATAGAGAGGCTGCCCCCTGCGAAAATCAGGAGACAGCCTCAGAAAGGGCACTACGAATTACGCAGATTGACACAGATCTATTATTTCTCATGGCTATCAATAAGAAAGAATAAAATCTGTGTCAATCTGCGTAATCTGTGGTGTACCTTTTGCATACCTGTCACACTTTTTCAACAAACAATACCGGTAGATTCAGGCCGGCTTTCCCAAAGCTGAACCTTTATGATGCCAAAGTTCAACTTCGAGGCGGCCAATGTTCAACTTCGGGAAAGGCCTGCCCTGACAGGTTGTGGATGGCTGTCCGACATTTGTGTCACATGTCCGCACTCTTTACCAGAAAGATAGCCGTTTTGCCAATGTGAGCCACTTGTTTATACTGATTTTCAAGAATATCACTTCCGCCGCATCCCCGGAGATTCGACAACTTTACACAAAGTCTTTTTTGTTTTTCTCGAACAATAACGCTACTTTTGCTCCTGCTTACGGGCTATCCCCCTGCAACAAACGATTAAAGCACCCGGCTATTATGAACAAGTATCTATTCCTGCTCTTCTCCTTCCTGCTGTCCACCGCCATAGGCAAGGCACAAATCTACAAATACATAGGAGTGGAAGACGGGCTGAGTAACAGCCGCGTATACGCCATCCGGAAAGACGCCAAAGGCTATATGTGGTTTCTCACCCACGACGGAGTAGACCGCTACAACGGCAAAGACTTCAAGCACTATAAGCTGCTGGACGGCAACGAGGAAGTGGGTTCGCAGATGAACCTGAACTGGCTCTACCTCGATGCCGGGGGCACCCTGTGGGAAATAAGAAGAAAAGGCCGCGTATTCCGCTACGACACCCGGCACGACCGCTTTGACCTGGTCTACAAGCTGCCCGGAAACGAAGCACAGGGCAAAGCGTTCCCCGTCAGCCATGCGTTTGTGGACGACAGCGGAACAGTGTGGCTCTGCAACGACAAGACCCTTTACTTGTACGACAGCCACACACAAAGCACAACAACCCTCGTCAACGGACTGAAAGAAAACATTACCGACATGGTGCAAACAGACCGCTCGCATTTCTTTGCCGGAACCGAAAACGGTATTCACTACGCCGAACGCACCGGCGAAGCCCTGCGCCCCCTTGCCAACCAGGTGCTGGACCAGCTCTCCATACAAGTCAACGAGATGTTCTATCACAAGCCCTCGCAACAGCTGTTCATCGGCACGTTTCAGAAAGGAATGTATGTCTACAACCTTGCCACAGGCCAGGTATTGCAGATGCAGACCGGCCTGAGCGACATCACCATCAACCGCATCCGCGCTTACACCGACAACGAGATTCTGATTGCAACCGACGGTGCCGGCATCTACAAGACCAACATACAAAGCCTTGAAACCGTACCCTACATCGTTGCCGACTACAACCGCTACAATGCCATGAACGGCAACACCATCAACGACCTGTACATCGACGAGGAGCAACGCATCTGGATTGCCAACCACCCCAACGGCATTACCGTGCGCGACAGCCGTTACTCCGACTACCAGTGGATAAAACATTCCATCGGCAACCCCCAGTCGCTGGTCAACAACCAGGTGAACCACGTCATCGAAGACGGGGATGGCGATTTGTGGTTTGCCACCAACAACGGCATCAGCCACTACAACAGCCGAAACGGTGTGTGGCACTCGTTCCTCAGCGTATTTGACAAAGAATACCACGACCGGAACAAGAACAATACCTTTATATCGGTGTGCGAAGTTGCACCCGGCATAATCTGGGCAGGAGGCTACACCTCGGGCATCTATCAGATAAACAAACGGACACTGTCGGTGAGCTATCTGAGCCCCGCCTCCTTCAAAAACCAAAGCCTGCATCCCGACAAATACATCCGCGCCATTACAACAGATACAGACGGTTACGTGTGGCTGGGCGGCTACTACAACTTGAAGCGGATACACTATCCGGATATGTCCATGCAGCATTTTCCGGGACTGAACGACATTACCGCCATCGCCGAGAAGGATGCCACCCACATGTGGATTGGCACCACTACCGGCCTGTTTGTACTCGAAAAGGCTTCGGGACACTTCGAGCCTGTCAGGCTGCCGGCCGAATCGGCCTACATCTACTCACTGTGCCAAACACCGGACAGTATGCTCTACATAGGCACCAACAACACAGGCATGATGGTGTACAACGCCAAAGAAAACACCGCAGAACATTTCGAGAAACAAAATTCCACGCTCATCTCCAACAACATCTACACCATTCTGTACAACGGAGAACGCGACCTGGTGCTAAGTACTGAAAACGGCCTGACTACCTTCAACCCCACCGAAAAGACATTCTACAACTGGACTAAAGAACAAGGGCTGAAGGCTGACCACTTCAATGCTGCATCGGGTACCCTGCGCCAAAACGGAAACTTCATCTTCGGCAGCACGGACGGTGCCATCGAATTCAACAAAAACATGAGCCTGCCGCGCAACTACAAGTCGAAAATGGTGTTTAGCGACCTGTGCATCTTCTACCAGACAGTCTACCCGAACGACAAGCATTCACCGCTTGTAACCGACATTGACAGCACCCGTACCCTGCGCCTCAAGTACAACCAAAACATCTTCTCGCTCCAGGTATCGTCCATTAATTACGACTATCCGTCACTCGTACTCTACTCGTGGAAGCTCGAAGGCTTTTACGACGGCTGGAGCCATCCGGAAACCGGCAACATCATTCGCTTCACCAACCTCAGCCCCGGCAAATATACGCTGCGGGTACGCGCCATCTCCAACGAAGACAACCGTGTGGTGCTGGAAGAACGCAGCATGGACATCATCATCGAACGCCCGCTGTGGCTCAGCCTGTGGGCGCTGCTATGCTACGCACTCATGGCCGTAGGAGTGGCAATACTGGCCATACGCATTTTCCTGATTAAGAAACAAAGGAACATATCGGAAGAGAAAATTCGCTTCTTTGTCAACACGGCCCACGACATACGTACCCCGCTGACACTTGTCAAAGCACCGCTGGAAGAACTGTCCGAACACGAACAGTTGAGTGAAAACGGACGGAGCAACCTGGAAACCGTACTGAAAAATGTCAACGCCCTGCTGCGACTTACGACCAACCTTATCAACTTCGAGCGCATCGATACGTACTCAAATGCCCTGCATGTGGCCGAATATGAGCTTAACGCATACATGGAGGAAACTGTGAATGCCTTCCGTCCATATGCAGAAGTCAAACATATTACCCTTACCTACAAAGCTTCGTTCAGCTATCTGAACGTCTGGATGGATAAGGATAAAATGGATTCCATCGTAAAGAACATCCTATCCAACGCCCTGAAATATACTCCCGATGGCGGTGAGGTTCTTATCCGCGTAGGCGAAGACAAAAGCCACTGGAGCATTGAGGTGAAAGACACGGGCATAGGTGTCCCCGCCTCGGAACAGAAAAAACTGTTCAAGGTGCATTTCAGAGGGAGCAATGCCATCAACGCCAAAATAACCGGCAGTGGCATCGGACTGCTCCTGGTATGGAAGCTGGTGCGCCTGCACAAGGGAAAACTGAGCTTCAGCAGCACGGAAGGCCTGGGTTCGTGCATTAAAGTCACTTTCCCTAAAGACCGGAAATACTACAAGAAGGCCATTCAGACAACCGATGGTGCATACGAACAGACAACGGAACTGAAGAAACCGGCAACCGCCGTGCCCGCCTCCATCCCGGGAAAAGACAAAGAAGAAAAGAACAAAGAAAATGAAAACACTGCCGAAAAGCACTCCAAGCTACTGATCGTAGAAGACAACGACGACCTGCGGGAATATCTGAAACGTACCTTGTCAGATACCTACGTCATACAAGTTTGCAACAATGGCAAACAAGCCCTCAACATCATTAAAGGCTTCATGCCCGACCTCATCATCTCTGACATCATGATGCCCGAGATGCGGGGTGACGAACTTTGCCAAGTGGTGAAGGAAAACATCGAAACCTCACACATTCCCGTGATACTACTCACAGCACTCAATTCGGATCAGAACATCATTGACGGACTGAAGACCGGAGCCGACGAATACATCGTGAAGCCTTTCAATCTGGGCATCCTGCGTGCCACGATAGCCAATCTGCTGAGCAACCGTGCCCTGCTGCGCAACAAATATGCCAACCTCGAGCTGAATGATTCCCAACATGACACGGAATGCCTCAACTGCTCAAACGACCTGGACTGGAAATTCATTGCCACCGTGAAACAGCACGTGGAACAGCACATGGACGACCCCAACTTCAATGTAGACATGCTCTGTAACCTGATGAACATGAGCCGCACCAGCTTCTATAACAAAATTAAGGCGCTGACCGATCAGGTTCCGGCCGACTACATACGCATCATCAAGCTGCAGCGTGCCATCCAGCTGCTGAAAGAACAAAAATACAGTATCACCGAAATATCCGAGATGACAGGATTCAACGACGCGAAGTATTTCAGGGAAGTGTTCAAGAAATATTTCAAAGTGAGTCCTACGCAATACATAAAAGACAATGGAACAGGAAAATAGCAAAATCGAAAAGAAGAAAGGCAATCTCCACATGTACCTCGAAGCCTTCTCCATCTTCTTCAAAATAGGGGCATTTACCATCGGCGGAGGTTATGCCATGGTTCCCCTGATAGAAAACGAAATCGTAACCAAACGTAACTGGCTGGCCAAAGATGATTTTATTGACCTGCTGGCCATTTCGCAATCATCGCCGGGTATTTTGTCCGTCAACATTTCCATCTTTATCGGTTACCGACTCAAGGGAGTCATGGGGAGTATTGTTACCGCTTTGGGCACAGTGCTGCCTTCGTTTCTCATCATACTGGCCATTGCGCTGTTTTTCCACAACTTCAAAGACAACACAGTGGTGGAACGCATCTTTAAAGGTATACGTCCTGCCGTAGTAGCGCTGATTGCTGCACCCACCTTCAGCATGGCCAAGTCAGCCAAAATAAACCGTTACAACCTGTGGATTCCAGTTGTTTCGGCACTCCTCATTTGGCTGCTGGGATTCTCCCCCATCTGGATTATCATCGCTGCCGGCGTAGGAGGCTTCCTCTACGGGAGATATAGGAAAGTGAAGAATGAAGAATGAAGAATGAAAAATTAATACTAATAAAATAAAGCTCCAAATCGTCAATAAAGGAGGAAACAACCGTATGATATTTTTACAGCTATTTTATACGTTTTTCAAAATAGGACTTTTCGGATTCGGAGGCGGATATGCCATGCTCTCCATGATACAAGGTGAAGTGGTAACCCGTTACGGCTGGCTCACAGCCCAGGAGTTTACCGACATTGTGGCCATCAGCCAAATGACACCTGGCCCTATCGGCATCAACTCGGCCACCTATGTGGGCTACACCACATTGGTAGAAGCCGGATACAGTATGGGCATCGGCATACTGGGTTCGTGCATTGCCACGTTTGCCGTAGTGTTACCTTCGTTTATCCTAATGCTCACCATCAGCAAATTCTTCTTGAAATACCAGAAACATCCGGCCGTCGAAGCCGTGTTCAGCGGACTCCGCCCGGCCGTTGTAGGGCTGCTGGCCTCTGCAGCCCTGGTGCTGATGAATGCCGAAAACTTCGGTTCGCCTACCGACGACACTTATTCGTTTATCATCAGCTGCATCATCTTTGCCGTGGCCTTTGTAGGCACAAAGAAATACAAACTAAACCCCATCGGCATGATTGTGGCCTGCGGATTGGCAGGCCTGTTGCTTTACTAGAGTTTCACCTTCTTGCTCACCGGATTCGACTCGTTGTGCAGGCGGTCGAGGGCCGTCACTACATAGCGGTACTTGGTCTTTCCATTATCGTAAGGCAATTTATAGAAGGTATTGGACGTTACGGCTACGATGTGAGAAGGATCTTCAATGTCCACTTCCTCCTTGTTGTCGAAGCGGTAGATTACATACTGCACAGCACGGTTCATCTCATTTCTGTATTTGGGTTCCGTCCAGAACAGCAGATACCCGTCTGCTGTCCACACCGGCTTTACTTTGCGCACTTTGTCGGGAGCTTCGTTGTCCATAAAGTCGAATACTGGAGGCAGGGCCGGATATTTGTGATATTCAGCCTTCAGTACATCACTAAAGTGCCCTTCGTTCTCTACCAGCCCGCTTGCCGGCCAGAAACAGTTTCCTTCTATACTCTGATACTTGCGGCTCATGTCCATCTTCCGCCTTATCTGGCTTTCCTGAGGATTTGCAGGGTCGGCTGCACGCACGGTACGCGGCACCGACTGGCCGATAAACAAAGGACGGTTACCGGTATTGCGCGCCCACCATTCCAGCAATGCTTCATAATCGGCACGAGGATGGCCTATTTCCCAGTAAAGTTGCGGAATGTTATAATCAATCCACCCCTCGGCAGCCCATAGCAAGACATCAGCATACAGGTCATCATAATTTTGCAATGCACTGGTACGGCTGCCCAGCGGGTCCGAACTCTGATTGCGGTACACTCCAAAAGGCGACACACCAAATTTCACCCAGGGCTTTATCTCGCGTATCTTTTCATGCAGTTCCTTGATAAGACAGTTTACATTGTCGCGCCGCCAGTCACCACGGTCAGTAAAGCCACCGCCATAACGCGCAAAGCTGGCATCGTCGGGAAAATCGATTCCCTTGATGGGATATGGATAGAAGTAATCGTCCATGTGTATGGCATCCACATCATAGCGTGCCACAATGTCGCTCACCACCATGCAGATGTGCCGGCGGCTCTCGGGCAACCCCGGGTCGAAGAACAGCTGGTCGCCGTAAGTCACAAACCACTCGGGATGGATGTTGTAGACATGATTGGGAGCCAGCGTGTGCTTCAGGCTGGTCTTTACCCGATAGGGATTTATCCAGGCATGGAACTCCATGCCGCGCTGGTGGCATTCCTCTATCATAAACTGCATGGGATCCCACAACGGAGAAGGAGCCTGGCCCTGTGTGCCCGTCAGATAACGGCTCCACGGCTCCAGCCGGGAATCATACAAGGCATCGGCGGCAGGACGTACCTGGAAGATGACGGCGTTGACACCCGCCTGCTGCAAAGCATTGAGTTGCCCCACTAGATTCTGTTTCA
>Ga0192244_10461_pt2 | contig 15368 bp, 10 predicted proteins | sample Koala_Koa27_L3_FD_131234 | JGI IMG/M metagenome (GOLD analysis project Ga0192244, IMG submission 131234) | Enriched cells from koala feces incubated with labeled cellulose particles, San Francisco Zoo, California, United States - Koala_Koa2-7_L3 ... | reverse complement strand
AAACATGATGTGAATGCGCTGTTTGGTATCACTTACAATAAGTTCCACGAAGAAAAGCGTTGGATTACCAAACTCGATCCATTGATGATAGGCGACAAGTACATCACATCTCTGGATGCTGCCACCGGAAATACCACCGCAGGCGGTAGCTATGGCGAATCAGCATTGATATCCTATCTCGGACGTATCAACTACTCCTATGCCGACAAATACCTGGCACAAATAACAGCCCGTCGTGACGGCACTTCCCGCCTACCTAAGAATGACCGCTGGGGAAACTTCCTTTCCGTTTCATTGGGCTGGCGCATCAGTGGCGAGAAGTTCTTCAATGTCCCTTGGATTGATGACCTGAAAATACGTGCCAATTACGGTACTCTCGGTAACAGTAGTATCGGTTATTGGGACTACCAGTCAGTTATCAATACAGCTCCGCGTGCCGTATTCGGAAGCCCGGAAAACATATTGATTGGTATGACTCAATCTCAATTAACCAACAACGACCTGGTTTGGGAGAAGAAGACAACTGCTAACGTCGGTTTCGACCTGGTTGCATTCAATAACCGTTTCCGTTTAAGTGCTGAGTATTTCTATTCAAAGAGTAAAGACCTCTTGGTTTACCTCCCCATCCTGATGAGTTCGGGTAATGAAGGCGGTGCACCAGCCGTGAATGCCGGCAGCCTGGAAAATAAAGGATTCGAAATGGAAATCGGCTGGAACGATCAGATTCGCGACTTTGCCTACTCCGCTTCACTGAACATTTCGCATATTAAGAATAAAGTACTTGATTTGGGATACGGACAAACAGTCTACAATACGACTCTTGCCAAAACCGTAATTGGTGAACCGCTCGGTATGTGGTATCTCTACAAGATGAATGGTATCTTCCAGTCAGAAGAAGAAGTACGGAACTACGTAAACTCAGAAGGTAAGATCATACAACCTAATGCTTTGCCGGGTGATATTAAGTATGACGACTATAACGGCGACGGTAACATATCATCCGAAGACCGTCAGATAGTAGGTAGCCCCTGGCTCAAACTTGAATTAGGAATAAGCCTCGGTGCATCCTACAAAGGCTTCGACCTGAACATCAACGGTTACGGTCGCTTCGGACAGAAAGTGTGGAACGGTTCGGCAGCAGCAGCCGGTGACTTTGCCAACAACCAGAACAACTTCAACGGTATTATCCCCTGGACACAAGAGCACCCGGTTAACGACCGTCCACGTATTGTATACGGAGACTCCCGCAACAGTCGAAGCGATCAGGACCGCTGGTTGGAAAACGGTTCATTCTTCCGCCTGAGCGATATTACGTTAGGTTATACAGTACCTACCCGTTACATTAAGAAGATTGGATTGGAAAGACTCCGTGCATCGGTTACTTTACAGAACCTGGTGACCTTTACCGGATACTCCGGTCTGGATCCTGAATTTGCAGGCAGCGGCATCTTCACTATGGGAGCAGATTATTGTTCGTTCCCTAACCCACGCGCTGTTCAGTTTGCATTATCATTCACCTTCTAAATACTGCTGAAATGAAAAAAATAGCTCTTTATATATTATGCGGTGTCACGGCATTATTTACGTCGTGCGGCCCTTCTTTGCTCGATCTGCAAAATGAAAATACCCTGAGTACAGGCGTATACTGGAAGACGGAATCTGACATTGAAGCCGGTGTAGTAGCCGTATACGGAATGTTCTACCGTCAGGGAACCTGGACACGTAATATCTATACACAGATGATAGGTATGGCGGACGAAGGCGTAAGTTATGCCGGATGGACCGAATTGAACGAGTACACCAAGTTCATCTTTACCGATTATAACTTCTCAGAAGTCAACGCCAAGATATGGCGGGAACACTATACAGCCATTTTCCGTGCCAACCAGGTACTGGACAACATTGGCAATGTACCGTTCAGCAATGAAACACACAGGGATGACCTCATTGGACAAACTAAGTTCCTGCGTGCTTTCTATTACTTCTATCTTACTGCCTTGTGGGACAATGTACCTCTCGTGTTAAGCACTTCTTCAGCTGCCGATAAGCCTATGCAGGCCACTGCCGATGGAATCTTAACCCAGATAGAAGAAGACCTGGAAGATGCCATCACCAAGCTCCCCTCCACACGTGACGCCAATAACTACGGCCGCCCAACGAAAGGCGCCGCCTACGGATTACTGGCCAAAGCTTATGCACAGCATCACAAATGGGAAGATGCCAAAAGATGCCTCGAATGGCTCGTTGATGGCGAAGGAAAGAACTACTACACACTGGTACCCAATTGGGCTGACAACTTCAGCAACTATACGGAAGATAACAAAGAGCCACTGTATGAGATTCACTTCTCTCTGACCAACAAGGTGGGCTTCGACCAGACAGACAACTATCTGGACCCGAATGCACAACTGGGTACACAGATTGAAATGAACCAGGCTCCTACCGGAATCGGCTGGAACAACATCGAAGCAAGACGCTGGCTGGTGGACTACTACAAGCGCGAACAAACAACGGATGGAAAGAACGATTCCCGCTTGTTCTACACACTGTGGTATGACGGTGCAGCCTCCGACTTCCCCGAATATCCCAACCAGTTGATATACGGCTCTCCATGGAACAGCGACTGGGGCAACCGCGTTTTCATCAAGAAATATAGCACAGATGCCTCCCCACTGTACTACTGGAATGATAATAACTTCCGTTCCTTGCGTTATGCCGATATGCTGTTACTGTATGCCGAAGCACTCAACGAACTGAATGCCACACCGCCTTCAAAAGCCATTGAATGCCTCAACCGCGTACGCAACCGTGTCAATCTGCCTAAAATAGAGGATAGCAAATACTACAACGGTTCCCAGATCAGCACCAACAAGGATGCTTTCCGCGAACACCTGAAGATAGAACGCGCCCTGGAGCTTGCCATGGAGTGCGTGCGTTGGGTCGACCTGAAACGTTGGGGCATCAACGACCAGGCCACATTGGACGAATTGAAAGCACGCGACAGCGACTTCAATAACTTTATAATCGATAAATCCATCCGCATGCCAATCCCGCAAAGCGAAGTGGACAACAATCCGAATTTGAACCAGAATGACCAATACTAATTGAAGACATTTGAGCTATGATCAATACAAAATACTTAATAGGAGCAGTCATTATACTGCTGACGTTATGGGGATGCGGAAACGATTCCGATTATGTCATCGAAAGCAATCCCAATGAGTTCGCCATATTTCCGGTAGCCATACCTGTAAGCGCTGATGGCGGAACTTATGAACTGACGGTCAACGGCAATGAGTCGTGGACAGCCGAACTGACCAATTCCAATAGCTCAGCCCAGGGCTGGTGCACACTGAGTGAAACGTCAGGAAGCGGCAGAAAAGTAATCACCGTTACTGTAAAGCCGACCACCTCTTTTGTAAAGAACCGTTCGGTCATCGTTGAAGTAAGCTCCGGTACCCGGATATTAAAGTCAAAGGTATTGCAGGAGACAATGGTACTGGGTGAAGACGAAGTGCTGATAAACGGCCTTATATGGTCTACCAAGAATGTAGGCACTCCGGGAACTTTCGCAACCTCTCCCGATGATATAGGACAACTGTATCAGTTCAACCGCAAAGTAGGTTATCCGGCTGGCCCGCAGGACGATCCGGCACCGGCTAACTGGCCTTCCAGCTATACAAACGACGGCACCAACTGGACTACCGAAAACGACCCTTCTCCCGAAGGCTGGCGTGTGCCTACCACGGAAGAGATGGCAGCTCTCTGGACAAAAGGAGCAACATGGGTTACAGCATCCCAGACCGGATTTAAGACCGACGGTATCATTATCGGTGTTGACGAGGCTACTGCCAAACGTGCCACTAAAGATAACCTGAAACAACTCGGCTGCCTCTTCCTGCCCCAAAGCGGTTGGAGAAATGAAACCGGAATGATGGACCGCACCTGGCTCTGCGCCGTTCGCAGCGGAAATTCATTAAGTCCTACCCACGGCGGCATGTCATTGGGAGACTCCGGTGGTTACCGCGACACATGGGGTTGGGGCGACGGACAAAAAGCACGTGCAGCCATGATCCGGCCTGTCAAAAACATACAAGTCGAGGATTGATTTACAGCATCTATATACCCAATGTGCAGGACATATATATCCAGCACGTTGGATATATAGATCCAGCGCGTCCGATATATAGATCCGACAGATTGGATATATATACCCGACAACTCAATTATTAACGAACTAAATCTAAAGAGATGAAAAGCTATAAGACCTATATATACCTTGCCTTGCTCACACTCTTGGGTTGCAAGGGCAATGACGGCAATGAACCGCAGGCACTCACACCGCAAATCCGGTATGAATTCAGCGGCGGTGCCGGGCATTATAACTATGCTCCGAGTATTATAGAAGACCAGTACGGCATCCGGTACGGCTTTGTATGTGAGAATCGTAATCCGTTCAAGATTGTGGACTATGTTTATCTATACAAAGGAATCCCCACGGAAAAAGGCTATGTATGGCAACCCGGCACACAGATCATCGAACCTTCCGAAACAGGTTGGGATAACTGCCACATCTGCGACCCGGACGTACGTGAGTTTAAAACGACTTATAAAGGAGAAACTTACAACTGGATTATGACCTACCTGGGCGTAGACCGCTGGGACTGTAACCACAACCAGATAGGGCTGGCCATTTCCAAGAACATCGAAGGCCCGTATATCAAGTTCGACCGGAATCCGCTGGTGGCTTACGAAGATACCACCAAATGGGGTGTGGGGCAAAGTACAACAATCGTCAAAGACTCTACGACCATCCTGTTATTCTATACCTCAACCACCGAAAACAAACCTTTCTGTATGCGTGAGATTAAGTTGAACGACCTGGATAACATCGTACTGGGCGAAGAGCGGAAAGTTCCATTCATTGGCGGTAACAGCTATCCTGCCATGTCCGACAAGAATATATACATGGTTTCGGAAACCCGTGTATCCCCCATCAAGGAGATACCGACCTGGGTAGGAGATGTCTGCCGGCTGGCATACAAACCAAGAACAGAAGGTTTCTTCACCGAAGAAGACGGATGGATTGAAATAGGCCATGCAGGACCGGAAGAAACAGGATTCCCAAGAAATCACAATCCGGGTATCCTGACGGATACGAAAGGTTACATGCTTAATGACGATGAACTGGTGATGTACTTTACTCCCGCCATGACAGGCGAAAACTGGCTATGGTCATACGACTTGTATTCGGCTACGTTTAATCTCAAAAACTATTTCAAATGAATAAAACAATCCTGCAAATAGTATGCATTGCTCTTATTCTTGCCTTCCCCTGTGGGAAGGCATCAGGGCAATACAAAAAGATTCCCGTAGTGGTAATCACCGACTTGTATCATCCGTATCAGGACCCGGGAGATAACATGGGCCTCATTATGGGCTTCGGACTGCCCGATGTAGACCTGAAAGCCGTCCTATTGGACATCACAGACGCATTCAGGAAAGATACCGCCGACCATCCCACCCTGTGGAAAGACCCGCGTGGACCGAGAGAAGCCGGAATTATCCCAGTGGAACAATTAAGTTATATCTTCAACAAAAGGGTACCTTATGGTATTGGTTCGCTATCCATGATGAAATCGGAAGAAGACCGGATGGAGTATCTGCCAAGCTACGAGCAGGAAGCAATCGATATACTGCTGGAAGTTCTGAAAAAGAGTAAAGAGCCCGTAGAAGTATTGTCATTCGGTTCGGCAAGGATACTGGCGGTTGCCTACAACCGTGCCCCCAAGCTGATGAAACAGAAGATACACAAAATTCATCTGAGTGCCGGGACAGCAAGCAAGAACCATGAATTGGGAAGCGATGCCGGGGCAAATGCCATTCCGGGCGGTGAGTGGAATGTAGCACTGGACGTGTTCGCTTTCAACAGAATATTGAAATCAGATTTGCCCGTAGCCATCTATCCGTGTGCAGGCAAAGACGGAGGCTTCGTAAAAGACTGTAACAATACCTACTGGAAACTACCCGATATGGATTTTATCCGAAAGATGAATCCCCAATTGCAACGGTATCTTGATTTTGCTTTCATCCAGAAACTGCAATATGACTTCCTCCGTGCCATGAATGCCGACTATCCGGTTGATATAGACCTCAACCGCTACCCCCGTCCATTCCACGTATGGGAAAGTGCCATCTGGCTGAAAGCAACACAAAGGGAGATCATTTGTACTCCCACCGGAGAATACCGCCTCGTCAAAGAAGGGAAAAGCAACAAAGGCGACCGCATTGTAGCAAACGAACTGCGCCGCTGTAACCTTGATGAGATAAGAGACGACGGACGATTCCAGTTTTCATACACCGATAAGTCCTCCGATAAAGAGATTTACTATCGTCCGGACCTTGAAGAGAATGAGAAAGCACTCCAACAGGTGATTCCCGAACTCTATATATCCATTTCACCCAGTCACTAATTTTTTAAATATACGGTCATGAGAAAGAGCAAACTTTATTTGATTGGCTTGTTAGTATTGGCTCTATCAAGCTGCACTTCCAAGAAACAACAAACTGCGGAAGTCACCCCGAATGTACCCAAAATTATTCTGGAAACGGATATAGGTAACGACGTGGACGATGCATTGGCACTGGATATGCTTTACAAGTATCTGGACGCAGGAGATATCGACTTATTAGGCATCACCATCAACAAAGAAGGAGCCTATCCGGCCGAATACACCGACATCATGAATACCTGGTACGGCTATCCTCAAATCCCTATCGGAATCATACACAACGGAGCCGACTGTGAGAACGATGCTACAAACTATGCCAAAGCCGTATGCCTCATCCGGAAGGATAATGGCGAACCGGCTTTCAAGCGCTCACTGAAAGGTGATTATAACCAACTGCCGGAAGCGCCTGCCCTCTATCGTAAGCTATTGGCACAGCAACCGGACAGTTCTGTTACCATCATCTCCGTAGGTTTCTCTACCAACCTTGCACGCCTGTTGGATACTCCGGCTGACGATGTATCTCCACTGACCGGAAAAGAGCTTGTTGCCCAAAAAGTAAAACTGCTGTGTACCATGGCAGGCTGCTTCAACAATCCCGACCTGTTCGAATATAACGTAGTGAAAGACATTCCGGCGGCAAAGAAGATATTCTCCGAATGGCCTACCACACTGGTGACCTCTCCTTTCGAAGTAGGTATCGCCATCAACTATCCCGGCAGCAGCATTGAAAACGATTTCGGATGGGCTCCTATGCACCCAATGGTAGAAGCATATAAAAGCTACCAGCAGATGCCTTACGACCGTCCTACATGGGACTTGACTTCCGTACTATATTCCGTTGAAGGTCCATCCTATTTCAACGTTTCTCCGGCAGGTAAAATAAACGTAACGGATCAAGGTGCTACTGAATTTACTCCCGATGCCGCAGGAAACCGTTACTACCTGACAGTAAATTCCATTCAGGCTGAGAATATCAAACAACATTTCGTCCAGTTACTGACCAAGCAACCGGCTCACTTCAATAAATAATAAGCATTATGACTAAATATCTATTGGGTCTCATAAGTTTATGGCTCATGTGTTCCTGCTCGGACACCGCCCCCGGAGAAACCCCTCCGATAGACCTGCCAACACCTACACCTACTGTAACCATCACAAAACCGGAATTTGTATTCGGCTTCCAAGGCCAGAGCAAGTATTCTTACTGTCCAAGTGCCTTGAAACAAGCTGATGGGACAGTTCACCTATACTTCTGCGGCAATCCGGAAAACCTGATCATGGTCGATAATATCTTTCATATCAAGATCAACCCGGATGGTACACAGACTGCTGCCAAAAGTGTATTGCAGCCTGGTGTATCAGGTTCGTGGGACGATCACCATACCTGTGACCCTTCTGTTATCGAAGGTAGCTTCACTTGGAAGAATACTACCTACAAGTATGCCATATTCTTCCTGAGTAATATGTACGGGGTATATTACAATGAAATCGGTGTCGCGTTCAGCAATGACCTTGATGCAGATAGCTGGGTGAAGTATCCGCAGCAGATTGTGAAGAAAACATGGTCGAGCGAAGGTGACCAGGAAATAGGTGGCGGCGGTAAGTCATGGGGAGTAGGGCAGCCTTCTGTCGTATCTCTGGATGGAAAAGGCAAGCTACTGCTGACTTATACCGTAGGTGATATTGGTGGTACACGCATCGTCTGGGCCGAAGCAGATTTCAGTAATATGGATACATATTCCATCAGTACCCCGCAAACAATTGTACAGACAGGTTTAAAGGCCATTGACAACCAGTCAAGGGATTATACCTGTAACTCGGAATTCGCAATTGACAAGGATGCGGATAAAATCATCATGATACGTCCTGTACAGCCTATGCCCAGTGATTATCCCAATTACCTGAATTCTTCATTGGAAATAGACTATATGAACCTTTCGGACTTCACCAATCAAAGAGGTAACTGGACACCGATTTACCGGATCACCCCGGATGATACCGGCTATCCGAGAAACCACAATGCCACTTTGCTGAGGGATAATTTCGGCCACTTGCAAGACTGGGAAGAACCGGAATTCTACTTTACAGTCAGCAAGGCAGCCCCCGATGTACAGCCTTCGGGCAGCAGCCATGCGGAGTGGACGTATCACATCTGGAAAAGTAAGGTAGTAAAGAGTAAATAAAAAGTAATTCCGGTAATCAACCGAATTTAGTAGTTTCAGTTGATTACCGGAAAAATAAGCTTATTATCATTACTAAGAATTCAAACAAGAAAGATCTTCCTTGACTATACATAAAAAACAGTAATCATCCGACAGTATATTTAAACCCAGTTGATCAGGTTCAATGGCACACCACGTATCTAACAGCAAAGTACGAATAGCTTCAAACTCAGCCAATTCATATCTATGTTTATAGTAAAGTGCCTTTTCCCGCCAGTAGTCCGTTTCTTCACATAAACCTCTCCAATTTCTATTAGTCATACAATCTGTCAGTCTTTTGCTTATCTGTGCTAAATCATTATTTGGTACATAAGGCATATCCTCTACAAACTGAATCAGATGATTAAACTCATCTACAGACAAGACAACCCATACATGACATACTCCCCCCCCTCTTTCTTTTTCCGCTCCGCCCAGCTTTTAGCCTGAGCCGCCACTCCGTCTTTAAAAATAAAGTAGTTATTCTTGTCTATACGATGACCCGACAATAGATTTTCGGAATGGCTTATCTTATTTTCCAATGAAGATGCACTTAAATTATCTACATTATCATACCCCATTCTCAACTCTACCAGCATCAACCGGGAAATAGTAACACGATTATTCGCATAATTACCTATTCCAATGGCAGCATCCATTGTACAGTCATTACTCCCTTTAAGTACTTTAGCCTCATAATCATCCAATGAAAGGCAAATGATACGTGGATCGAACCATCCCGTTCTCTGATAATCTTTTGCAGCAACATCATTCAAAGTAGCCTGACAATGACAAGCAAAAGGGTGGCTGACTATAATATCATTCTGACAGACCAGTTGAACCATAATCCTGTATACGTGAAATAGCAATATTGAATGACTTAAAGATTTCACTTATATCGCTGCCTAAGTTCTTATAGACATACTGCATGGAATCTTCTGAAACTCTCTCTGCCTGATAGAAACAGGTATTCTGTAATACGCCCTCTTTACGGGCTATTGACTGAATAGCAGATACCATATCAGGATTATGGCTTGCAACTATTATTTTGAGCCCTACTTGTTTATGAAGCAACACCAGTAAACGAGCAAATTCTACAATCCATTGAGGATGAAGATGCGCCTCAGGTTCATCAATAAGTAAAAGAGACTCTTCATTCAAGTATCCATTTTCAAGCAAACGCTGCAGATAGGCAAATGATTTGATTCCGGTGGCTGTAGATGCAAGCGTGATATTCAATCCATCAGTACGATGATAATGTAATTCTTCATTCTTAAACCATCCCTTATCCACTGAAATCTTACCATTAATGGAACGCATTATCCGGGCTAAAAGAAGTCTATTCCGCTCCGGTATATTAGTTCCTGTAGAGCTAAGCATCATATTCGCCAACTCTTTCCAATGATTTAACTCTGATCCTTCTACTGCTAATGCCATAGGGGTATCAATATATATTGCTCTATGCAACATATAAGGCATACTGAAACACCGTTCTGCCAAAAGAGGAATCTGGTCTTCATATAACTGAATAGAAGCAGGAGGATCAAAGATTCCTTCTTCAATCAGATATTCATAGATATACCCTTGTAATCTCCCAACCGGATGCATCCTTAAGTCATCTAAAACATTGACATATGCAGCCGTAACAATATTCTCTAAATCATCACAGTAATCATCCAAAGTAATACCTCCATCCAATGGTATAGCAAGATATGTCAGAATTCGATTTTTATTCCCCTCGTCACCACTATTCATATAACTTACTAACTCTTTCCGGAAAGAGGCTAACACATCCAAACTCGCATGAAAAAGACTTTCAATATCCCCATATACAACTCTAGTCTCCAGCAAGCGGCTATAGGTAACATTGATATTCTCATCTCCTCGATTCACTATATCCCTACGCACTCGATCCGGCTTACGCAAGCAATCTTGTATCTGCTTCAACAAGTCGTTATAAGCAAACTCATCAAACCTGTTAAAACCATTAATCAAATAATAAAGCCAACGGGACAATGTACTTTTTCCACATCCATTTTCTCCGGCAAGCACAGTTATGCCATTAATAGCAATATCTGCTTCTTTAATCGCATTATAATCGGATAATGTATATCTGTAATTACTCATAAGTCTTCATCAAATCATTGGACACAACAAAAATAGAGTATTTATTTGAATTGATAGGTAAACTCATTAAATTCTTTTCTTTCAAACTTCATCATTAAACTTTAGCTATACAACCATTTTGCCAATCTGTCAATTTGATAATCCTATCGCACGAGAAGCCTCTCTTTCCACCCTAAGTAGAAGAAAAAGAAATAATCACAGGGATTCCATTTCGCATGAATACACAAGGAGAGCAATTCGCTTCATAAGGGAACATAATGAAATGAGTTATCCTCCTTCTCTTGTTTTAAGATCCTAATTTAAACGAAACTCCTTCAAAAGGTAGAGATGTAGTCAATCGGATAAAACATTCAACCAGAAGAAAAAGAAGCGGGTTTTCTGCAAGGCTACACCCTTTATCCTGAATGACGTCACCCTTTGGGCAAGATAACTACACCCTTTAGGGCAAAAGGTGTAGCCCTTTTGCAAATAACATTATTAGTTTTGATATAAAAGACCGTTTGTTTCGAGCAAAAACATAGTCTGTTTACCTCAAACAGATGGTACATTTACCCAAAACGGACGGTTTGTTTCAAAAAAAAGATGGTTTATGCTGCTGGAAGAGCAGATATTAGTTAAATGACTGTTAGCAAAATCCACCTGAAAGTATCTTTATGTCCATGCAAAGGAGCATATCGCTATCTTTTAAGAAAGAAGTGATACCTAAACCAATGATTTGTAGAATTAGTATCCCATCCTATACATGCAAATATAATTTTCACTATATTTGTATGAACCAAACATTTAGGATTATTATGAAGAAACTATCTTTTCTCACCATTACCATGTTGCTGACAGGATACATATCAACTCAAGCACAAAACAATAACACTCCTCAGCGTTACACCTTCTCTTATGATAGAAATCTGATAACAGTTAAAGGTGTTATTAATGATACTTTACAAGCCAACTTCTGCTTAGATACCGGTGCAAATGGACTTTCTCTGGATAGCGCATTTGTCAGCAGACATGCACTTAACAAGAGAGAATTAAGAGAAGGCATATTCGGTGCAAATACCGAAAAAGTAAAAGAAGAACTTGCCAAAAGAGGTCTGAGCCTCCCCAGTATGGGAGGTGGTGCAGGAAGTGGCGAGACCAAGTTAAAAAGAGCTTTTGAGCCAATCAGTTGCCATACGGGAGACTACACATTTAAGGAGCCCGGTTACAAGGTATACAATGACTTGTTTTCCAGTGATGTTCTGGTTGGCCTGGAGCCTCAGCAAAAATATACTTTCGAAATATATTATGCCGACAAAACATTCAGGCTTTACCCGGGAAAGCCTCAATTAACATTAGACAAATCGTGGATGTGCATCCCGATGAAAGAACATGTAACCCAGGTTACTATTCCCTTGAAAATAAAGATAGGGAAAAAGACAATCAGCGGTGATTTCTTACTGGACACAGGTTCCGCACATACGCTCTCACTCACAGCACAAACCGTTGACGAACGAGGATTGGCTAACCAAGAGGGTATTCGCCCTTGGAAAGGTAAAGGGTTATCCGGAATTTCCAAGGGTGGTGTCATACAGTCCGAAAGTATACAGATAAACAAAGACAAACTGCTCCATGTGGACATACATCTTTCCTATGATAAGAGCGGTACCCTTTCCGGCAGCGATTTCTATATAGGCATTATTGGCAACAAAGTACTTGAAAAATATGATGTAGTGGTGGATTATGTTAATCTGCGTTTATATATACGCCCTAATTCGCAACATGATAATCAATGCTGTATTCATCTTTAATACAGAAATTGGTGAAATATAAAATCTTACATAATTAAATATAAGGACTGTGCCATTTATACCAAAGGACAGTCTGTAGGATATTTGCAAGTCAACTCTTCTTTTATCTTGTGCGCTTTTGTGACATTTCTATCCGTATTTGCGCCACTCGTCCTCTGAAAGATATTTATGTCACAAAATTATATATCCTATCTCTTCCTTACGCCTACCTTTGTAAACAGAAATACTGATTCACCAGGCAAATAAAAATATAGGTAACAAAGATAACAGAACAGGAGAACAGAAAAAACAGGTAGTATCTTTAAAATGCTACTACCTGTTTTTAATAAAGAGAAACCAAAGAAATACATATTATAATAATCAAATTAAGAATGATGAATTCAAAACAAGTGCTTTTCAGTCTATTAATATGTGTACTGGCAATAGTAGGTTGTAACACTGAAAAACAAGCTGTTGTAGGTAATGAACTTGCCTTGATACGAGCCAAGCAGACGCTGGATTCTTTATACCTCAATTATTCCGTCCCGGGCACATGCCTGCTACGTGAAAATTATCCTTCAAATGTCAGTGAATACACTACAACCTATCCGCCATCCGAAGAACCAAAGAATATGCCCAGACAATATTCTTATCTATGGCCTTATTCCGGTACATTCTCAGCCGTAAATGCCCTATTTGCCGCTACACAAGATACAACTTACAAAGCAATACTCGATCATAAAGTATTGGTAGGACTGGAAGAATACTTTGATACGCAAAGATCACCCGCAGGCTATGCTTCTTATATTCGCAATGTTCGACAATCCGATCGCTTCTATGACGATAACATCTGGCTGGGCATAAACTTCACTTCTATCTACTTGCTCACCCGAGAAGCAAAATACCTGGAGAAAGCACTACTGATATGGAATTTCATAAAAAGCGGCACTGATAATAAATTAGGCGGCGGCACCTATTGGTGCGAAACAGGCAAGAACTCCAAGAATACTTGCTCAAATGCTCCAGGAGCAGTCTTAGCTTTGAAACTCTTTCAGGCAACGCAAGACAGTACTTATCTTGCAGAAGGGGAAAAGCGGTATGAATGGACAAAAACACACCTGCAAGACTCTGTCGACTATTTATACTTCGACAATATCAAATTGAGCGGGAAAGTAGACAAAACCAAATACGCCTATAATAGCGGACAAATGATGCAGTCGGCCGCTTTATTATACCAGCTTACCGGTAAACAGGAGTATCTGGTTGATGTCCAAAACATTGCCAAAGGATGCTACAACTATTTCTTTATTGATCATACTCCAGAGCATGGTAAAACTTTCAAATTACTGAAGAAAGGTGATGTCTGGTTCACCGCAGTCATGTTAAGAGGGTATATCGAGCTTTATCGAATAGATAATAATAAAACTTATCTGGATTCTTTCTACAAAAGCTTGGACTATGCCTGGGAGCATGCACGGGATAAAAGAGGACTGTTCAATACAGACTTCAGTGGAAAAACTCAAGATAACAAAAGATGGTTATTGACGCAAGCTGCCATGGTAGAGATGTATGCCCGCCTTGCAACAATTAAATGACCAACCATCGCAATAGACCTTAATTTGCACAGATCACTTTTAAATTTAATAGTATGCTCAGAAAACAATTTTTAATGTTGCTCGTCTTTTCTGCTTGCGTAAGCAACAGTTTCGGACAGAAGAAACAAGAGTTAACTTCTCCTGATGGAAATATACGTATTTCTATAGATGTAAAGGAGCAACTCTCTTACGACCTTGCATATCAAGAAGATCTCTTATTAGAGAATTGTCGGCTTGGAATGCAAGTAAATGGAAAAGAATTAGGGACTGATCCAAAACTAAGAGAGGCAAAGCGCAAAAGCATCAAGGAGACTTTGAATCCGGTAGTTCCTTTTAAGTTTTCTACTATAAAGAATGAATTCAATCAGCTTCTTTTAAAATTTGGCGGAAACTATTCGGTAGAATTCCGCGCCTATAACGATGGTGTAGCCTACCGTTTCATCACCAATACAAAAGGCGATGTGGAAGTAGAGAATGAAACATTTACGATGGATTTCCCCGACGAATATCTGCTGCATGTGCAGCAGGCCGGTCGTTTCAAAACATCCTATGAAGAATCTTATAAGCACATGAGTAGCGAATGGAAGGAAGACGATAAAATAGCCACCATGCCGGTACTGATCGATACCCGGAAAGATTATAAGATTCTCATTAGCGAATCTTCGCTAACAGACTATCCCGCAACTTTCTTTAAGAGTACAAGCAATGGCTTGTATGCGGTTCATCCCAAACAGCCCACTGAATTTGGTGAAGATGGCGACCGCAACCAAAAACTACTGAAGGAAGCTGATTACATTGCAAAAACCAACGGAAAACGCAGCTTCCCCTGGCGCTATTTCGTAATCAGCAAAGAAGATGGCCAGCTGATTGAAAACACCATGACAGCTCGTTTGGCCGAAAAGAGCCGAATTGCCGATCCTTCTTGGATAAAACCGGGAGTAACAACGTGGGAATGGTGGAATGGAGCCACTCCTTACGGCCAAGATGTGAACTTTGTGGCTGGATGTAACACGGCAACTTACAAATACTTTATCGATTTCGCCTCTAAATATGGCATTCCTTACGTCCTTTTAGATGAAGGTTGGGCCAAGAGTACACGCGATCCTTATACACCAAATCCTGATCTTGACCTTCAGGAACTGATTCAGTATGGCAAGAAAAAGAACG